>Ga0209023_10005719_pt1 | contig 13441 bp, 10 predicted proteins | sample LakOneMetagenome_FD_187468 | JGI IMG/M metagenome (GOLD analysis project Ga0209023, IMG submission 187468) | Freshwater and sediment microbial communities from Lake Erie, Canada (SPAdes) (version 2) | ecosystem: Environmental > Aquatic > Freshwater > Lentic | place: Lake Erie, Canada...
CATTAAAGAAGGGGCAGTCATGCCTCGTATCATCGAAAGAAACCTGCTACTAGGAGCGCCTTCAGCAAACGTGGATGCCGGTTTTGCGTGAGAATGCGCCTTGATCAAAGCGCGCGCACGTTCTCGCTATGACAGCCCATCCGCCTGATAGCCATTTCATACGTACCCGAGAGACCCTTCATGCCCCGCGATAACGACAAAAACAACGATTCCCGCGGCCGGCGTGATCGCCAGGGCGGCGACGGCAAGGGCCGCGCCGGCGGAAGCAAGGGCCGTTCTGGAGCGGCGAGGGGGCCTGAGAAGAAATTCGCCAAGCGCGGCTTTGCCGGCAAGGGTGAGGGCGACGGTGAACGGCGCCCCTATGCCGGGAAGTCGGATGGCGCCAAGTCGTTCGGCAAGAAGCCCTATGCCGGCGGAGGTAAACCCTACGCCGGCAAGCGCGATGGCGATGATCGTCCGCCGCGCCGCGACTATGGCGACTCGCCGCGTCCTCGATTTAACCGCGACGATCGTCCCGCCGGTGACCGCCCTGATCGTGGTCCGCGCAAGGATTTCGGTTCGCGTCCGGACCGCGACGGCGAGAAGCGCCCGTTCAAGCCGCGTGGCGATCGTCCGAGTTTCAGCCGCGATGATCGTGGTGGCGGCGAAAAGCGGCCGTACACACCACGCGGTGATCGTCCCAACTTCAACCGCGACGACCGGCCGCCACGCCGCGACCGCGACGACGCACGTCCGGCCGGACGTTTCCAGGACAGGAAATTCGGCGACAAAAAACCCTATACCCCGCGCGACCGTGATGGTGAGAAGCGGCCCTATACCCCACGGGAAGGTGGCCGCGAGAAGCGGCCTTATACCCCGCGCGGCGAAGGTTTCCGCAAGGACGGTGACCGGCCCCGTGGCGATCGGCCCTTCAGCGCGCGGCCTTCGCGCGATGGGGATCGGCCGGAACGCAAATTTGGCGGCGACAAGAAGTTCTCGTCGCGCGGCGCACCTGATCGCGGGGGCGATCGGGATCGTGGTCCGCGCAAGGATTTTAGCGATCGCCCGGAGCGAGGTGAATCCAAGCCGTGGCAAAAGCGCGACGATCGCGGCGGCGATGAGCGTCCGCGTTTTTCGCGTTCGCGCGAGGATCGTCCGTCCGGAGATCGTCCGTTCCGTGAGAAGCCGAAGTTCGACCGGCCCCGTGAAGACCGTGGCGATCGTCCGAAATTCGACCGTCCGCGTCAGCGGCCCGAAGGTCGCACCGACTGGCAGGAGCATCCGCGCAGTGAATCGCGTGAGGACCGGCCGCGCCGCGAGAACGAGGATGACAGCAGGATCTTTGCCAAACGTCCGGCGTTCGGTGGCCGCGGTGCCTATCGCGAGCGCGCGCCCGATTTCGACAAGCGGGCGCCGCGTGCCGAGCCGAAAAAGAAAACCAGCGAGCGCATCGCCAAGGTGATGGCACGTGCCGGGCTCGCGTCGCGCCGCGATGCCGAGGAGTGGGTTACGCAGGGCCGCGTCACCGTCAACGGTCGCATCGTCAATTCGCCGGCGCTCGACGTTACTGCCAACGACGTGATCGCCGTGGATGGCAAGCCGTTGCCGCCGCGCGAGCGCACCCGACTGTTCATGTACCACAAGCCGCGCGGCCTGATGACCACGCATGCCGACCCCGAGGGACGGCCGACCGTGTTCGACAATCTGCCGGAAGATTTGCCGCGGCTGATCTCGATCGGCCGGCTCGACTTCAACACCGAAGGCCTGCTGCTGCTCACCAATGACGGCGGACTGGCGCGTGCGCTCGAACTGCCCGATACCGGCTGGCTGCGGCGCTACCGCGTCCGTGCCCACGGCGAGGTCACGCAGGCGCAGCTCGACGAACTGAAGAAGGGCGTCGAGGTCGACGGCGTCAAATACGGCTCGATCGACGCGACCCTGGAGCGCGACCAGGGCGCCAATGTCTGGCTGGTGTTTGCGATCCGCGAGGGCAAGAACCGCGAAGTGCGTAACGTGATGGCGCATCTCGGGCTCGAGGTGAACCGGCTGATCCGCGTCTCCTACGGCCCGTTCCAGCTCGGCGAGCTCGAAGAAGGCAAGGTCGAGGAGGTCAAGACGCGGGTGTTGCGCGAGCAGCTCGGTGACAAGATCGCGGCTCTTGCAGGCGCGGATTTCAACCGGCCGATGCCGGGCGAGAAGCCCGCAGAACAAGACGCCGATGCGCCGCGCGGCAAGAAGCCGTTCAAGCCGGCCGGCAAGAGCGGATTGATCGCCGACCGCAAGGGCCGCCGCGTGCTGGTTCAGCGTACCGGCAGCGAGGAAGCCCGCGCCCGCAATGAGGAAGAAGCCAACGGCTATGGCCCGCCCCGCCGCCCGCAACGCGGCTATCACGGCAAGCGCGATCTGAAGCCAAAGGACGAGTAGTTGAGCTATGCGTGTCGTCGGCGGACGGTTGAAGGGCCGTAACCTGGCCTCTCCCTCTTCGCGCGAAATCCGCCCGACAGCGGACCGGTTGCGCGAGTCGGTGTTCAATATTCTCATCCATGCCTACGACAACCCGATCGAAGGCGCGCGGGTGCTCGACCTGTTTGCCGGCACCGGCGCGCTCGGTATCGAAGCGGTCTCGCGCGGCGCGCTGTTCACGCTGTTCGTCGACAACGGCGCCGAGGCCCGCGCGCTGTTGCGCAACAATGTCGAGGCGCTGGGCTTGGGCGGCGTGACCAAGGTCTACCGCCGCGACGCCACCGATCTCGGCCCGGCGCATCCGGTCGAACCGTTCGCGCTGGTGTTTCTCGATCCGCCCTATGGCAAGGGTCTGGCGGAAAAAGCGCTGGCCTCGCTGCGCGATGGCGGCTGGTTGATTCCCGGCGCGCTGCTGGTGGTCGAGGAAGCCAAGGCCGCGGCATTTGCCGCGCCTGACGGCTTCGAGGAGCTGGAGCGGCGGGCGTATGACGACACCGAGTTTGTGTTTCTAAGAGCTCTGTAGTCGCCGCAAACGATCCATCGTCATACCCCGCGAATGCGGGGTATCCAGTATCCCGAGACATCGTCGGTCAATCGCAAGCGTCACGGCGTACTGGGTCGCCCGGTCAAGCCGGGCGATGACAGCGCAACGTGTAGCTCTACCGTCGTCCAAACAGCTTCTCGATATCGCTCAGCTTCAGTTCGACATAGGTCGGGCGGCCGTGATTGCACTGGCCGGAATTCGGCGTGTCTTCCATCTCGCGCAGCAGCGCGTTCATTTCTTCCGGCTTGAGGCGGCGGCCGGCGCGGACCGAGCCGTGGCAGGCCATGGTGGCGGCGACATGCATCAATCGTCGCTCCAGCGGCAGCGCCTCGTCCCATTCCGCCATGTGTTCGGCAAGATCGCGCAGCAGGCCGGCTGAATTGGTTTTGCCGAGCAGCGACGGCGTCTCGCGCACCGCGACGGCGCCGGGACCGAAGGTGTCGATCGCGAGCCCGAACGTTGCCAGCTCCTCGGCGCGATCGAGCAATTTTTCGACCGTGGCCTCGTCGAACTCGACGATCTCGGGGATCAGCAGGATCTGGCGCTGCACGCCGTTCTTCGCCAACGACGCCTTCAGCCGTTCATAGACGATGCGCTCATGCGCCGCGTGCTGGTCCACGACAATGAGACCGTCGCGGGTCTGCGACACGATGTAGGTCTCGTGGATCTGCGTGCGTGCCGCACCCAACGGCCGGTCGAGCATATCGGCGGCCGGTTGCGCCTCGAAACGAACGTCGGCGGTCGGTGTACCGACATCGAACGCGGCCTGGCCGGGCTCGGCGAAGGCTTGCGCGGCTGATCCCTCGAACGATAGCATCGGCCGCGGCGGATAGGCCGGCGAAGCGCGCCAGTCCCAATTGGCGGGGCGCGGGGTGAACGACGGCGCGAAGGCCGGACGAAATGCCGACAGTGCCGAGCCGTCCGTGTTGGCAGCGGTGCGCTTGCCCTCGCGGGCGAGGCCATCTTTCAACGCATGTACGATCAGGGCACGAACCAGCCCGGCGTTGCGGAAGCGGACTTCGGTCTTGGCCGGATGCACGTTGGCGTCGACTTCCTGCGGGTCCATCGTCACGAACAGCGCCACCACCGGATGGCGTTCGCGTGGCAGATAGTCCGAATAGGCGGCGCGCACCGCGCCGAGAATGAGCTTGTCGCGCACCGGGCGGCCGTTGACGAACAGATATTGTCCGAGCGCATTGGCGCGGGTCAGCGACGGAGCGGCGGCAAAGCCTTCGACCACGACGCCCTCACGTTCGGCGCGGACTTCGATGGCGCTGGAACGAAAATCTGCGCCCAGGATATCCCCGAGCCGGGTCAATCGTCCGGCCGCTCCCGGCAATGCTGCGGCCCAAGTCACCGGCGCGCGTTCCTCGCCGGCCAGCGTGAAGGCGATGTCGGGCCGCGCCATGGCCAGCCGCCGCACCACTTCGCGGATCGCTTCCGCCTCGGTGCGATCGGTCTTGAGGAATTTCAGCCGCGCCGGTGTCGCATAAAAGAGATCGCTGACTTCGACGCGCGTCCCCTGCGACAGCGCGGCCGGCATGATCGGCGATTTTTCGCCGCCTTCGACCGACAGCGACCAGGCGTGTGGTTCGCTGGCGTGGCGCGTGGTGATGCCGAGCTTGGCGACGGCGCCGATCGAGGGCAGCGCCTCGCCGCGGAAGCCGAGGGTGCGGATCTGCAGCAGGTCCTCGTCGTCGAGCTTGGAGGTGGCGTGGCGATCGACCGCAAGCGCGAGGTCGCCATAGGTCATGCCGCCGCCGTCGTCGGTGATGCCGATCCGCCGCCTTCCGCCGCCATCGGTGAAAATATCGATCCGGCTGGCGCCGGCGTCGATGGCGTTTTCGACCAGTTCCTTGACCACGCTCGCGGGGCGTTCGACCACCTCGCCGGCGGCGATGCGGTTGACGACCTGTTCGGGGAGCTGACGGACGGGCATGGGCTGTTGGTAGCCGATTTGGGGCCGGGGCGGGACTCAAACCGGCCGGTTTTCCCGGTGAATCCGCCTGCAAATATAGGCGGCGAGGGGCGAACCGAAAGGGCGGCACGACGGCTCTATGGGGCAGTTTTCGTGCAGAACCCAAAGGAGCTAAGATGTTCTATCGCAAAAATTTGCCGGGCTGGGAGCGGGTGGTGCGAACGATCGGAGGCATTGCCATGATCGGGTATGGGCTGGTCGGGCTATCAGGCACGACAACGGGCTATGCGCTGGCCGGCGCGGGCGTGGTTGCGATCGCGACCGGCTTTTTCGGCTTCTGCCCGATGTGCGCCATGGTCGGCCGGAAGTTGCCGTCATGACCGCGCTGGCAAGCCGCTTCGATCCCGCGCTGGTCGAGGCCGCGCGCGGCGGCGACGCGAAAGCGCTGGTGTCGCTGATCGCGGTCGCGCAGCCCGATGTCCGCCGCTACGCCGCGCGCAATTGCCGGGCGGCCGATATCGACGATGCGGTCCAGGAGACGCTGCTGCTGTTGTACCGGCGCGTCGGGACGCTGCGCGCCGTGACCTCGTTCTCGGCCTGGCTGTTCGCCGTCGCGCGCCGCGCCTGCTATCGCCTGCTGCGGATATCGGTCGCAGCGCCGGGCGATCCCGTCGAAGCGATGGATGCCAGATGGTCGCATCTCGCGCCGGAGGACATCCGCGTGGACCTGTCGCGCGCGATCCAGTCGCTGCCCGATCATTATCGCGAAGTCATTCTGCTGCGCGATATCGAGGAGTTCTCGATCGACGAAATCGCGGCAGCGCTCGCCCTGACGCGCGAAAGCGTCAAGGCGCGCATTCACCGCGCGCGGCTGATGATCCGGGAGTATCTCATTCGGGAGTAACGCAGCCGCCGGGACCACCTCGCCGGGGGGGCGAACGCAAAATCGCGAAAACAACCGCATGCACAGTAGATATGGTGGTTGAAAACGGCCCCTGGCCCTAGTCGTCGTAGCCCTTGCTGCCCCGGCCGGCCTTGACGTCGCTGCGGCGCTTCTTGCCTTCGAGGCGGCGCTGCTTCGATCCGAAGGTCGGCTTGGTGGCGCGCCGAGGTATCGGCCGCACCATGGCCTCGCGCAGCATTTCGAGCAGGCGATCGATGGCGTCTGCGCGGTTGCGCTCCTGGGTGCGGAAGCGCTGGGCATGAATGACGATAACGCCGTCCTTGGTCATGCGCTGGCCGGCGATGCGATGGAGCCGCAGCGAAGCGTCTTCCGGCAGCGTGATCTTGCGGGTGTCGAAGCGCAACTGCGCCGCGGTGGAGAGCTTGTTGACGTTCTGCCCGCCCGGACCGGAGGCGCGGACGAAATCGATCACGATGTCGTTCTCGTCGATTGTGAGGTCGCGGGAGATCCGCAGCATGGCGTTCACCGGAAAAATGAGAATCGGCGTTCGCACCATAGCGGGTTTGTGTTTTGCGCGCTTTGCCGCTTGCTCGGTCGTTCCCGCCCCCGCAAGGGGGGAGGGGGCAGGGTGTGCCGTGGGATGCGCAGTGTGCGAATATATGGAGGAAGTTAATTCGCCTTCGGCGGCGCTGCGACGGGCTGGGCAGCGGCCTGTGGGGCGCGGCCGACGATCACGGTCAGCAGGCCCTGGCTCCAAAGCTGTTTGGCTGCCTTTTTGGTATCGTCGAGCGTCACGGCGTCGACGATGGCGTTGCGCTTCTCGATATAGTCGATCGGCAGCCTGTCGAGCTGGTATTGCAGCATGCCCTGCGCCAGCTTCGAGGAGGTATCGAGCGCCAGCATCTGCGACCCCTTGAGGTACGACTTGGCTTCGTCCAGCTCCTGCTGGGTCGGGCCGTCCTCGGCGATGCGGCGGATTTCCTTTTCGACCGCATCGAGGGTTTCGCCGGCGCGGTCGGCGCGGGTTCCGGTATTGCCGTAGAACACGGCCGAATGATCCATCCAGAGCAACGACTCGTAGACCGAATAGGCGAGCCCGCGCTTTTCGCGAACTTCCTTGTAGAGCCGCGACGACAGACCGCCGCCGCCGAGGATGTGGCTGACGACATACGCCGCCATGAAATTCGGATCGTGACGGCGGATGCCGGGGCCACCGAAGGTGACGACCGTCTGCGGCACGTCGAGCGGGATGAAGGCGCGCTGCGGCGGCTTGGCGGCCTCAACGTCGGCGATCGGCGTCAGGTTGGCCTTGGCGGGCAAGCCACCGAACGTCTTGTCCAGGAGCTTGCCGAGCGTGTCGGCGTCGACGTCGCCGACCACGGCGATCCGCAGCGTATCCCTGGCGACGACGCGGCCGAAATAATTCTTCAGGTCGGCGACGTCGATCGTCGGGACGCTGTCGAGCGTGCCGCTGGCCTGTCGGCTATAGGGATGGTCGCCGAACGCGACTTCGAGGAACTTGCGGCTCGCCAGCGCAGTCGGGTTTTGGCTGTCGCGCCTCAGTCCGGAAATCACCTGCGCGCGAATCCGTTCGACGTCGGCGGTGTCGAAATGCGGCGATGTCAGCGACATCCGCAACAGCTCGAAAGCCTCGTCCTTGTTGTCCTTCAGCATGCGCAGCGAGCCGCGAAAATAATCCCGGGTCGGCGAGAAGCCCAACTCGATCGCACGGCGGTCGAGGCGCTCGTGGAAGGTCGCGGAATCCAGATCGCCGGAGCCTTCGTCGAGCAGGCTGGCGACCATGTTGCCGGTGCCGGACTTACCGGCCGGATCCTGGCTGGCGCCGCCCGAAAAGGCATACTCCATCGCGATCAGCGGCACGGTGGCATCCTGCACGAACCAGGCCTCGATGCCGCCGGGCGAAACCAGCCGCTGGATCTTTGCGGCGGCCTGCGCCGGGTGAGCTGCGAGCGCGGTGAGCGCAACGCAGGCCGTGACAACGAAGGCGAGGCGCTGCGCGCCGGATGCAAAGGGGATCACGAGCGTTTCTCCTCGCGCTTCGGCGCGGCATTGTCCTTGATCAGGTAGCCGGTCACCGACCGCTTCTTGTCGAGCCATTTCTGCGCGGCATCACGGACCTGCTGGGCGGTGACGGCGCGAATCCGGTCGGGCCAGCTTCGGATATCTTCGATCGAAAGTCCTGTCGTCAGTGCGCCGCCATACCAGCGCGCCAGCGTCGCCTGGTTGTCCTGGGCGTAGATCGCTTCCGCGATCAGTTGCGTCTTGACCCGTTCGAGATCCTCGGCGCGGGCCGGGTTCTGGATCACGTCGGATATGACGCGGTCGATCGTCTGTTCGATCTGTGCGAACTCGACGCCGGATTTCGGCGTCACCGAGATCGAGAATTGCGACGGATCGAGCGAGGTGCCCTGGTAGCCGGCGCCGGCCGAGATCGCCAGCGGATTGTCGATCACCAGCGCGCGGTAGAGGTAGGAGTTGGAGCCGCCGCCCATCAATTGCGCCAGCACGTCGAGCGCCGGCCCTTCGCCGGCGGCAGCAGTCGACGACGACGGAACGAGGTAATAGCGCCGCAGGCCGGGCTGCTCGACGCGCGGATCGGACAGCGTCACGGTGCGCGCCGCCGCGGGCGCAGGTTCCTGCGGGCGAACGCGCCGCGCCGGGATCGCCGGCTGGGCCGGGATGACGGCATAGGCTTTTTCCACCATCGGGCGGATGTCTTTGGCGTCGACGTCGCCGGCGATCACCAGGATCGCGTTGTTCGGCGCGTAGAAGCGCTTGTAGAACGCCAGCGCATCCTCGCGATCGAGCTTCTCGATTTCCTGATGCCAGCCGATCACCGGGCGGCCATAGGGGTGGTTGAGATACAGCGCCGCCATGATCTGCTCGGTCAGCCGCGCATCCGGGTTGTTGGCGACCCGCATGTTGTATTCCTCGAGCACGACGTCGCGCTCGGGCAGCACGTTTTCGTCCTTGAGAATGAGGCCGGTCATGCGGTCGGCCTCGAAGTCCATCATGCTGGCGAGCTGTTCGCGCGGCACGCGCTGGAAGTAGCCGGTGTAGTCGACCGAGGTGAAGGCGTTCTCGTTGCCGCCGATCCGCAGCACGGTCTGGGAGAACTCACCGACCGGATGCTTGCTGGTGCCCTTGAACATCAGGTGTTCGAGGAAATGCGCCAATCCCGATTTGCCCGGCGTCTCGTCGGCAGAGCCGACCTTGTACCAGATCATCTGCGTCACCACGGGGGTGCGGTGATCCGGGATCACGACGACCTGCAGACCGTTGGCAAGCGTAAAGCTCGCGGGACGTTCCGAGGTCACCGTGGTCTGGGCGAAAGCAGGGCCGTCGGAGAAAGCGAGTGTGGAGACAAAGGCTGCGGCAACGAGCGAAGCGGCAAAGCGATGCGATGTCATCATGACCTGTCTGGCGCGTATGCCGCAAACCGGTTGCCGGTTTTGCGACGGGAATTCGCGCTACTGTTGGAAGCGAACCCGAACCAATCGTTCGGGATAGAGCCGCGGCACCGTACACCGCGCCGGCATCCGCGGATCGTCACGAAGGCGAGAGATCGGCTTAACTATTCGCCATACTTGCCGGCGGCCGGGTTGTATTCCTTGTTCATCGATTCCTTCGGCCCGGTGCCGTAGGCAAAATTCGGCGAAGGCGTCTGGTAGCCGGGCGGCGGCATGGTCAGGGTTTCGCGGGTCGGCTCGCTCTTGAACTGCGCCGTCTCGCTCTTGTTGCCGCCGAACAGGCCGCTGAAGCCGCCGTTATAGCCGAGCTGCGACGGGCTCAGGATCGGATTGTTGTTGTTGGTGCCGGGCGTGATCGGGTCGCTGCTGGTCGGCTTCGACGCCGCGGTCTTGCCGACGGCGAGTTCGGCCGGCGTCAGGATGCGGGCCTGTTCGCGCGGGTCCTTGTTTTCCTTCTTGCGGGCGGCGGCGGCGGCCTTGCGGCGCTGCTCGTCGGGATCCTTGGGCCAGTTCGGCGCCTTCACATCGGCCGAGGTGCCGGCGGGCGGCGGCAGGTCGATCTTGGGCGGAACCACCAGCGGCGACCGCTCGCGATAGTCGATGCCGCGGTTTTCCATGTTGGTGCCGCCGATGCCGGCCATGATGCCTTCGATGATCTTTTCCTCGAAGGTCTTGTCGTCTTCGTCGTCGTCGCCGGCGCGCACCGGGCCTGCTGCCATCACGAGGCCGACGCCAAGCGTAATGGCGGCGAGCCGCAGCGCCCGCGTCAGCGAGCTAGTCTGCATCCGGAGGCTGGTGTCGGTCTGGCGCATCGCGCTGTTCCCATTCAGGTTTCCGCAAAAAGCGGGCAGGGGTCCGTATCGGCCGGGATCAGGGCGCTTTTGCGGCGGGTACCCCCAGGAAGGAATCATACAATAGGGCCGCTACCCCGGCAACGATGGCCACATCGGCAAGGTTAAACACGTACCAACTGTACCTGAAACCACTGATTTCGACGTGGAAATGGGCGAAATCGACCACGGCGCCATGCAGGAAGCGGTCGATCCCGTTACCGACGGCGCCGCCGATGATCAGGCCGAGCGCTACCGTCGCCAGCAGGGTACGGGAGCGGGCCATCCACACCGCCAGCACGATCACGGCCACCACCTTGACCGCCATCAGGCCGATCTGCGCGGCCGGGCTGTCGGATTGCAGCCAGCCGAAGCTGATACCGACGTTCCAGGCCAATTCCAGGTCGAAGAACGGTGTCACCTTCACCGCGCCACGGTGGGCGATGTCGAGCACGTTGAGCAGCCACAGTTTCGAGGCCTGGTCGGCGACCAAAGCTGCAATCGCGGCGATGACGCCGGCGCGAAGGTGCGGGGTCATGAGAAGGCCGTCGCTACGAATGAAGCCGTCGTCCCGGCGAAGGCCGGGACCCATAAGCCGTGCCGTTTTGGTTGGACAAGGTTTGTGGTCATCTCTCTTCGTCTACCCGGCCGCTGGTTGCTATGGGTCCCGGCCTTCGCCGGGACGACAGAATATCAAACACTCACTCCCAGCGCCTTCCATTCCCGCAACGCCAGCGCGTCGCGCGGGGAAACATCGGGATAGTCGGCGTCTTCGCCGACCGTAGGCAGGATTTTCCACGACCGCGCGCATTTGATGCCCTGGGCTTTTTCGACCACGACGGCAACGCCCGGAACGTCGTTGAGACGGAACGCGCCGGCCGGCGCTTCCTCGCCGCGCACTTCGTAGTTCGAAGTGATGCAGACTTCGGCGAGATCGACATCGATCAGCGTGTTGAAAATGTTCTTGTCGGAAACGTAAACCAGCGGCGAGGCCTCGAGCGAGGAGCCGATGTTCTTTGCCGCGCGTTCGAGTTCGAGCGCGCCGGTGACGACCCGGCGAACGTCGCGGATGGTTGCCCACTTGGCAGCGAGCGCTTCGTTGCGATAGCCGGCGAGGTCATCGGGGAATGTCAGCAAGTGTACGGACGGAGATCCGTCCGGCCGGTACATCCGCCAGGCTTCTTCGGTGGTGAAGCTGATGATCGGCGCAAGCCATTTCAGGATCGCGGAGCAGAGAATGTCGACCGTGGTCAGCGCCGCCTTGCGCGTCATCGATGATGGCGGATCGCAGTACAGCGCATCCTTGCGGATATCGAAGTAGAAGGCCGACAGGTCGGCGTTCATGAACGTCGAAAGCGACGCGACGACCGTCTTGTAGTCGAAGTTGGTGTAAGCCTCGCGAACGACGGCATCGATCTCGCTCAACCGGTGCAGCATCAGCCGCTCGAGCTCGGGCATCTCCGCAAGAGGGACCGCATCGTTCGGACCGAAATGATGCAGTGTGCCGAGCATCCAGCGGATCGAGTTACGCAGCTTGCGATAGGTCTCGACGGTGTTCTTCAGGATTTCCGGGCCGATCCGCTGGTCGTCGGCATAGTCGGTGGCGCAGACCCAGAGCCTGAGGATATCGGCGCCGGAATCCTTCATCACCTTCTGCGGCTCGACGGTGTTGCCGAGCGACTTCGACATCTTGCGGCCGTTCTCGTCGAGCGTGAAGCCGTGGGTCAGCACCACGTCATACGGCGCCCGGCCGCGGGTGCCGCAGCTTTCCAGCAGCGAGGAATGGAACCAGCCGCGATGCTGGTCCGAGCCTTCGAGATACATCACGGTGTCGCGGCCGCCGTCGACCTTGCGCTTGATGCCGGCGAGCCCCGGAAAGTGCACGGGGTCTTCCAGCACGAAGGCGTGCGTGGAACCGGAATCGAACCAGACGTCGCAGATGTCGTCGACCTTCTTCCACTCCTCGTTGGCATGCGAGCCGAGAAAACGTTCGCGCGCGCCGTCCATGTACCAGGCGTCGGCGCCTTCCTTCTCGAACGCGTCGGCGATGCGCTTGTTGACCTCGGCGTCCTGCAGGATTTCGGCCGAGCCGTCCCCCTTCTCGCGCACGAACACCGCGATCGGCACGCCCCAGGCGCGCTGGCGCGAGATCACCCAGTCCGGCCGGCCGGCGATCATGCCGTTGATGCGGTTCTGGCCCGACTGCGGCACCCACTGCGTCACCGAGATCGCATGCAGCGCGCGGGCGCGCAGCGTGTCGCCGGATTTCGCTTTGCCGTTGTCCTCAATGTCCTTGTCCATGGCGATGAACCATTGCGGCGTATTGCGGAAGATCACCGGCTTCTTCGAGCGCCACGAATGCGGGTATTGATGCTTGAGCCGGCCGCGCGCCAAGAGCTTGCCGGCCTCGATCAAGGCCTTGATCACGGCTTCGTTGGCGTCGCCCTTTTCGCCCTTGTCGTTGATGACGCGCTTGCCGGTGAAGCCGGGCGCGTGATCGGTGAGGGCGCCGTTCTCGTCGACGGTGTAGGGGATCGTGGTGTTGATGCCGCGCGCGTCGAGATCGCGCGCGTTCGCCATCCAGACGTCGAAGTCCTCGCGGCCGTGGCCGGGCGCGGTGTGGACGAAGCCGGTGCCGGTGTCGTCGGTGACGTGGTCGCCCGGCAACAGCGGCACGGTGAATTCGTAGCCGCCGCCGACGCCCTTCAACGGGTGCGCGCATTCGATCGCGTCCATCGTGTCGGTCGGCAGGTCGCGCACCTTCTTGTAGGAGGTCACGCGCGCCTGCTTGAACACGCCCTCGGCGAGCGCATCGGCGAGGATCAGGAGGTCGCCGTTGACTGCCCAGTTGTCGGCGGGAGCATCGGTGACCTCATAGAGGCCATAGCCGATCTTCGGCGAGAACGAGATGGCGCGATTGCCGGGCAACGTCCATGGCGTGGTGGTCCAGATCACGACCGACGCATTGGCGAGCGCGCCATGCGCCGGCGAGGCGACCGGAAACTTCACCCACACCGTATCCGATGTGTAGTCCTCATACTCGACTTCGGCTTCGGCCAGCGCGGTCTTCTCGACCACGCTCCACATCACAGGCTTGGAGCCGCGATACAGCGTTCCGTTGGCGGCGAACTTCATCAGCTCGCGCGCGATCTGCGCTTCGGCGGGATAGCTCATGGTGGCGTAGGGGTGGTCCCAGTCGCCGATGATGCCGAGCCGCTTGAATTCCTCGCGCTGCACGTTGAGCCAGTGCGTCGCATAGGCGCGGCATTCCTTGCGAAATGCCACCATTGCCGTGGAGTCGCGGAAGTCGGG
>Ga0209023_10005720_pt1 | contig 13441 bp, 15 predicted proteins | sample LakOneMetagenome_FD_187468 | JGI IMG/M metagenome (GOLD analysis project Ga0209023, IMG submission 187468) | Freshwater and sediment microbial communities from Lake Erie, Canada (SPAdes) (version 2) | ecosystem: Environmental > Aquatic > Freshwater > Lentic | place: Lake Erie, Canada...
CTTGCGTGGTGGTCATGTTGTCCCTTTAATAAATCGATCTTAGTGTGAAATTGATATTTTTCATTTACATCGACTTATTATGAGTGTTTCATCACGGAGCATACAATCATTAAACGTATGCGATTAGTTCATTAACTGGAAAAGGCAATAAATGAACTTTTGCGTGGTGTTAAATGGCGTGTCGTGAAGCTCTTGCAGCGAGCGTAGCAGGGTGAAATTTGAACCTAATTCGGCTTGTAAAGCTGGCACACTGTAGCGAACAACAGACAGTCCACTACATTGTGTCGGGCCATCTTCGGCAAATGTTGCAATCATCACATATCCGCCTTTTTTAACGGATTGTTGCACACGATCAAGATAGGCTTGTCGATCTTCAGGCGTGGTTAAAAAATGGAAGACTGCACGATCATGCCAAACATTATAAGTTTGCTTGGGTAAATCGGCGGTTGTGATATTCGCTTCTATCCACTGAACACGTTTCGCCTGTTGACCTAAACGTGCTTGTGCGGTAGTTAATGCGGCAGAAGATAAGTCCAATACAGACAAATTTGAAAAACCTGCTGTCAATAAATCATCAACGAGTATAGATGCGCCACCTCCCACGTCGATAATCGCAGCATTGGTTGCAATACCTGTTTCATGAATCAATTGTAGAGACAAGTTGGCGTGGGGCTGAAACCAACTGACGGCATTGATTTGCTTAGTGGAGTAGACGTTTTCCCAATGTGCTTTTGTGTTCATGCTTCACCTTTGAATTTTGAATAAATACATCACATGATGATTCTCAAATTTTCAATGAAAAAGTGAGTGGGTTTTATCCGAGTTGCGCTTTATAAAGCATGAACATTGCAATACAAATCACAAAAATCGCAAAAACACGTTGTACAGTTTGTGCTTTAAACAAATTGATTAACCGACGTCCGCTGAACATACCAATGACACAGGCAATAATAAATGGAAGAGCAATAGTCAGTGGAAATTCATGACCTTGCATCAGATTAGAAATAATACCAGCGCTGCCAACCAGCGCAATGACCATCAGTGACGTGGCAACAATACCATGCATACTAATGTCAGTTGCCTTGCGTAACGCAGGAACAAGTACGAAGCCACCACCAACACCTAATAGCCCTGTGAGAAAGCCAGTCAGCATACCGATTGCACCCAAAATAACTACGGTGAGGGGCGTCCAACGTAAACGACCTGTATCAGGGTTAATGTTGCAAGGATGGTAGATTTCGTTATTGGCTGAAGGGATTAATAACCGTCCAGCAACAACCAACATCGTGATGGCAAATGCCGTCATCAGCCAGTGCGCGGGTAATAACTTAGCGACATGCAGTCCAATCGGCGTCATGGGAATACCCATTAACGCAATCCAAATGGCTGCCCGATAGCGCACCAATTTGCGAATAAAACCTTCCATCGCACCGAAAATTGCTGCACCCGTGACTGCAAGCAGTCCAATCGGTGCAGCTTGAGACACTGACCAACCTTGACTAAACATCAGCGCAGGAATGGCGAGAATGCCACCGCCTGCGCCAGTTAAGCCCAGAATAATTCCAACACAAAGTCCAAGAATCAAGATGGTCAGCATGGTCAATATCCTAGTTTTTTGGGACTTGTTTAGATTTGTTGTGATTGAATAATTCAAACAACGTCATTCCTGCGATCATCGCAATCACAAAAATGACGCCTTTGAATACCCCGCCACCAACCAATACCAGCGCAGGGCCAGGGCAGATGCCCGCAATTCCCCAGCCAATTCCAAAAATCATCCCACCGAGAATGAGTGGTCGGTCAATGTGCTTGCTGGTTGGCAGGCGCATCTGTAACCCGAGAAAGGAAAGCGTTCTTTTTTTTGCAACCAATAAACCGATACTTGCGATGGCGATGCCGCCGACCATCACAAACGCAAGCGAGGGATCCCAAAGACCCGCGATGTCCAAAAATCCCAATACTTTTGCTGGGTTGGTCATTCCAGCAATGATTAAACCAATACCAAAAACTAACCCCGCAAGCCACGAAAAGAAAATATTCATGTTAAAAACTCCCTAAGACATGGCGCATTAAGAATACGGTGATGATTCCTGATGCCATAAACGAACAGGTTGCGATGATTGAGCGCGGCGAGAGTCGGGATATGCCGCAAATCCCATGACCACTGGTACAACCTGAGCCATAGCGCGTACCGAAGCCGACCAAAAGTCCCGCGAGGACTAAGAGTGGATAATTCGCATCAACTTGAATGTTGGGTAAGGGTGCGAAAAGGCTGTAAACGAGAGGCGCCATCAACATCCCGACAATGAACACCACGCGCCACAACACATCGTGCTTTATGGGTTTGAGTAAACCGCCAACAATGCCGCTAATGCCTGCAATGCGTCCATTCAAGAGTATGAACAGCACGGCAGATGTTCCAATGATCAAACCGCCGATGAAGGCGGAAATGGGCGTGAAGTGGCTGGTATCAATTAACATGACGATCTCCTATTCTTTAGGACAGTACAGTTCATAAAGCACACCAAGGATGCTGAGAATCTTTTGGTCGGCTACGGAGTAATAAATACGTTTTCCATCACGGCGGGTTTGCACTAAGTTTTCAGTGCGGAGCACGCCGAGTTGTTGTGATAGTGTAGGTTGGCGAATTTCAAGTGCTTCTTCCAATTCACTGACCGACATCTCACCTTGGCTTAATTGGCAAAGCAAGAGCAGGCGATCCTCATTGGCCAATGTACGAAGCATCGTCGTTGCTTCGTTTGCCGCCGCACGCATTTTGGTCATGTCGGGTGGATGTATTGGGGTCATAGAATCCATAATAGTTCCTATAGTTCGCATTTAAATATAATATTGACATACAATATATAATAAAACATAATGTTTGTAAATAGAATGATTGGAGCGATGAAAAATGAATCCACTGATTGAAAGTTTTTTTGATCCAGTTACGGGTACTGTGACTTACGTTGTCTACGATGAAGCTGGTGGACATGCGGCTGTGGTGGATAGTGTTTTGGACTTTGATCCCAAGTCAGGCCGGACGATGACGCATTCTGCTGATGCGGTGACTGCGTTTGTTCGCAATACCAAGTTGACGGTAGATTGGATTCTAGAAACACATGCCCACGCTGATCATTTATCGGCGGCAAGCTATATTCAAGAACAATTAGGCGGACGCATTGCGATTGGCGAACATATTAAGAAAGTTCAGACTGTTTTTAAGACAATATTTAATCTTGAGCGCGGCTTTACCTTAGATGGTTCACAGTTCGATGTGCTCTTTACCGATAATGATGTCTTTCAGGTGGGTAAACTCACTGGACGGGCTATCAATCTGCCTGGACATACGCCAGCCGATTTGGCTTATCAATTCGGCGATGCAGTTTTTGTTGGCGATACACTGTTTATGCCTGATGTTGGGACGGCGCGCTGTGATTTTCCAGGTGGTGATGCGCATCATTTATATCAATCGATTCAGAAGATTTTATCGCTGCCCGCAGAGACGAAACTTTATATGTGCCATGACTATCCGCCTACAGGACGTGATCCCGTTTGGCAGACGACAGTCGCCGAGCAGCGCCAATCTAACATTCATGTGCATGACGGTGTGAGTGAAGTAGACTTTGTCGCGATGCGACGTGCGCGGGATGCAACTTTAGAGATGCCGACGTTGATTATTCCTTCGATTCAGTTAAATATTCGAGCAGGACATATGCCGCCTCCAGAGGATGATGGTAATGTCTATTTTAAAATTCCCATCAATGTGCTTTAAGGTTTTTGAACGACATTGGTCTTTATCCACTTAATCGGTAGAAGAAGCATGAAAGAACTTTATCAACAAAAGGTTTTCCCTGTGATTTTAGATCATGTCATGCAGTTCGATAGCATGATGGAAGCACGTCAAAAACTGTTAGCTGATGTAGCGGGGCATGTTGTGGAGGTCGGATTTGGTACAGGGTTGAATTTGCCTTTTTATGGTAAAGGAGTTTTGAGTCTCACGGCGGTCGATCCCAATCAAGGCATGAATCGATTGGCGGAGCCTCGGATTGCACAAGCTAAATTTCCTGTGATGCACCGTCAAATCAGTGCCGAAAAAATGCCGTTTGAGAGTGATTCCGTGGATGCTGTGGTTTCAACGTGGACGCTATGCAGCATTCCAGATGTGAATGCTGCGTTAGCTGAAATTAAGCGCATTTTGAAACCAACAGGGACGTTCTATCTGGTTGAGCATGGCTTGTCACCGAATCGCCAACTGGCGAAATGGCAAAACCGTTTAACACCTGTGCAAAAGGTCATTGCGGATGGATGTCATCTCAATCGAGATATGAAAAAAATAGTGGAACAGGCAGGGTTTGAGTGGGTGCAATGTGAACATTTCAATGCTAAAAATTTACCGAATATTTTTTCGTGGATGACGCTTGGACATGCCAAGAAATAAACGAGCCTGTCTTTTTTATTATTTTCTGAGCGACTCAAATAGTACACTGAACTTGTCGAAGTGAATGGTTAATACCCTGCATTTCAACAAGCTCAATGGTTTTTTTAGATCAAAAACCTTTGCCATCCGCCGTACCCAGAGCATCATCTTCCTTAATGCGAGGCTGTGCAGTCGGGTCAATTGTGGGCTTAATTAATAAGCGCAATGCAATCGGTGCAAGAATCGTGGTCGCAATAATCATCACAACCACTTCGGCAAATAATTTATCATTAATCAGATTCGTACTGAGTCCAATACCAACCACAATCAAACCGACTTCACCACGAGGTACCATGCCAATACCAACTTTATTGGCGATGACCATTCCTTGTTGTGGCGCAATGGCTAAACCTCCGAGCCATTTTCCTAGAATCGCAATGATGGTGAGTACCGCACCATTCCAGAGTACTTCACTGTCAGCGAGTAAGGCTAATGGGAGTTGAACACCCACCATGGCAAAAAATACAGGTGCAAGGAAGCTTTCTAATGCATGAACTTTATCGTGAAAATCATAATTGTCGCTGACTTCCGCAAGTACCATCCCAATCAAAAATGCACCAATAATGGGTGCAAGTCCAACAACGCCTGACAATGCAGCAAAGCCTAAACTGAGGGAGATGATAAGACCAAACCCGCCTGAGATTTTTTTGGCACTCAAATGAGATTGGATGTAATTAATCAGCGGTACGCCGACGAGTAAAACGATAAACACAAAACCTAAAGAAATCCCCAAGGTCGTTGCTACGCCGATTGCGGAAACTTCCTGTCCGCTTGCCATACCTGACACAACGCCCAGAATCGCCAGCCCTAAGATATCGTCAATGACTGCAGCGCCAAGGATGATGCGGGCATATTTACTATTGATCACGCCTAAATCATTGAGTACTTGCGCGGTGATACCGACGCTGGTTGCGACCATGGTCGTGCCGATAAAAATACTTTGGATTTGCGATAAATCATGAAAGTAACCAAAGGCGTAACCGCCCAACATTGGTAAGGTAATCCCTAAAATCGCGACGATGACAGCTTCTTTACCAACTGCCAATAAGTCGCGTAAACGGTTTTCTAAACCGACCGCAAACATGAGGAAAATCGCACCAAACTCGGCGAGGGCTTGCAAGGTGATGTTGACATGGACTAAGCCTAATAAACTTGGCCCAACGAGAACACCTGCCAACACTTGTCCAATCACGCGCGGTTGACCGAAGCGCGACATGAGCCAACCCAAAACTTGTGCGGATAAGACAAGACAGAACATCGAGAGCAAAATGCCGGATAGCTGTGCGTGCATATCGCCACCCGCAGCAAATGCAATATTCGGCATTAATAAGCATAGGAACGGAATTGCTAAGAGATTGAGTTTTTTCATTGCTTGAATGTTGATACTCAGATTTTTCATAAAGAGTTTTCTCATGAAATACGTCATAATCCGTCCTACTGATTTTATGGGCAGCAGAACACGTAGAACTGCTGCCGTTGATTTGTTGTTGGACTAAGTCTAGCAAATAAAAATCAGCTTTATTCGCAAGATAGAAAGTAATTCGATGTAATTTGTAAGCATTCGAGGCTTCGAATCATTATAATTTAAAATTGTTTCATGTAACGTATTGGGTTGATTGAATGAATGCCGCTGTAGATTTATTAAAACCTGTTTATGATTTTCTGGCTTGTCGCACACCACAAGCGTGGGTTGATGCTGCGCGTCAGCAAATTCCGCTATTGCTGCAAGATCATGCCAATTGCGAGAAAAAAGCTGCTGGAACAGCGATGAACTTGATGTTTCGTTATAGCGATCATACGGAATTACAGGTGAAATTGGCACAGCTTGTGCGCGAGGAAATGCTGCATTATGAGCAAGTGATTGCCATTATGCGTGGGCGGAATCAGGCATGGGAAGCGGTGAGTGCAGGTCGCTATGCGCAAGGCATGCGTAAACATATTCGCACGCATGAACCTGCATTTTTGGTTGATGTGTTAGTTGTAGGGGCGTTTGTTGAGGCGCGGTCGTGTGAGCGTTTTGCTGCGATTGCGCCTTATGTTGATGATGAGTTAGCGAAGTTTTATCGCTACTTACTTAAGTCCGAATCGCGCCATTTTGAAAATTATTTAACGCTGGCACGAACACTGGTGACTGAGTCGCAGGTTTCAGTAGATGAGCGCATTGCCTTATTTCGTGAGGTGGAACGCGAGTTGATTGAGTCTCCTGATACTGAAATGCGGTTTCATAGTGGCGTGCCTGTTTTGGCTGTGTAGTTTGGGTATTTTGGGTATTTTGGGTATTTGTTTAACGTCAAAAGCAAATCCTCCCTAACCCTCCTTTTTCTAAGGAGGGGACTACTTTGGCTACGCCAAAATAGAAATGCTCCTCCCTTTGCTAAGGGCACTTCGTCTTGCGAAGCCGTGCTTCTCATGGGAGGGATTTTGCTTTTCACGTTAATAGATTTAAGTAAAACCCCACAATCCGTAAATCCTAGATTTGCTATGATGTTCCGCAAGTTTAAATATCAGTTTAACGCATTTGTAAAATACACATTTTTTAAAGTATGAACAGTAGAGCGCAATGATGAGTGATGTAAATTCGCAGTCTAAATCCAAGCTTGTTTTTCCAACGCTTAAGAATGATCGTTTCATACGTGCCTTGTTGCGCCAGCCTGTGGATACGACGCCCGTTTGGATGATGCGGCAGGCGGGGCGTTATTTACCAGAATACAAAGCGACGCGTAGTCAAGCAGGTGACTTTTTATCCTTGTGCAAAAACACTGATCTCGCATGTGAAGTGACGTTGCAGCCATTACGTCGCTTTCCTTTGGATGCGGCGATTCTGTTTAGCGATATTTTGACCGTGCCTGATGCAATGGGTCTGGGTTTGTACTTCGAAGAAGGCGAAGGCCCGAAATTCAAGAAAACTGTGCGTACCGAAGCAGATATTGCAGCCTTGCCAAAAATTGATCCGAATGATTCGCTTGATTATGTGATGCGTGCGGTGACTGCGATTCGTTCAGCATTGGGCGGCAGTGTGCCGCTGATTGGTTTCTCTGGCAGTCCGTGGACGCTGGCGACCTATATGGTGGAAGGCGGTAGTTCGCGCGAGTTCCGCCATACCAAGGAAATGCTCTATCGTTCTCCTGAATTACTGCATGCATTGCTGGATAAACTGGCTGTCGCGGTGACTGATTATCTGAATGCGCAGATTTTGGCGGGTGCGCAGGTGGTGCAGATTTTTGATAGCTGGGGTGGGGCGCTGGCGCATCGTGAGTATGTTGAATTTTCACTGAATTATATGACCAAGATTATTTCTGGTTTGATTCGTGAACATGATGGACATCGCGTGCCAGTGATCGTGTTTACTAAAGGCGGCGGTCAATGGATTCCGCAAATGATCGACAGCGGTGCTGATGCGCTCGGTTTAGATTGGACAACGTCGCTGGCTGATGCGCGTCGTATTGCTGCTGGGCGAGTAACTTTACAGGGCAATCTTGATCCAAATACACTTTATGGTTCACCAGAACAAATTCGTAAATCTGTCGCCGCGATGCTTGCAGATGCTTATACGGGTGATGCTAGCCAAACAGGCTATATCGCTAATCTTGGCCATGGTATTACCCAGTGGGTTGATCCAACGCATGCAGGCGTTTTTGTTGATGCGGTGCATGAATTGAGTCAGCCGTATTTTAAATAATTTTATTCTAAGTAACTCTATTTGAAGTAATACTAGAGGAGTTGATTTTTTGACTCCTTTTTCGTTTTAAGCGTATTCGTTAGGGTTTAAGTCATGGGTTATTTGAGTTATTTGATCATTGCTTTAGGTCTAACCGCTGGGTTGGTGATCGGTTATGTGTCGAGAATTATTTATAGCAAAGTAGAGGCTTTGACATTCCGCGGGTTAAAAAAATCCATGAGTGTTAATGCCGCAGTTGTGCTGTCTAATGTTTTGGCGATTGTCATTTCAACAGTATTTATTCTAGTCGGATTTATATTTGCACTACTGATCCCAAGTCAGAATTGGTCGTTTTTTTCAAACGCGTTCTTAATCGGCGTTATTTTAGGGATTTGGATCTATCGTTATTGGATCTCAAGAAAAACATCGTAAAGCCAAATCACATTCGTCATAAAAATACCATCAATTGACCCATGATTTTCACAGAACTGTTTTGTGAGTGTCATGGGTTTGTCATTTCTACTTGTTAATTTAATCCTCAGAAACACCCGAATCACTTTTATGCCGAATCTAAGTGATTTTAATATTCTTAATAATTGATAGTTAAGCATTTATTGATTTTAGAATTCAGTGGCTAAATTGCGTTCATTTAACAATTCTGTCATATGGAGTGACTACCATTTGAGTCATATGGTGTTTTCGACTCCTCCATAAACCTCATTTTTATCAAAACCTCGTTGAGCAGCGACATTTATTGATGATTCGTATTCATTCTTATTTTCTGACGTTTGTGTTGAGTAAAAAAGTGATTGTTCGAAGTGGTTTCGAGATGCATAGATCTATCAGCCCAGCCAAAAATGCGTGCTGGTAACTTAATTTGATCAACTTTAAATCTGAGTATCATGAAAGAAAATTCGGTTACAGATATTTATTCGCTGGCGCTACACATTCCGCCATTTGCTCCGACTGATAGTGTCAATGATGTTGCAACGCAATTGATGGAGCCAGAATACGAAGCAGTTTTGTCTGTTCCGATCGTTCAAGATGGGATTCCTGTCGGGGTGATCACGCGTTTTCAACTTAATAATATTTTTATGAAAAACTTCGGTCGTGAACTGTTCGGGCGTAAACCTGTGGCGGAGTTTATGGCAAAAAGTTTTTTAGCTGTTGATGTGCGCACTTCGGTTGCTGAAGCGGCCAATTATATTTCAGCCAAAATCCGTTCGCCGTTATCCGAAGATTTCGTCATTACCGAAGAAGGGCAATATCTGGGATTAGGTTCGGTACTGGCTTTGCTGGGCGCAATGGAACGCCAAGTGGCTAAAAATGCGAGTGAATTGTCGAACGCATATCGTGAATTGAAGTCGTCACAAGCGCAGCTCGTTCAATCCGAAAAAATGGCATCCTTGGGTCAAATGGTTGCAGGCGTTGCGCATGAGATCAATACGCCGCTGGGTTATGTCAAAAACAACGTCGAAATTGTACAAGAGTTCGTTGTTCAATTACGCCAGATGCACACATCGCATCAAGAGTTAGTCGATGTGATTTTATCGCCTGATAGTAACGATATCGCCATTGCAGAGAAATTAGCAGAACTTGATGATCTGCAAAATATGATTGAACCAGACATGTTATTTGAGGATATGTCGGCAATCTTTAACGACACCAGTTACGGCTTGGAACAAATTAATGAGTTGGTTTTAGGTCTCAAGAACTTTAGTCGTCTTGACCAAGCGATGACCGATAGTGTGTCGATCAATGAATGCATTAATTCGTCACTGTTGATTGCGAAAAGCACACTGAAAAATCGAATCGAAGTTATTAAACAACTGGGCGATATTCCAAAAATCTCCTGCGCACCGTCGCAAATTAACCAAGTGTTATTGAACTTATTCACTAACGCCTCACAAGCGATTCAGGGTGACGGTAAGATTTTAGTGAAGACTTGGGCTGATGAACACGATGTCTATATCTCGGTGCAAGACACTGGAAAAGGAATGCCGCCTGAAGTGGTCGCCAAGATTTTTGACCCTTTCTTTACCACCAAGCCTGTTGGCGAAGGCACGGGTTTAGGGTTGTCCATTTCATTCCAAATTATTGAACAGCACGGCGGTCGTATTCGTGTCGCATCTGAAGTCGGACGTGGTACGCGCTTTGGCATTTCTTTACCAAGACAACGTCAAGCCGTGAAGACCACACAAGCGGTTTTAGCCGAAGCATAACATTCAGCCCGCGATGTTAGCGGTGATTTGATAGGAGAGGGATGATGGAAAAGCCTAAAATTTTATTGGTCGATGATGAAGAACGAATTTTACGTTCACTGAGTATGTTGCTGCGGACGCAATATCAGATTTTTGCAACCAGCGATGGCAATGAAGCACTGAAGATTCTGCGCCAAGAAAAAATTCACGTGATCATTTCTGATCAACGTATGCCAATTATGTCAGGCACGGAATTACTACGCCAAGCACGTGATATTGCCCCTGATACGATTCGTATTTTATTGACAGGTTACTCGGATGCCGACGCGGCGCTGGATGCACTGAATGATGGCGAGATTTTCCGCTATATCAATAAACCGTGGGGTCCAAAAGAACTGCGTGAAACGATTGCGCAAGCGGCGAGCATCGCAGGAAAACTTGAGGCGTTGCCACTAGAACCAATGGTTCGAGCGACACGACTACTACAAGACGAACCAGAAATTATCGTCAATAAACGCTTGTCGTGTTTGGTGCTGGATCGTGACGAAGATACTTACAGCGTAGTCAAAGACATTTTAGGGCCTTCGCATGATGTGTACTGGAGTCAGGATATTAATACGGCGCTTAATATTCTTACCACTAAATCGATTGCGATTATGGTGACGGAATTGAGTTTGGGTGATGTTGATTTAAGCGCAATGATTAAGACGCTGAAGCAAGAACATCCAGAGCTGTTGACCATTGTTTTAACTAACTTTAAAGATACCTCTCGATTAGTTGAATTAATCAATCAAGCACAGGTTTTCCGTTACTTGCCAAAACCTGTGCGGAAGGGCTTACTGGGTCGAAATATTGAGTCGTCAATAACGAGGCATTATTCATTACAGGCGCAACCTGTTCGTTTGCAAACGCAAGTGGTCGAAGCGCCTGTTGATCCGATTCAAAAGGCTGAATCGAGTAAAGTGGCTGATTTCCTCGCTCAATTGCGTGCGCGTATAAACCGTAATGTGCCAGTGCGTGTTTAACGAGAATCAATGCGTAGACGCGAGAAACAGCTACGCTTGAGACCCGTAATTACGATAAACTAGCGCAAATTTATTGCGTTGTTTATTTTAATTATTTGTTTAGATCAGGGCGAGTGTATTCGTATGGCTGTTGTTAGTAATCAAGATCAATTAAAACAAGCAGTTGCTCAAGCTGCGTTGGCGCATATCCCGAAAGGCGGCGTGATCGGCGTTGGTACGGGAAGTACGGTCAATTTCTTGATTGATTTATTGCCACAACTAAAACTTGCGGGTGCGGTTGCGAGTTCGAAAGCCACAGAAGAACGTTTGAAAGCAGTTGGTATTGAAGTTATTGAATTAAATCAAGTTGGTAGTCTTGATGTGTATGTTGATGGCGCGGATGAAATTGATCGCCATTTGCATATGATCAAAGGCGGCGGCGGTGCATTGACACGCGAAAAAATCGTTGCATCAGTAGCCAAACGTTTTATTTGTATTGCGGATGAGTCGAAGTGGGTTGAGCAACTGGGTCGCGCATTTCCATTACCGATCGAAGTCATTCCGATGGCACGTTCAGCGATTGGACGTAAACTGGTTGCGCTAGGTGGTTCGCCTGCCTATCGTCAAGGTTTTATTACTGATAATGGCAACTTGATTCTCGATGTACATAATCTGAATATTCTCGATGCGATTGCGCTTGAGCAAGAACTGAATAACATTGCAGGTGTGGTCTGTAATGGTCTGTTCGCACGTCAGGGTGCAGATTTGGCGTTGCTCGCAGGTCCAAATGGCGTGCGTGAAATCACACGTCAGGTTTAATGTGAAAGTCTGGCATAGGGATTTTCATTAATGACAATCTTTGCTGATTTTTTCAAGTCAAAAACTCCCCAACCAGAACTTTCTGTTTCAGACGCTGCTGTTTTAGAGCCATCAGTTTTAGAAGTTCCTATGCCTGAAATCGAATGGCGCGTGAATCCGCGTGCCAAACGTCTACGTTTAACGCTAAAAGCTGATCGTGTTTGGGTAACGATCCCTCCGCGTACTTCGCAAGCAACGACGGATAGATTTCTTCGAGAAACCCATTCGTGGCTCAAAGAACAGTGGCAGAAGTTGCAGCAGCGCAAGCAGCAACATGATGCAAACCTCGCCCAGAATCCTCATTTTTCTCCAAATAATACAATAGAACATCAAGTCCATTTGCCTGTGTATGACGCAACTTGGGTCTTTGATGTGTCGGCGAATTATTCGAGGCTCAAAGAAGTAGAACAAACGCTTTGTATTCCCGAAACCAATAAAAACGAACATCTACGTAAATGGGTTAAAGCCAAAGCGCAGGATTATTTGCCAGACCGTTTGGCCGAACTTGCTGCTGAACATGGTTTTCAATATTCACGCTGTACTGTTCGTCATGCGCGCACGCGCTGGGGCAGTTGTTCAAGAACGGGTAATATTAATTTAAATGCATCATTGATCTTACTTGCGCCAAAGCTGTTGGATTACGTCTTGTTGCATGAGCTGTGTCATACCCGCGAGTTTAATCATTCGCCGCATTTCTGGGCTGAAATGTACGCCGTTTGCCCCACCTTCAAAGCAGATCGCAAAACACTTAAACAATATGTTCTACCGTCTTGGTGGCATGTTTAAGTCGCGAGTTGGGTTCAGGATCATCGGGTATATGGCAAAAACACCACATGAATAGCGAAAACTTCCATAATCGAATTTAAAAAACAACAGATGTGCTATATCGCTGTCTCTATGTTTTTGATATAAAGTGGCATGCTTTTGTATCGAAGGCAGGATATGCCTTCATATCAATTCGTTATGATCTAAGTCTCTATTGATGCATCAATGTTGATCATTGTGCAAAGAAGAGGTTTCTAAAAGTTTATTTGAATGGACTTGAACATCCATATTACGAGGAATCCAAAATGGCAGTTTTTTTGACAAATGACTGGTTCGAAACAGTCGAGAAAATGACTCAAGCTGCTGGCGATTTGAATTTGCCACCAACGCTGGCTAATTTGGCACTCAACATGAACGTGAGTGGCGGCGCAGACGGCAATGTAGAGATGGCATTAGACGGTGGAAAAATCGTTAAAGG
>Ga0209023_10005721_pt1 | contig 13438 bp, 10 predicted proteins | sample LakOneMetagenome_FD_187468 | JGI IMG/M metagenome (GOLD analysis project Ga0209023, IMG submission 187468) | Freshwater and sediment microbial communities from Lake Erie, Canada (SPAdes) (version 2) | ecosystem: Environmental > Aquatic > Freshwater > Lentic | place: Lake Erie, Canada...
GGAATACGATTACGATCTTTGGGTCAACCCATAAACTGCTTGGAAAATACAATAAGCTGAAAACAGACAGGCAAACCATGTTTGCTTCGAATGAGCTTGAATCTATCGCCAATATTTACGGCGCTTTAATGAATAACCTCAAGGCAAAGATAATTTTTTACAATTACCCTGAAATTGATGATGCTGTATTTGGGAATTATGCAAACAAGACAGAAAGCTCTTTCCTGTTTCAATTGCGCAAGATCAATTATGAGCTGATGAGGTTTGCTTCAACAAATGCAAATTTTTACCTTTGCGACATTTCGGCTATCCAGAACCAGGTAGGAAAAACAGTTTTCTTCCACCCTTCTGTTTACATAAATACAGAAATGGTTTTAAGTATTGAAGTTTTACCAAAAGTGGCAGCCAAAACAATTGACATTATCAGTGCTATCAATGGAAAGTTTAAGAAATGTGTTATCCTGGACCTGGACAATACAACATGGGGAGGAATTATCGGTGATGATGGGCTGGAAAATATTCAAATCGGGAGTTTGGGTATTGGAAAAGCATTTTCAGAATTTCAATACTGGATAAAGAAACTCAAAAACAGGGGTATTATTGTAGCTGTGTGCAGTAAGAATACTGAATCTGTTGCAAAAGAGCCTTTTCAAAAGCATCCTGACATGGTGCTTCGCCTGGAGGACATCGCTGTCTTCATTGCAAATTGGGAAAACAAAGCAGATAATATCAGGCAGATACAAAACATACTGAATATTGGTTTTGATTCAATGGTTTTCTTAGACGACAATCCCTTTGAAAGGAATATAGTAAGGGAAAATATTCCTGAGATATGTGTTCCGGAATTGCCCGAAGATCCTGCCGAATACCTGGAATACCTCTACAGCTTAAATCTTTTTGAAACGGTTTCTTTTTCAAATGAAGATGCAGAGCGGACAAAGCTTTATCAAATAGAGGCAGAAAGAAATACTGTTCAGCAAAAATTCACAAATGAAGATGATTTTCTTCAAAGTCTGAATATGCTTTCCCTGGTGAGCCCGTTCAATAAATTCAATACGCCCAGGGTTTCGCAGCTATCACAACGTTCCAATCAATTCAACCTTAGAACCGTTCGCTATACGGATGCCGATATTGAAAGGATTGCCGGAGATAAAGATTATTTTACATTTGCTTTTACACTCGAAGATAAATTTGGCGATAACGGATTGATATGCGTGGTGATTCTAAAAAAAGAAAATAACAATGAGCTATTTATTGATACCTGGTTTATGAGCTGCAGGGTATTAAAGCGTGGAATGGAAAATTTCACTTTGAATACGATCGCATCTTTCGGGAAAGAAAATGGTTTCAAAATATTAAGAGGTGAATACCTGCCTACGGCAAAAAATGAAATGGTAAAAGACCATTATCTTAATTTGGGATTTAAAGAACACAACGATCAGTGGGAATTGCAGCTTGATAAGTACGAATCTAAAAAAACCTATATAACAGTAAAAGAATAACTACCATGGAAAGAAATGAAATATTAAAACAGGTAAATGCCATTTTTATTGACACACTTGACAACGAAGAGGTGAAATTGCTTGAAACAACAACAGCCAATGATGTGGAAGAATGGGATTCATTAACGCATATCCAGCTCGTTGTTGCCATTGAAAAGCATTTTAATATCCGTTTCACTTCAAAAGAGATCCAAAGCTGGAACAATGTTGGTGCAATGATCGATTCAATAAGCCAAAAAATATCTAACGGCTGATAAATATTTTCAACAAGAAATAAATATGGCAAATAATCCCCGCTTTACAAATATGCTTGAAAGTTCGCGGCTTTTCGAAGTGCAACATACCAAGCTGCTGGAAAATAATGATATTGATGATAAAGTACTTGATCTTTTGACCAGCTACTTTGTTTCATATATTGACTACTTCAAGCTTACAGATGAATTTGTGGCTGATAAACATATGGAGTTTTTAAATGAATATAAAATCCATTTAAGGGAGTTTGAAAAAACCGGGAAGTACCCATATGATGAGAAATTAAATTCTACCAAAGAACGGGTTGATTACGATATCCCGCTTTTGTGCTCAACGTTTCTTTCGTATCACCGTTACCGCATCTTTGAAACGTTGTACAATAAAATTAATGTTAACAACAATGAAAGTGTGCTTGTTGTTGGGGTAGGGCCGGGTATTGAACTGGCTATATTGAAGGATAAATCAAAGAACATTTTTGCTTACGATACGGATATCGGTGATTTTATAAAAACAACTTTCCCGGATGTACATTTTTTTGAAAAATATTTCAGCTATGAACCAGGCAAATCATACGACAGGATAATGCTTATAGAGCTGCTGGAGCACCTGGAAGACCCGGAATTCCTCCTGACCGAAGCTATGAAGTCTCTGAGCCCGGATGGCCGAATTCATTTTACAACTGCTGTGAATATTCCGCAGTTTGATCATTTATATAATTTTGAATTAAATGACAAGGGACTTGAGAAATGTATAGCAGATAACGGTTTCGAAATCGAATATAAACTTGACCTTCCGCACAATTACCTCGTCAATGTAGCTGCTTATAATTGTTATTATATCATAAAAAAGAATGACAACCTCTAAGAGAATAATATAAAACCGTTATTTCAACACTAAACAAAAATGCCGGATGATCTTTAACTCTATTACATTTTTGATTTTCTTTGCATCCTTCTTTGTATTGTACTGGTTTGTTTTTAATAAGAACCTTAAACTTCAGAACCTGCTTTTACTGGCCGGCTGTTATGTTTTTTACGGATGGGTTGACTGGAGGTTCCTGCCTTTACTAATAGGTATTTCTGCTTTGAATTTTTTCCTGGGTGTTTACATCCAACGAACAACCAATCCAAAAATTAAGAAATTGCTGCTTTCCATTGGGTTGATCCAGGGCATGGGTGGCCTGTTTTTTTTTAAGTACTATAACTTCTTCATTTCCTCGTTTAATGATGCGTTTCACTTAGTGAACGTTAATTTAAACCTTCAATCATTACATATTATCGTTCCGTTGGGTATCAGTTTTTTTACATTCAGAACGATCAGTTATGTAATAGATGTTTATAACGAAAAATATGAACCAACTTCAAACTGGATAGATTTTTTTGCATACGTTGCTTTTTTCCCGTCATTGTTATCGGGCCCGATCGATAAGGCGAGGTCTTTTATCCCGCAACTGGAAAAGAAAAGGTTATTTGATCATGACCAGGCAGTAGACGGGCTGCGCCAGATATTATGGGGTCTGTTTAAAAAAGTAGTAGTCGCTGATAATTGTGCGGCTATCACGAATCATATATTCAACAACTATCTTGAACTGCCCGCAAGTTCTTTATTAATGGCTTCTTTTTTCTATGCTGTTCAGATCTATGCAGATTTTTCAGGATATTCTGATATGGCAATTGGCTTCTCACGCTTGATCGGGTTTAATATCACCCGGAATTTCGACTTCCCCTATTTTGCCCAGAATATTGCACAGTTCTGGCGTAAATGGCATATTTCCTTAACATCATGGTTAACCGAATATGTGTTTACCCCACTAAGTATTGCTTTCAGGGATTATGGCAAGTTCGGGTTGTTCCTGGCTATTCTCATAAATTTCACACTTGTTGGCTTGTGGCACGGTGCAAGCTGGACCTATGTATTGTTCGGGGTTTTACACGGATGTTATTTTATTCCACTGATAGTGAACGGAACAATGAATAAAACAAAAAAGATCGCCAAGGGTAAACTATTTCCAACAGGAAGGGAATTCTTAAATGTGCTGGGAACATTTGTACTGGTGATGCTTACGCTTATCATATTCCGGTCCGAAACGATTGGCCAGGCGATGCATTATTATTCCAGGTTTTTTTCTATGTCGATCTTTTCGTTGCCATTGATACCACCTTCCAAATTGATCGCATCTATTGCATTCTCATCGATTGTATTCATGTTCTGTATTGAATGGCTTGGCAGGGAGCAGCAACATGCCCTCGAACAAATATCCACTAAATGGTCTGCGCCGGCCAGGTGGGCATTTTATTATTGCATTGCAATAACCATTTTTATTTTCGCAGGCAGTAATCAACAATTCATTTATTTTCAATTTTAAGCATGAAAAAATTTGTAACAAAATTGATATTATTTATTATTCCGATAGCACTCATTTCTTATGGTGCAGATGTATTCATCAGCAAAGAATTGAAGAAGAGCAATACGTATGTAGGAGGGGAATACACCACATGGAATGCTATTTATGATGGAAAAATAAATTCAGATATAATTATCAGCGGTGCTTCCAGGGCATGGGAACATATCAATTCAACACGTTTGGGTGATAGTTTACATACAACTGTTTATAACATCGGCATCAACGGACATACTTTCTGGATGCAGTATTTACGGCATAGATTATTATTGGAACACAACCGGAAACCTAAATTGATCATTCATTCACTGGATATTTTTACACTGCGTAAGGGCGCAGATCTTTTTGAGCCTGACCAGTTCCTGCCATACATGTTCTTCGATAATGAAATGGAAAAATCAGCCAGTAGTCTTAGGGGATACAGTTTTTTTGACTACAACTTACCATTACTAAGATACTATGGTAAAAAGGAAGCGATCATGCAGGCAATGAAATTATTTATAAAACCATCCGGCGATTCGCTTATCAGGATAAGGGGGTATAGAGCACAGGATCAGCCATGGAACAATGATTTTGAAAGGGTAACTGCTAAAACAAAATCTTTTGAAGTTAAGTTTGATACCGCATCTTTAAATTTATTCGACAGGTACCTGAATGAGTGCAGGACCAACAATATAAAAGTAATCTTTGTTTATTCACCTGAATATATCGAAGGGCAAAGATTTGTAAAGAACAGGGACGAGATCATAGGGGTTTATACAAAATTCAGCAAGAAGTATGACATACCATTTTACGACTATTCCAATGATTCATTATCGTTTCAAAGAAAATATTTTTACAATGCCTTACATCTCAATAAGGTTGGAGCTGAATTATTTACCGGGAAACTCATTCAAAGGTTAAAGGCTGATAGCCTGGTTACAGGTATGTGGCCATCTGGAAAATGACAGATCGTTCTTTTAATATCGATATGCCCTGATCTAGCGTAACCTGTCGCTGTTCTTAATGATATTGATGTCTTTTCCGATACCCCTTAATGCAAGGGCGAAAAAGAAGATAACGCCGATTTGAAGTAATGCACTTAACGCTAAAGTGCCGGCATTATAATTCCTCACTTCCAGGTAGTATAAAATTATCAGTATAATTTCAAGCAGGATACCCAATACAGAAAGGCGTATCTGAAAGCGGCGTTTTTTAAACAGGAAGATCGTTGCAAAAGCAAGGGCGCCGATGGCAATCGTTAATAACATCAATAAAAAATTCTCAGTTCCCATTAACTGGTAAGATGGTTTGTTTTCTTTGTTGGTGCCGATATAAAAAGGCATTTTCAGACTTATGAAAGCGCAGGCAGATGCCAGTAAGAACCAGATGGATTGAATACGTTGTATCATAATATTTTTTTTATACCACAGAGTAATACAGGAGTTTTTTCACAGAGAATGTATTGAACTCCTTTTACTCAGTGAAAACAATTCTCTTAACTCTGTGGTTTTGATTAACTACCCTAATTCAGGATATAAAGGAAATTGTTTCATGAAAGATCTTACATCCTCTTTTACAGCAATAATTGTTTTTTCATCATCAATATTCATCATAACCCTGTCTATAAGATCAACTACGGTCTGCATGTCGGCTTCTTTCATGCCACGTGTGGTAATAGCAGGTACGCCTACACGTATGCCGCTTGTCACGAACGGGCTTTTATCATCGAACGGAACAGCATTCTTGTTTAAGGTGATGTGGGCTTTGTCAAGTGTTTCCTGCGCTTTTTTACCGGTAATGTTTTTATTCCTCAGGTCTATCAGCATCAGGTGGTTGTCGGTACCGCCACTGATTATCTGGTAATCTTTTGCAGTCAATGCTTTGGCCATTGCCTGTGCATTCAGCTGTACCTGTTTGATGTATGTTGTAAAATCATCCGATAATATTTCACCGAATGCTACGGCTTTTGCCGCAATAACATGTTCAAGCGGGCCACCCTGCGTACCGGGAAATACGGCCATGTCGAGCAGGTTGCTCATCATACGCAGGTTTCCTTTAAGGTCTTTTGCACCAAACGGATTCTCAACATCTTTCTTCATTAAGATGATACCGCCTCTTGGCCCACGCAATGTTTTGTGTGTGGTACTTGTTACAAAATGGCAATGATCGAAAGGAGAGCTTAGTAATCCTTTTGCGATCAGTCCGGCAGGATGTGCCATGTCGCACAATACAAATGCACCAACCTCATCTGCTGCTTTTCTTATCCTTGCATAATCGATATCCCTGCTGTATGCAGAAGCACCGCAGATGATCAGTTTTGGTCTTTCTTTTCTTGCCTGTTCCTCCAGCATTTCATAATCGATCAAACCTGTTTCTTTTTTTACGCCATAAAAGAACGGCTTATAAAGTTTGCCGGAGAAATTTACCGGTGAACCGTGTGTAAGATGGCCGCCCATGCTCAGGTCGAGGCCAAGGATCTTATCGCCCGGTTGTAATATGGCCAGCATCAACGCGGCATTTGCCTGTGCACCACTATGCGGTTGTACATTGGCATATTCAACATTGAATATTTCTTTCAACCTGTCGATGGCCAGTTGTTCTACCTGGTCTACAATTTCACAGCCACCATAATACCTTCTGCCCGGGTAACCTTCCGCATATTTATTGGTAAGCGATGTGCCCATTGCCTGCATCACCTGTAAACTTGTAAAATTCTCACTTGCTATCAGTTCAATACCATTGCGCTGTCTTTCAAGTTCCTGGTTTATGAGGTCAAAAATTACCGTATCTCTTTGCATAGTTGATTATTATCCGGCAAATATAAGCAGGGAATAATTGCCACGAATGCACGAATTGATCAAAATGATTTTCCAAAAAGTAATATTATTCGTGCATTCGTGGCATATTATAATGAATGCACTGGCTTTAAAAGGGAATTCATTTGTATTCATCAAACAATTCTGCTAATGTGTTCTTTTTACACAAAATTTCCTACTTTCACAGACCTAAAGCATGAGGTAATATTATTGTAAACTAAATATTCATCCTTAACGGGAAAGGTTTATAAATGAAGGCAATCATTCCAGTTGCAGGCGTTGGAACAAAACTGCGGCCACATACATATACACAACCTAAGGCATTGATCCCGTTAGCGGGCAAAACAATACTTAGCATTACCATAGATCAGCTCAGTGAAGCAGGGATAACAGATTTTATTTTTATCATCGGGTACCTGGGAGAAAAGATCCAGGATTATGTTACCCAGCACTACCCACAGCTTAACTGTCATTTTGTTACGCAGAGCGAACGCCATGGTACCGGCTATGCCATTGACCTTACTAAAGGAATAGTCAATGATGAAGAAGTACTGATCGTACTGGGAGATACCATTGCCGAATATGATGTAAAAGAGATCATTGCGGCACCAACTTCTATGCTGGGTGTAAAAAAAGTAGATGATCCCAGGAATTTTGGGGTTGCGGAAATTGATGATGATGGCATCATCAGCCGGGTTGTTGAAAAGCCGGCTATCCCAAAAAGCAATATGGCCCTTGTAGGTATCTATAAGATAAAAGAAAGTAAAAATCTATTCTCCTGCCTGTCAACCATTAGTGAAACAAAGACGAGTTACGAAGAATTCAGCATCACCGATGCGCTTGACTGCATGATACAGCAAGGTGTTCAGTTCAGGTCATTTAAAGTTTCCAATTGGTTCGATTGCGGAAAGAAGGAAACCTTGCTGCAATCAAATGCGATCATGCTTAAGAAATTTGGCGTAAGTATTAAAGAGCCGAATGATTTTGAGAATACGATCATTGTGCCACCGGTAAGCATCGGTGAAGGATGTAAGATAAAAAATTCTGTGATCGGCCCGAATGTTTCGATCGGGGAGCATTCTACCATCAACCGTGTAATTATAAAAGATTCTATTATTGGTGCCTATACAAACCTGCTCGAGATCGTACTGGACAGCTCTCTTATCGGAAGCGATGCGGAAGTAAGGGGCGTTAGCAGGAACCTGAATATTGGTGACAATACTGCCATTGACCTTGGTGGCGGAACCAAGTAATTATAAATGTAAAATTTAGAATGTAAAATATTAAATGTAAAACCGATTGAGTTCCTCTCAGATTTACATTTAATATTTTACATTTTACATTCTCTACCTGTGTATATGTTCATAATTTTTCCAATTTCTAAATCAGTTTGTTTTTAATTTGTATCATCATTCATCATGTATCAAAACAGCGTAACGAGACTTTTCAACATAGATATTCCTTTGATACAGGCCGGAATGATCTGGGCAAGTGGCTGGCGGCTGGCCAGTGCTGTGAGCAATGCAGGCGGACTGGGCATCATCGGGAGCGGAAGCATGTACCCGCAGGTTTTAGAAGAAAATATCAGGAAATGTAAAGATGCAACCAATAAGCCGTTTGCTGTAAATGTGCCCTTGTTGTACCCTGATATTGAAAAGCACATTCAAACCATCATTGATGAAAAAGTACCGATCGTATTTACTTCAGCGGGTAATCCCAAGACATACACTTCTGTACTGAAGCAACATCATATTACCGTGGTACATGTAGTGAGCAGCAGTAAGTTTGCGTTGAAAGCCCAGGATGCAGGCTGTGATGCAGTGGTAGCCGAAGGTTTTGAGGCTGGTGGCCACAACGGGCGGGAAGAAACAACCAGTTTTGTATTAATTCCGGCGGTGAGTAATGCGGTAAGTATTCCTGTTATTGCGGCGGGCGGTATTGCTACCGGCAGGCAAATGCTGGCGGCCATGATATTAGGTGCATCGGGAGTTCAGATAGGAAGCCGCTTTGTTGCCAGCCATGAAGCATCGAGCCATATTAATTTTAAAAATGCCGTTATCAATGCAGCGGAAGGCGATACTGTGCTCACTATGAAGCAGCTGACACCAGTCAGGCTTCTGAAAAACAAGTTCTATGAACAGGTACAGGATGCCCAGTCAAAATGTGCTTCCGTAGAGGAAATGGCAGTGTTACTCGGAAGGGGCAGGGCAAAAAAAGGCATGTTTGAAGGCGACCTTGAGGAGGGTGAACTGGAGATCGGCCAGGTAAGCTCATTGATCAAAAAAATACAGCCTGCAGCAGAAATTGTTTCAGAGATATGGAATGAGTACCTGTCCCTGTCGCAATATCCACAGAAATAATATATTATATTTGCGGCAATTAACAACCAACCTTTCAAAGATGCAACGATCAGCACGCCTGACTATATTGAAATTTTCCCTTTTTCTTTTTTTAATTTTTTGTTCCATAGCGGCGTATTGCCAGCCACCTGTTTTGCAGCAAACGCCTTCTGAGATACTTCCAAACCAGATAGATCCCAAAACGCTTTCTCAATCACAGCTTTCTTCACTTTTAAGTGATAAGAACAAAGAGAATGCAGGTAAAGATAAAAATGCAGAACTAGCGAGGAACAGCAATAAATTAGACAGGGATAGCCTGATAAAGGATAATATAAAATCAAGTGCTTATAAACCCGACCAGACCTTTGGGGCAGATGTTTTTCGTGGCGCTGCCAGTTTGGATCTTTCAGAACTTTCTACACCACCACTGGATTACCCGATAGGCGTTGGTGACCATATCATTGTTTCATTATGGGGTGGTGCCGAATTCCAGGAAAGCTATGTAGTGGCAAGGGATGGGGCAATATTTCCACAAGGGCTTGGTAAGATACAGGTTCAGGGGCTTACTTTCGAGAACGTACGTTCCATGATCGATTCCAGGTTCAGAAGTGTAGTACCACCAGGAACAAATATCGGCATATCATTGGGCCAGCCAAGATCGATCAATGTGAATGTGGTTGGGGAAGTTGCCATGGCAGGACCCATCACCTTATCAGCATTTTCAAATGCATTCAATGCAGTGGCACAGGCCGGCGGCGTTACACAATTTGGCAACCTCAGGAACATACAGATCAAAAGGGCCGGAAGGGTAATTGATGAAATTGATGTTTACCGTTACCTTACAACCGGTGATTTTGGAAAACATATTTACCTGCAGAACAATGATTTTATCATTGTGGGTTTTTATGAAAAAAAGGTGCTGGCAACAGGCCAGTTTAAAAGGCCGATGTATTACCAGTTAAAAAAAGATGAAGGCGTAAAGGCATTATTGAAATATAGCGGCGGGTTAAATGCAGATGCACTTGCTTCGGGGATGAAAGTACTGAGAACAGAAAATGAAAAGCAGGTACAAAAAGATGTAAATGCAAATGCTATCCTGAAAATAACAGGGCAGGATTTTAATTTAAATGATGGCGATGTTGTTAAAGTGGATCTTATAAAGCCCGGTATCATAAATAAAGTAGAAGTAAAAGGGGAAGTTACATATCCTGATGTGTACGAATTGCGTTCCGGCGATAAATTATTCGATATCATTAACCGTGCAGGAGGTGTTACACGCAATACTTACCTGCCCCGTGCTTATATCTTCCGTGGTGCAGGCGATTCAACCAACCTTAAATCCGACAGGCTGGAAATTGACCTTTCTGATATCAACACAAATGAAGTAAACAGTTTCAATAATGTGCTACTGCTACCGAATGATGTGATACAACTCTTTTCGCAAGGGGAGTTTGGAGAAATGCAATACGTGGAAATATTTGGTGAAGTGCGAAAAGAAGGGCGTGTAAGAAAGTATGGCGGCATGAGTTTGCAGGACCTTTTATACTTGTCGGGAGGCATCAGGCCATCTGCAGAATATGGCCGGTTGGAAATATCAAGTATCGTTGATATGGATTCTGCACAGCAGGGATTAAAACCAACCCGTACCATTGTAAAATCATATGCAATCCTTCCAAATCTTCAGCTCGATTCTGCTGCTTCCAAAGTAATACTGAAACCATACGACCAGATATTTGTAAGAAAGAACCCGACTTTTGAATTTCAGCAGAATATAGAATTGAGGGGATTGGTAAAATACCCGGGATATTATCCAAGATTGGACAGGTATGAACGCCTTTCATCTTTTATTGAAAGGGCCGGTGGCTTGCGTGAAAATGCCAATGTTGGCGGGGCTATTTTATACAGGAATAAGACAGACCTGTTCAGGGAAAAAGCGGTGGAAAAACCAAAGCTCGACAGTACCGGAAACCCGATCAGAGATAGCTTGTCTCCGGCATTAAAATCGTTGGAAGAGCCCGTGAGCATTGATCTGTACAAAGCAATGAAATTTAAAGGTTCAAAGAACGATATCGTACTCCAGGAAAGGGATATTATTTTTATCCCCGAAATAAATCCTTTTGTTACAGTTGCAGGAACAGTGCAATCTCCTTTGAAAATTACGTTTGATAAAGATCATCCTAAACTTATATATTATATTGATAAGGCCGGCGGCTTTGGTATACGGCCGTGGAGAAGAAGGATATTTGTTACTTATGCAAATGGCAAGAGCAGGCGTACAAAAAGTTTCTTCATGTTCCATTTTTATCCCAGGGTTGAAGAAGGTTCAATTATCACCGTGCCTTCAAGGCCACAGGGAGCCGAAATATCTGACCTGGCAAAATCAACCATTGTTGCAGCGATACCGGTTATCCTTACAGGAATTATTTTTAAATACGTTAAGTAAAAATACATTTTGTGACTACGAACGAACTGATAAAAAAAATATTTTTAAAAATAGGCCGGTTTAAATTTGTTGTCGTTGCCGGAGGTTTGCTGTTTGCTGCGCTGATGTTTTTTTATGCAAGAAATGTAAAACCTGTATATACAACCAAAGCATCTGTTTTTCCGCTAACAACATCGAATGATAATTCTGCAGCTTCCAGTACGCTAAGCAGTTTATTGGGAATTTCGGAATCACCAAAGAGCTTTAGCCAGGAAGCTTCTATCAATATTGTGGAACTTGCACTTGCACGCAGTACAAGGGAAGCTGTTGCAATGGAAAGACTGCCACAGGAAGGCAATAAAAGAATTGCGGATATACTGATCGATAATTATAATAATACAAAACCTTTCTATGCATCACCAATAAAGAAACCGGCAGATACGGCAGCACTGGCTGCATTGGGCGGCGATATGCTAAAAGGAAGTGTTCAGGCTAAGATCAATAAGAATGGGATACTGGAATTGAATTATAGTAACACTGTTATGGAGCTGGTGAGCCCGATCTGTTATAAATTCATTGATAAGATATCTGAATTTTATAAGATGCTGAAGATCCAGAAAGCAAAACTTGATTATGATTTTACCATTCAGAAAATAGACTCATTAGACCAGGTACTCAACACTTTTGATAAAAAGGCAATCCAGATGAACAATACAACCATGTTCGTTCCTTCTGAAAGGATTGAATTCAGTATCCCAAAAGAAAACCTGGCAAATCAGAAAGAATGGGTTACCCGTCAGCGTGATGCATCTGCCAATAACCGTGAGGAGGCACTCTGGCGTTTGCAGAAGGTAACACCGATCATTGCTACATTGGATAAACCTGATCCGCCGTTTGATGTAAATAAGCCCATGTCAATTTTATATGCAGCCATTGGATTTTTCCTTGGTTGTATCATTACTGTATTCTTCCTGGTGGCTGGTTTATTGTATAAATACACAAAATCAGAAATTAATAAAGCAATTTTCGGCGCTGCGTAAATACAGAATTTGATGATGTGCCGATATGCTGATGTGCTGATTTATAGCGTATAAAATTCAATGCTTCTTTCAAGATATAATGTATCTTTCTCACATCAGCACATCAGGAAATTTTCAAATCAGCACATTCTTATCATGATTTTCTGAATCCCCACTTGATCATTTCCTTCCAGCTTGGTTTTTTGCCATACATTAAAATACCTGTGCGGTAGATCTTTGCTGTTATCCAGGTGAACAGTAAAAAACAGCCAACAAGTAATATCATGGATACGGCCATCTGCCATAACGGGATATCATAAGTGATCCTTCCCATCATCACGATCGGTGAGGTCAACGGAAATAAACTTCCGAAAACAGCCAGGCTGCTGTTGGGTTCATTGATGGCTTTTGTCATGATAACAAAACCAAGTATGATCGGCATCAATATTGGGAAAACGAGTTGCTGTGCTTCCTGCTGGTCTTCGCTCACCACACTTCCGATAGCCGCAAACAATGAGGCGTAAGTAAGGTATCCGCCTAAGAAATAAAATACGAATGAAGATGCAATTTTTAATAAAGGCAATGAAGAAACTCCTGTAAGAAATTCTGCGGCCTGGGAAACATTTCCGGAACTATTGGCAGCACTGGCCTGTTTTAAAAGATCGGGCGAAACAATTGAAAGAACAGTAGAACCTATGAACATCA
>Ga0209023_10005722_pt1 | contig 13437 bp, 13 predicted proteins | sample LakOneMetagenome_FD_187468 | JGI IMG/M metagenome (GOLD analysis project Ga0209023, IMG submission 187468) | Freshwater and sediment microbial communities from Lake Erie, Canada (SPAdes) (version 2) | ecosystem: Environmental > Aquatic > Freshwater > Lentic | place: Lake Erie, Canada...
CGATCTGGATCGGACGCGCCCGGCGGGTCGAGGATGCGCGCGGACGCTATTCGCACTTCGCCAAATCCTGCTTTCCGGAAGAATTGCGGCTCGACGGGCTGAAAGTCGTGATCGACTGCGCGAACGGGGCGGCCTACCAGGTCGCCCCGACTGCACTGTGGGAGTTGGGCGCGGAAACCATCGCCATCGGCGTCACCCCCAATGGCACCAATATCAATGACAAGTGCGGATCGACGGCTCCAGCCATGCTCCAGGAAACGGTTGTTGCAGCCGGTGCCGATATTGGGATCGCGCTCGACGGCGATGCCGACCGGCTGATTATCGTCGACGAAAAGGGGCGCGTGGTCGATGGCGACCAGATCATGGCGCTGATTGGCAAGAGCTGGGCCGAGGCCGGGCGGCTGCGCGGCGGCGGTGTGGTCGCGACGGTCATGTCGAACCTCGGGCTCGAGCGTTTCCTGCACTCGATCGGCCTGACGCTCGAACGCACCGCAGTCGGAGACCGCTATGTGCTCGAACGGATGCGCAGCGGCGGGTTTAACGTCGGTGGCGAACAATCCGGACACATCATCCTTTCGGATTATGCGACGACCGGCGACGGGCTGGTCGCGGCGCTCCAGGTTCTGGCCGAACTGATCCGCCAGGGCCGGCCCGCCAGCGAAGTGCTCCATCTCTTCGATACAGTGCCCCAACTCCTTAAAAACGTCCGCTTCTCGGCAGGCCGACCGCTTGAGGCAGAAAGCGTCAAGCGTGCCATTGCAAGTGCCGAGCGCGAGCTTGACGGCAAGGGTCGGCTGGTCATTCGTCCCTCGGGCACCGAGCCGGTCATCCGGGTGATGGCCGAAGGCGATGACGCGGACCAGGTGACGCGCGTCGTCGATGAAATCTGCGACGCGGTGACGGAGGCCGCCGCCTGATGCTTGAGATGCGGCCCGATTGCGAACGCTGCGGCGTCGACTTGCCTGCCGATGTGGCGGGCGCGTTCATCTGTTCGTTCGAATGCACCTTCTGCGCCCCATGCACCGACGCGCTAGACGACCGCTGCCCCAACTGCGGCGGCGAACTTGTCGACCGGCCGACCCGCGCCAAGGCGAAGCTCGAGAAATTCCCGGCCTCAACCGTCCGCAAATACAAGGGATGACCGCGCGCATCCTCATTGTCGCAGGCTCCGATTCCGGGGGCGGCGCGGGGATCCAGGCGGATATCAAGACCGTGACGATGCTTGGCGGCCACGCGATGACGGCGATCACCGCAGTCACCGCGCAGAATACGCTCGGGGTCGATGCCATCCATCCGATCCCGACCGGGATGGTCATTGCGCAGATCGATGCGGTGGTCCGCGATATCGGGGTCGATGCCGTCAAGATCGGGATGATCGGCTCCGCCGAGACCGCCGATGCCGTGGCGAGCTACCTGACGCGGCTGACAGTGCCGATCGTATTCGATCCGGTGATGATCGCGACCAGTGGATCGGCGCTTGCCGACACGCCGACCATAGAGGCGTTCGAGCGATTGATGGCCATTGCCTCTCTCGTTACACCCAACCTGCCCGAGCTTGCGGCGCTGGGCGGTGTCGATGCGATCCTGCAACATGGCTGCCATGTGCTGGCAAAGGGCGGGCACGAGGAAGGCGACGAGATCGTCGACCGGCTCATGTCGCCGCGCGGTGAAAGCCGCGAGTGGCGCGGGAACCGGATCGACACCGAAGAGACGCACGGCACCGGCTGCACGCTCGCCAGCGCGATTGCCTGCGGTCTGGGGCAACGCATGTCGATCGACGATGCGATTGGACGCGCCATCTCGTTCGTGCGCATTGCCCTGATCGAGGCGCCGGGGCTGGGGGCGGGGCATGGCCCGCTCGGCCAGCAGAACGTTGTCGATTTCCAGTGATCGCCGGCGTTGACGAGGCCGGGCGCGGGCCGCTCGCCGGGCCGGTGATCGCCGCCGCCGTGATCCTGTGCGAGCGTGGGATTGCCGGGCTTGATGACAGCAAGAAGCTCTCCCCCGCCCGCCGCGCCGTACTTGAGGCAGAGATATTTGCGACCTGCACGGTCGGTATCGGGGCTGCTTCGGTCGAGGAGATCGACCGGATCAATATTCTGCAGGCGACGCTCCTCGCCATGACCCGCGCGGTCGAGGCGCTTGGCGTCGAGCCGGCACGCATATTGGTCGACGGCAACCGCCTGCCGCGCTGGCGCTACCAGGCCGAGGCGGTGATCGGCGGAGATGCGATCCACCCCTGCATTTCGGCCGCGAGCATCATTGCCAAGGAGCATCGCGACCGGATCATGCGTGCAGCCGATGCGGAATTCCCCGGCTACGGCTGGGCCCGAAATATGGGCTACGGCGCGCCGGTTCACCTCGCCGCACTTGCCGAACTGGGCCCGACACCCCTCCACCGGCGCTCTTTTGCGCCCGTAGCCAAATATTTTTCGCCAGTGAGTCAAACCGGCCACACCACCACAATTTGAGTCCGGCTGGCCCGAATCAATCTACATCTCGTGGGGGACTCTTTCCGTTCCGCCAAAGGTTAACGAATTTGTTAACCTTGATCGTTAACCCTCTGTCTTGACGGCGGAGTCCGCATGACTCAGGCAGGGCATTCGTGTCTCAAAGGGAGTGATAAATGGGGGTTTTGGAACGGGTCCGCAAACCGGCGGCCGCTGCAGTCGAACTGCCGCTCGACCGGATCCTGCGTGAGGATTGCGTCGCCGCGATGCGCGCGCTTCCCGATGCCTCGATCGACATGGTCTTTGCCGATCCGCCCTATAATCTCCAGCTTGGCGGCGACCTGTTTCGGCCCGAAGGCGGACGAGTCGATGCCGTCGACAATGACTGGGACAAGTTCGACAGCAATGCCGTCTATGACGCTTTCTCGCATGCCTGGCTGGCGGAGGCCCGCCGCATCCTGAAGCCCAACGGCACGCTCTGGGTGATCGGCTCATATCACAATATCTTCCGGGTCGGCTCGGTCCTGCAGGATGAGGGGTTCTGGATCCTGAACGACATCATCTGGCGCAAGGCCAATCCGATGCCCAATTTCAAGGGCACGCGCTTCACCAACGCGCACGAGACCTTGATCTGGGCCTCCAAATCCGAAAACGCGCGCTACACGTTCAACTATCGCGCGATGAAGACATTGAACGACGAATTGCAGATGCGATCGGACTGGTCCTTCCCGATCTGCGGCGGGCAGGAACGGATCAAGAAGAACGGCACCAAGGCGCATCCCACCCAGAAGCCCGAGGCGCTCCTCTATCGCATCCTCCTTGCCTGCACCAAGCCCGGCGATGTCGTGCTCGACCCGTTCTTTGGAACCGGGACGACCGGCGCGGTTGCCAAGCGGCTCCAGCGGCATTTCATCGGGATCGAGCGCGAGCAGGATTATGTCGATGTCGCCGAAGAACGGATCGCCGCGGCGCTCCCGCTCGACGAATCTGCCGTCACGACCATGCAATCGCCCACGGCCGCCCCACGCGTGGCGTTCGGGACGCTGGTCGAGAATGGCTATCTCCAGCCCGGCGCGAAAATCTGGGACGCGAAGCGCCGCTGGAGCGCCACCGTCCGCGCCGATGGCTCCTTGGCGGTCGGCACCGAAACCGGCTCGATCCACAAGCTAGGTGCGACTCTCCAGAAGGCGCCGAGCTGCAATGGCTGGACTTTCTGGCACTATGAGGCCGAAGACGGGCTGAAGCCGATTGATGCGCTGCGTCAGACCTATCTGTTGGCGACGCAGCCCTAGACGGCGCTGTCGCCCTACGCGACGAACGCACAATTGGGTTGCTGGCCATCAAATGTCCGAAATGGGGTGAGAAGCGGACATTTAAGTTTGCCCATAAATTCAGCCCCGCACTTTTCGAACACACGGGCTGTCCGTTGCGGCAATGCCTCTCAAATTTTTCGTCGGCACGCTAACCATCGCTAAACGCAAGCTTGTGTGCCGCAGTCTGGATCGGTTCGTCGCACGATGCGCTCCAATTATCCGCACAATCAACGCCTTGCCGGGCGTGTTCATGTGCCAGAAAGGTTGACCTGAACAGGGGCCCGACTGGTACAGCCTATGGGAGAATCTAAATGCGTGTCATTTCCAAAAGACTGGGAGTTTTCTTCCTGCTTACCCTGCCGGCGTCCGGCAGCTTGCTTGCGCAGCAGCAGGATCCGGTGCCCCAGGCCGGTATCACCGTAACTGCCGCACCGATGCCCGCAGGGCCTGAGGTCAAAGGCATCATCTCCGCGCGCAACGACGACAAGATGAAAGTCACCGCGGCAGACGGCACCAGCACAATTATCACCATCAACGATGCGACCCGGATCAGCGCAGGCGGGGGCTTTCTCGGCGGCAATCGCGGCAAATTTACCGCAGACTCGCTGCTCAACGGCCTGCCGGTTACGGTCAAGACATTGCAAGGGGCCGATGGCTTGGTGGCAAGCCAAATCACTTTTCGGAACAACGACCTTAAGACCGCGAGGATGATCCGCAACGGCACGGCCCAGCAGTTTGACGAACAGACTGCCGCAACCGAGGCGCTGCGCGGCCGCATGGCCGATATCGACAAATATAACATCAAGAGCACGACGAATGTATATTTCGATACTGGTCGGGCAGTGCTGTCCCCCACGGCCAAAGCCGATCTCTGCGCCACGGCGTCCGGAGCCGAGGCGACGGACAACGCGCTGATGCTGGTCGTCGGCTACACCGATTCAGTCGGAAGCGATGAATACAACCAGACGCTCAGCGAAAAGCGGGCCGCGAGCGTCATCAACTATCTTCAGCAGGCCTGCCACTGGAAACCCTATCGCATGCTGACCCCCACCGGGATGGCCGAATCGGACCCGCTGGCAAGCAATGACACGCCCGAAGGCAAGGCTCAGAATCGCCGCGTTTCGGTGAACATTCTGGTCAGCAAAAGCGTTGACGGCATGTGAGACGCGCGGGGTGAGCCTCGCTCACCCCGAGATTCTCGGCTGGGAATCGCCAGTTCGGTCGTGACCAATACCCACTCCCAAGCTGTCCGACGACGAGCCTACAGAAGCAGACGTTTATTCGTTCGACTAACGCCCGAGCACGACGTGCGTCGCAAGATCGGTGGCAGTTGATTCCATCACGCGGTAGCCGAGGGCAGGGAGATCCAAGCCCTCGAACAGCGCCTCGCCCCTTCCGAGCAGGACAGGCGAAAGCGCAATGTGCAGTTCATCGATCAGGCCTGCCTGCAAATATTGGCGAACGGTCGAGACGCCACCTCCGATCTTGACGTCACTTGCTCCAGCTGCGGCGCGTGCGCGCTCAAGCGCGGCATGAATCCCGTCCGTGACGAAGTGGAAAGTGGTGCCGCCCTCCATTACGATCGGCTCGCGGGCATGGTGCGTCAGGACGAACGTCGGAGCGTGATAGGGCGGATTGTCCCCCCACCATCCCCTCCAGCCGTCATCCAGCCATTCCCCGCGCTTGGGGCCGAACATGTTTCGGCCAAGGATGAAGGCACCGAAGCGATCCATCGAGCGGTTGGCAAAGGTCTCGTCCACGCCTTCAGAGCCACCGCCCTCGCCGAACATGGCCTTGAACGTCTTCGTTCCGACGAACCAGCTATGGAGTTCCGTCCCACGCTTTCCCAGAGGATCCTGTAGACTTTGTTCCGGGCCCGCACCGAACCCATCCAGGGACACCGAAAATCCTGCAACTCTGACACGTCCCATGCTAGCCCCTGCCCGCTCAGCGTTTCGCCAGAATATCCAGCGCTGCCGCGGTCATTGCCTCGCTCGCCGTCGCAATCACCTTTTCGGCGTCGGGCGCCCAGAAGGGCGAGTGAAGCGAAGGGAGTTTCGAAACATCGCCCTTCGCTTCATCCCATTTCGCCTGCGGGACCCCGCCGACCCAGAAGATCAGGCTCTGGATCGATTTGTCGGTCAGGTAGAAAACCCCGAAATCCTCGCTCGCGGTTGAGGCCTGGATCGCTTTCACCCGATCCGCGCCGAAACGGTCGGTAAAAACCTTCGCCATCCGCATCGTCAGGTCGTGCGTGTTGAAGGTCGCATCGGCAGATTCGCCGTCGTTGGTCACGATCGGCATCAGGTCATCGGGCAGGCCCGCCGCGATCGCCTCGCCGCGCGCAATCCGCGATATGCCTTCGAGCAGATGCGCGCGGACATCGGGCGTATAGGTCCGCACGGTCAGCTGGAGATTGGCCTCGTTCGAAATGATGTTGCGCTTCGATCCGGCATGGAAGCTGCCGACCGTCACGACCGCAGTATCGAACGGATTGATCTCGCGCGATACCAGCGTTTGAAGCGAGGTTACAATGCGGCTGGCAAGAACGATCGGATCGCGGGTCAGTTGAGGCACCGCGCCATGCCCGCCCACGCCGCGCACCTTGATATCGATCCCGTCGACATTGGCGAGCGCCGGGCCGTCGGTATAGCCGATCACGCCGGCAGGCAGCGACGAAAGGTCATGAAAGGCAATGACCGTGTCGGGCTTGGGAAAACGAGTAAAGAGCCCGTCCTCAAGCATCTTCTTCGCGCCCGCGACGCGCTCTTCCGCTGGCTGGCCGATCATTATCAGCGTTCCCGACCAGCCGGATTTCATTGCCGCCATCCGTCGCGCGGTTTCGATCCATGCCGTCATGTGCGTGTCATGCCCACAGGCATGCATCACCCCCGTTTCGACCCCGCCCGCGCCGAGCGCCTTGACCTTCGACGCGAAGGGCAGCCCGGTCTGTTCGGCCACGGGAAGCGCATCCATATCAGTGCGGATGAGCAAGGTTGGCCCCGGGCCGTTGCGCATCACTGCGACGACACCGTGTCCGCCGACATTGGTGGTAACCTCAAAGCCGAGCTTCTTCGCCTCCGCCGCCAGTCGCGCAGAGGATTTCACTTCCTCGAAGCTCAATTCCGGATTGGCATGAAGTTCGCGGTAAATCGCAATCAGCGACGGCATGTCGGCCGCGACCGCGTCATGCACGGTTTCAGCCGCGGCGGGGGTCGCAACCAGCGCCGCGCCGAGCAATAGAAGAGACCTCATGCGCTGGCCAGTGTGACACAGCGGCGCTGCGGGCGCGGGCGTTGATCGCCCCGGCGCTGGGCCGAATCGCGTGGCACATCCGGCACATCGCGGTCACGCGCGGTCAGGGTCAGCATCGGTTTGCAATCGACATATTTGGCAAGCTGGGGCGGCTGCGCCGCCGCCACCGCCATGGCGGTCAGGAAAATCATGTTTCCACCCTTCAACGATTCCGGTTGCAGCGATCTTACGCGCGCCGAACGCAAAGGCCAAGTCAGGCTTGCGGCACCAGTTCGATCACGTCCATGACCGATTCGAAATGGGGATAGGGCAGAATCAGCCGCCAGCGATTCGGGCCAATCCGTTCGACGGCGCCGGCCATGTCACGCATCGCATCGCGGCCATAGTCCATTGGCCGCGTTTCATCGCCCAGCATCATCGTGCCGAGGAATATCTGGCGGCGATCGTCGCCCGGAAAGATAAGGCCGACCGGGCGCTGCGATCCGCTGGTCTTGGCAAAGCTCATCACTTCGCCTTCATCGGCAACGGTACAGGCAAAGTCGGGATAGACGGTATAGGCGGGCATGGCGGGCGACGTAGTCCCAAGCTTGATCACGCGACAGCGATACTGGCCGGGCGCAGGCCCCGCGCCGCCCATCGCCGCGTCGGGATCGAGCAGCGCGCCTTCATTCGCAATCTGGGTACTATTGCCGCGCGCCTTGGCATCCTCGAGCGCCTTGACGAAGGCCGCGCGCCACGCCTTGATCCGCTCCATATCGTCAGTTGTAACGACCCGCTTCCAATCCAGCGGTGCCGGGGCGGACGCGCTGGCAGGCCTGGCCTGGCCACAGGCCGGCAGCAAGCTGCACGCAACGACAAAACAAACCCGCTTGGAGGCCATGCGACCCTCTCTCCATTTTTCCGCTGGATAGCAGGCAGGAGAGCAGGGTCTAAGCCCTTATTGCGTGGTCCAACCCCCATCGACCGCGAGATTCGCTCCAGTGATCGCGCTCGCGCCTTCGGTGCAAAGGAAAACTGCCATCGCCGCGACCTGTTCGGGCATCACGAACTTGCGCTGGGGAATCGCCGCCAGCAGCACGTCGTTCAGCACCTGTTCGCGCGTCATGCCGCGCGTCCGCATTGTGTCCGGGATCTGGTTTTCAACCAGCGGCGTCCATACATAGCCGGGCGAGATCACGTTCACGGTGATGCCCTGCTGCGCGACTTCCATCGCAACGCCGCGCGTCAGGCCAAGCACGGCGTGCTTGGCGGTAATATAGGCCGACTTGTTCGGGCTCGCGACGCTCGCATGCGCGCTGGCGGTCGAGATGATCCGGCCCCAGGCCTTTTGCTTCATGTATGGCAGGCAGGACCGGATCAGAAGGAACGGCGCATCGACCATGATCGCCTGCATTTGCCGCCACTTTTCGACCGGGAATTCGTCAACCGGACAGACATGCTGGATGCCGGCATTGTTGATGAGGATATCGACGCCACCGAATTCCGCCGCGCAGGCCTCTGCCATTGCGGTCACCTGATCGTCCTGGGTCAGGTCGGCCCCGTTATGGACGGCCCGCCCGCCGCTCGCTGCGGCAAGTGCGGCGCACTGATCTGCAATCGCGCCGGCATCGCCAAAGCCGTTGATCATGACATTGGCGCCTTCGGCCGCAAGCGCCGTCGCATAAGCCGCCCCTATGCCGGACGTCGAACCGGTGATGAGGGCGGTCTTGCCTTTGAGGAACATGGATGGCCTTTCTCAGTGGGCTTTGATCCATGCTCCAATTGCAGGGGCCAGCCGTCCGCGCAAGTCCGCCAGATAGTTGATCCGCGAGATCGCCGCGTTGGCATCGCCACGCGCGGCCGGAGCAAGCGCCTTCGCCGCATAGGCCTGAACGCGGCCCGCCACTGCCCGGTCGCTCGACTCGCTTGCCAGTTCCGGGATGAAGCCCGCCTTTGAGCTTTGCTCGAGAAGTGCATTGACCTGATCGGCGTGCGCCACCGCCCAATCGAACGCCAATTCAGGATGCTCGCCGCTGACCGCAGAGATGATCGAAGCGCGCATCGGCACCGGCGCCTCGTCGGTCAGCGCAATATCGAGCGCCTTTTGTGCAAGTTTCGTATCGCCGACACTTCCTAGCAAACGATAATATAGCAGCCGCGCGACCGGCCCCGCCTCGGTCCGTGCCCGTTCGTGAAGCGCATTCCAACGCGCCTCATCCGCCTGATAGGCCCAGATTTCGTGCGATGCCTCGCGAATCGCGCCCGACAGCGTCGAATCCGGTGCAAAGCTCGCTTCGGCGTAGCGGGTCGCATCGGACAGGATTCCGGCGTCGCCAAGATGGCCAAGCGTCGGGATCAGCGTCGCCCGCAGCAGCGCTACAGAGCTTGCTTCGCCGGGCTTGGCTTCCCAGCCAGTCCGGGCAAAGAGCGGCGCGAGAATGGCTGCTGCGCGCTTGCGATAGGTCACCTGATCGGGCGATCCCTTCATGACTTCATCGATGCCGCCAAGGCGATCTGTAAAATAGGCCCAGAGCAAGGGCGATGCATCGACCGGGGTTGCCTCCATCAGCGCAAACAGCCGGTCGAACGGCTGATAGCCGCCCGCTGCCAGTGAATAGCTGTCCGCCGCGATGCCGACCTGATCGTCGAGCGACAGCGTCGCATAGGCCTTGGTCAGGGCTGCGAGGTGCGCAGGCGTGTATTGCGTGCGGAAATAGGCGCTTTGCCCGGCATTGACGACAACCGGGCCGCATCCGTTGATGCTGGCGGTGACCGGCTTTGCGCCGCTGACCGTTACCGTCGTCGTGGCTCTGCCTTGCGAAAGCCTGACGGGTACGATCCAGGCCTGCGGAACCTTTGATCCCGCATCGAGCGCGAAACGGCCCTGCGACAGGGACAGGACGGTCTTCCCACCAACGCATTTGGGTGCGCCCACCTTGATCAACGGAACCCCGCCCTGAAGCGTGAAGCTGTGCATCATCGGCACAACCGGTTTGCCCGAGGCGGCCGCCACTTCGGCCCAGAGCTGGTCGGTGACCGTATTGCCATAGGCGTGCTTCGCCATGTAGCGGCGCACGCCATCCCTGAAGGCATCGGCGCCGACCGAGGCCTCGAGCATCCGGATCACCGCTTCGCCCTTGCGATAGGTGATGTTGTCGAACGCCTGGGAGATTTGCTCGACCGTCGTGATACGCTGGATGATCGGGTGCGTGGTCACGCGCGAATCGAGGCTGAACGCGCCCTGCCGCGCATTGGCAAGCGACCGGGTCAACGCCTTCCATTCGGGGTTGATGTCATCCGCTGCCTTGGACGCCATCCACGACGCATAGCCCTCGTTGAGCCAGAGATCATCCCACCACGACATGGTGACGAGATCGCCGAACCACTGGTGCGCCATTTCATGCGCGACCGTATTGAACACATCCTGCTTCTGCCCTTCGGTCTGGAGTTTGGGATCGAGAAGGACAGTCCGTTCAAAATAGAGAATGGCCCCCCAATTCTCCATTGCGGCGAAGAACTGGCTTGAGCCCGGCGCTGCGATCATGTCGAGCTTGGGAAGCGGATAGGGGGTGCCGAAATAGTCATTGTAATAGGCGAGGAGCCGCTTTGCGTTGGCGAGCGCATAATCGCCCTGGTCTGCCACACCCTTGCGGGTGATGATCCCGATTTCCGTATTGCCGGCCATCACGGTCTTGCGGTCGACATCGCCCATGCCGAGGAAAAGTAGATAGGTGGACATTTTGGGCGTCTCACCAAAATGCCAGAGCGTGCCGCCCGCCGTCTCTTCCTTCGACGCCACGGGCATGTTCGAAAACACGGTCTGCCCAGCAGGCGCCAGCGCGGACAGCTTGAACGTCGCCTTCAGCGCCGGCTCGTCCCACATCGGCGCGAACCGGCGTGCGTCGGGCGCTTCGAACTGGGTGACGAGCAGTCGCGCGTCCTTTCCGTCGACGCCCTTGTAATCGATCGCGAAAAGCCCGGATGCAGACTGGTTGATCTTGCCCGACCAGGCCAGTTTGAGCGTATGCCGCCCCTTGGCCACGGGCTGGGCAAAAGTGAAGGATGCGGTCTGCGATGAGGCATCGATCTTGACCGTTCCCGGGGCCGCGCCATCGAGCACCGCGGAGCCGATTGCCAGATCGGCGGCATTGAGCGTCAATATGCGTGTCGGCACCGATACATCGACCGTGATTGTTTCTTCGCCGGAGAATGTGAGCTTGGTGGCATCGGGCGCCACAGTGATGTCGTAAGCCAGTGGCGTCACGCCCGTCGGCAGGCGGCCGGTCTCGGCATGGGCCGGCGCACAAAGAGCGGAAGCGAAAAGCAGGATGGCGCTGAACTGGGCGACGGAATTGCGACGCATGGGAAAAACTCCGGAGGATCAGAAGCCGAGCGGGATAGGCACAATTGATCTACGGACCATAGGGTTTCGATGGATGCACAAATCGAACGGACAAACGCCCGCAATTTCTCCTCGACGCCCCGTGCGCAAGGCGGCATGATCGACGCTCCGGGTTTGTGGGAGAGTAAGCCATGCGGCTTGATGACATAGACACGTCTGGTGTCGAGGTCGACGATCAGCGGGGGGCTGGCGGTCGCGGGTTCGGCTTTCCCATGGGCAGCGGGGGCTTGCCGCTCGGCCGGTCGATGGGGTGTGGCACACTGGCGCTCGTCATTGTCGTATCACTCATCTTTGGGGTGAACCCGATGCAGATCCTTGGCGGCGATATTTCGGCGCCGACAAGCCAGGTCGCGCCGCAAGGACAGGCGAGTGTTGCCGGCAAGGGCTGCGATGCGGATGCGGCGAGTAAATTTTCCTGCCAGACGCTGGCATCCACGACGCTAACCTGGTCGAAGCTCTTTTCCGACGGGGCATACCACGCGCCGCACATTGCCTTCTACGCAGGCGGCGGGCAATCGGGCTGCGGCGCGGCGCAATCGGCAATGGGTCCTTTCTACTGCCCCGCCGACGAGGGCGTGTATCTCGATACCGACTTTTATGGCGAACTCACCCAGCGCTTCGGGGCGGCAGGCGATTTTGCCCAAGCCTATGTGATCGCGCACGAAGTGGGCCATCACGTCCAGAAGCTGACGGGCGTCGCGGACAAAGTGCAAGCCGCGCAGCAGCGCGCAAGCCGGACGCAGGGCAACCGACTTCAGGTCGCGATGGAGCTTCAGGCCGATTGTTATGCTGGCGTCTGGGCAGCGCAGAACCGCGAGCGCTTGGATCCCGGCGATGTCGAAGAAGGGCTGCGCGCTGCACACCAGATTGGCGACGATGTGTTGCAAAAGGCATCGCAGGGCGTCGTCGTTCCCGAAAGCTTCACGCATGGCTCGGCCGAACAGCGAATGACCTGGCTCAAAAAGGGTCTCGAAACCGGTGATCCGGAGCAATGTGACACGTTCGGGCGCTAGGCGATGCGAATCGGGATTGTCGCGCCGTCATGCTCGCTCGATGCGACGATCCCTGAGCGGCTTACCACGCTCGCCAAGGCATCGCTGGAAGATGCCGCACCGGAATTTGTCGTCCATCCGCAATGTTTCCTCACTGAGGGCCATTTCGCCGGACCAGACAAGGCGCGAATCGACGCGCTCGTCGAAACCGCCAATGATCCGACGATTGATGCGATCTGGTTTGCGCGCGGCGGTTACGGCGCGTGCCGCGTGGCCGAGCCAGCCATTCGCGCGATGGGGCCGGCGGCGCGCGACAAGCTCTATCTGGGCTATAGCGATGCCGGATTCCTGCTCGCCGGACTCTATGCACGCGGCATCGGGCGCGTGGCGCACGGGCCCATGCCGGCGGACCTCAACCGTCAGGGTGGGGAAGCGGCCGTTCTTCGCGGGCTCGACTGGCTGCTCGACCCGGACGCCGTTGCAATGTCCCAGGGCTCCAGCGGCCAGATCCACCTTGCCCCGCCGCTGACCGGCACGCGTGACAAGTGCGCCGCCTTCAACCTGACGGTCTTCAGCCAGCTGCTCGGCACCCCGCTCCAGCCCGACCTGACCGACCACATCCTCATGATCGAGGAAGTGAGCGAATATATGTACCGGATCGACCGGAGCCTGTTCCATGTCACCTCCAACCCGGGGGTCCGGCGCGTGGCTGGGATCAGGCTCGGGCGATGCAGCGACATTCCCGAAAACGATCCGAACTTCGTGCTGAACGAAGAACAGGTGGTGCAGCACTGGTGCGCCGTTTCAGGCATTCCCTGGCTTGGCCGCGCCGATATCGGCCATGACGCGGCCAATACGGTCATTCCGTTCGGCTAGTTCCAGATCGAGGGGTGGCGGTGCTTCCAGGGCACCGCCTTTTCGATCGTCCTTGCAAGCTGAAGCAACAGCGCCTCGGCGCCTTGCCGACCAACGAACTGGATGCCGACCGGCAGGCCATCCGCGGTCATGTGCAGCGGCAGGTTGATCGCGGGCTGCCCTGTCACATT
>Ga0209023_10005723_pt1 | contig 13436 bp, 13 predicted proteins | sample LakOneMetagenome_FD_187468 | JGI IMG/M metagenome (GOLD analysis project Ga0209023, IMG submission 187468) | Freshwater and sediment microbial communities from Lake Erie, Canada (SPAdes) (version 2) | ecosystem: Environmental > Aquatic > Freshwater > Lentic | place: Lake Erie, Canada...
TCGGCCCGCGGGTCCAGATCGGTGCCGGCACCGTGATCGGGGCGGGCGCTGTGATCGGCGCCGACGTCAAGATCGGCCGGGACTGCAACGTCGGCGCCCGCACCGCGATCCAGTTTGCGCTGATCGGTAACAACGTCCTGATCCATCCCGGCTGCAATATCGGCCAGGACGGCTACGGCTTCATCTTCTTTGGCCCCGAGGGCCATCTCAAGGTGCCGCAGACCGGCCGGGTCCTGCTCCAGAACAATGTCGAGGTCGGCGCCGGCACCTGCATCGACCGCGGCAGCCTGCGCGACACCGTGATTGGCGAGGGCACCAAGATCGATAACCAGGTCCAGATCGGCCATAATGTGACGATCGGCCGGCACTGCCTGCTGGCGGCCCAGATCGGGCTCGCCGGCAGCCTGACGATCGGCGACAACGTGGCGCTGGGGGCCAAGGTGGGCATCAACAACCACCTCAAGATCGGCGACGGCGCCCAGGTGACGGCCATGAGCGCGGTCAAGGACGACATTCCGCCCAACGGCCGCTGGGGCGGCCACTTTGCCAAACCGACCAAACAATGGTTTAGGGAGATCATTGCGGTGGAGCGGCTGGTGCGCGATAGCGCGGCCGACACGAAGGGCGAGGAGCGGTAATGACGGAGGAGGCACCGGTCAGGTTTGCGCTCGTGGATATCAACGAGATCCTCAAGACGCTGCCGCACCGTTATCCGATGCTGCTGATCGACCGGGTCAAGAACATCCGGACCGACTACAGCGGTATCGGCATCAAGAACGTCACCTTCAACGAGCCGCCCTTTCTCGGGCACTTTCCCGACCGTCCGGTTTATCCCGGCGTGATGATGATCGAGGCGATGGCGCAGACCGCCGGGGTCATCGGCATCAAGTCGGTCGAGGGCACCGAGAAGCCGCGCGCGGTGTATTTCCTCACCATCGACAAGTGCAAGTTTCGCAAGCCGGTGATGCCGGGCGACACCATCGAGTACCACATGCGCTCGATCGGCCGCCGCAAGGCGATGTGGTGGTTTCACGGCGATGCCAAGGTGGACGGCACCGTGGTCGCCGAGGCCGATGTCGGCGCGATGCTGACGGACTGATCGGGCGTCGCTGGCAGGCCCTGTGGGACCTTCGCCCGGCAATCGTAGCGTCCATCCGGGGCCAACGCCCTGATACTCCGGTTGAAGAACTGGCCCATCGACGGCGCAGCCATCAAGCCGGCGAACGTAGCAGCCGGCACCCGGCAGTAGCGATCGTAGCCGCTTTCGATGCCGACGATCATGCTGCGTGCGGCAGCGTCGTAGCAGACGCGCTGAATGATCGTGCTTCGCGTGATGTCGCGGCACTCGAACGTCCCGAGATCGACCGTGCCGGACTCTCTCAGGTCGACCGTCTCCGTGCCGACGGGCGCGTTCAAGAGAAACAGGATCAGGCTCGTTGCTGCACGGATCATGATGTCACGCCGATATCGCCATGCGATCTCGGCCCAGACTACTCAAATCTGATTTTGTTCTCAAAGAACGAACAGGGGGCGTGTTTTTACGCTCTCACGCCGGCTTAATATTCCCTTACGCTGATCGCGCCGGTGCGTCCGGAAGCGGCACGCAACACGGCGTAACCATACGTCACTGGACAGCGCCGGGATGTCGCGCTAACCACCGGAAAACCCGACATAATATCTTCCTCGACGATTTCTGCAGACACCGGACGCATGAGATGACGACGATCGATCCCACTGCGCGGATTGAAGATGGCGCTGTGATCGGCGAGGGGACCTCGATCGGTCCCTACTGCATCATTGGGCCCAATGTCGTGATCGGCGCGAACTGCAAGCTGATCGCACATGTCCATATCACCGCCCAGACCACGATCGGCGATGGTTGCACCATCTATCCATTCGTCTCGCTCGGCACCCCGCCGCAAAGCCTGAGCTATCGCGGCGAACTGACCCGGCTCGAGATCGGCGCCGGCTGCACCATCCGCGAGTCCGTCACCATGAACGCCGGCACCGTGGCAGGCGGCGGCGTGACGCGGGTCGGCGAGCGCGGCTACTTCATGAACTGCAGCCATGTCGGGCACGATTGCCAGGTCGGCAACGACGTCATCTTTGCGACCTCGGCGACGCTGGGCGGTCACTGCGAGATCGGCGATTTCGTCTTTATCGGCGGGTTGTCGGCGGTGCATCAGTTCACGCGGATCGGGCCGCAGGTGATGGTCGGCGGCGTCTGCGGCGTGCGCGGCGACATCATCCCGTTCGGCCTCGCCAATGGTCAGTATGCGAGCCTCGAAGGCCTTAACATCATCGGCATGAAGCGTCGCAAGTTCACCAAGGCGCGGCTGGCCACGGTGCGCGCGTTCTATCAAAAGCTGTTTCACGGCCCAGGCATCTTTGCCGAGCGGTTGGCGCAGGTGCAGCCGCTGGCTGCGGAAGATCCGGCGATCGCGGAAATCCTCGCCTTCATCGGCGACGGCAAGCATCGCCCGCTCTGCCTTCCGGCCGACGACGGCAACAAGCATTGATGACGGGATCGCCGCAGCCATGACGACAGCGGCTTCATCGATTTCCTCGCCGGTCGGCGTCATTGCCGGCGGCGGCGCGATGCCGTTTGCGGTGGCGGACTCCCTGCAGAAGCGCGGCATTGTGCCGGTGCTGTTTGCCTTGCGCGGCGCCTGCGATCCGGCAGTGGCAGCGCGCTTTCGCCATCACTGGATTTCGGTCGGACAACTCGGTCGCGCCATCAAGCTGTTTCGCAGCGAAGGCTGCCGCGACCTGATCTTCATCGGCACGCTGCAGCGGCCGGCCTTGTCGGAGATCCGGCTGGATCTCGGCACATTGCGCCGGATCGGTCCGATCATGTCGGCGTTTCGCGGTGGCGACGATCATCTGCTGTCGGGGATCGGCGGCATCTTCGAGCAGGACGGGTTCCGGATGGTCGGTATCCGCGACGTCGCCCCTGATATCCTGATGCCGGAGGGGGCCATCGCCCGCGCAACCCCCGATCCGGCCGCGATCGCTGACATCGCGAAGGGGCGGGAAGTGCTGCGGGCGCTGGGGCCCTTCGACATCGGCCAGGCCGTCGTGGTGATCGACGGCCACGTGGTGGCGGTCGAGGACATCGAGGGCACCGATGGCTTGCTGGCGCGGGTGGCGCGGCTGCGAGAAGCCGGCCGCATCCGTGCCGTCAGCGGCCGGGGCGTGCTGGTGAAGGCCCCCAAGAGCGGGCAGGACCTGCGTTTCGATTTGCCGACGGCGGGCCTCAAGACCATCGAAGGCGTCGCCGGCGCCGGGCTGGCCGGCCTAGCTCTTGCCGCCGGCAATACTATCGCCGCCGAATTGCAGGACATGATCGTAGCCGCCGACAAAGCCGGGCTCTTCATTCAGGGCGTGTCCGCGTGACGGCGGGACGCGCGACCGCCGAGGCCGGGCGGACGGTTTTTCTGATCGCCACGGAGGAATCCGGTGACCGGCTCGGCGCCGCGCTGATGAAGGTGCTGCGCCAGCGCCTGGGCGGCGCGGTGCGGTTCGAAGGCGTCGGCGGCCGCGCGATGGCGCGCGAGGGTCTGGATTCGCTGTTTCCGATCGAGGAACTCTCGATCATCGGGCTTACCAGTGTTGTGAAGCAACTGCCGAAGATCCTGCGCCTGATCCGGCAAACCGCCGCTGCCGTGACCGAGGCGGCTCCGGACATTCTTGTCATCATCGACAGTCCCGACTTTACCCTTCGCGTCGCCAAACGCGTGCGCGCCCGCGATGCCCGGATCCCGATCGTCGAGTACGTCGCGCCGCAGGTCTGGGCGTCGCGTCCGGGGCGGGCACGGGTGATGCGGAGCTATGTCGACCATGTGTTGGCGCTGCTGCCATTCGAGCCAGAGGCGTATCGCAAGCTGCATGGTCCGCCCTGCGGCTATGTCGGGCATCCCTTGACCGAGCAATTGACCTCGCTGCGTCCGAACGCCGAGGAGGCAAGGCGACGTGACGCGCCACCTCCGGTGCTGCTGGTGTTGCCGGGAAGCCGCCGCAGCGAAATTCGTCATCACATGGCCGATTTTGGCCAGGCACTCGGCCGGCTGGCCGCGCAGGGCGTGGCGTTCGAAGCCGTGCTGCCGACCATGCCGCATTTGCAGGAGGCGGTTGCCGAAGGGCTCAGGTCCTGGCCGGTGCAGCCCCGCGTCGTGATCGGCGAGCAGGAGAAGCGCGCGGCTTTTCGAGTGGCGCATGCGGCGCTGGCGAAGTCCGGCACGGTAACGCTCGAACTGGCGCTATCAGGCGTGCCGATGGTCACCGCCTACCGCCTGGGATCCGCGGAGGCATGGTTCTGGCGTCGGCTGATCAAGGTGGATTCGGTGATCCTGGCCAACCTCGTCGTCGGCGAAAACGTCGTGCCCGAGTATCTCCAGGAAAACTGCACGCCGGAAAACCTCGCCGTGGCGCTGCGCGACCTGCTGGGCGACACAGAATTGCGGCGGAAGCAGCTGGAGGCGTTTGCCAAAATCGACGGGATCATGTCGACCGGCAACGCACCGCCGAGCGTGCGGGCAGCCGACATCGTGCTCGCGACCATGCGAAGGCCCCGGCAGTAAGCAGATCAGGGCAGCCACCTGCGTGCTGTTGGGCAGGGTTGTAAACAGGCTGTAAACCCATTGTAAACGCAGGCGAATCTCCTGAACGCGTTGGTTCTGGGCGGTGACAGACGAGCAGGTGTGAAGGTTCACATCCGTCCACACAGGCCGCAGGCCCCGGGACGCTCAACCGCCTCTATCCAATCACAGGAGATCGTCATGACCCGCATTTCAACCATCAAGTCCGTTCTCGCCGGTGGCTTCTTCGCGCTCGCCATCTCCACCGGAGCCGCCGTGGCCGCGCCGATCGGCGTGTCGCTCAATATCGAAGGTAACGTCGTCGAGGCAGGGTACGTGGCCTGTCCGGCCGGCACCCATCCCGGCTACGAAGGCAAGTATTGCTGGCCGAACCGTACGAACGCTTGCCCTCCCGGCACCCATCTCGGTTACGAGGGCAAGTATTGCTGGCGCAACCGATACTAACCCGCCGCGCCGGGGCGCCGGCCGACCGATGCCGGATAGGCCGCCAGCAGTGGTGGCCTATCGCTTCGGGCAGGCGTGGAGGGCCCGAACATCCAGAGTACCGACAGGAGACAATCATGTTCCGTATATCTTTTCTGGCGACCGCGCTCAGTGCCGTGGCGCTGGTTTTTCAGGCCGCGTACGCCGATGCCTCTCGATTGGGCCATACGCAAATTATGGATATCGCGGAGGCGGCCCAAACCGTGGCGCCGGGCGCCAAGGTGTCGATCAATCCGCAACCGCTGCCACCGCGGGTCCAGCACGAAGCGACCAGCTTCGTCGCCAGCGGCTTCAGCAAGGTGGGGCCGGGCGCGAACGTCATGATCAACCCGCAGCCGTTGCCGCCGAAGCAGCAAAATGGCGCTCGTGGTTTCCAGTAGGCCGGTGCCCCATCGAAAAGAAAAGCCGGACGCGGTGATCGCATCCGGCTTTCCGAGGTCCTGGACTGTAGCGGCGCTTACTTGCGCTTGGCGAGATCGACGTAGTCGCGGCGGGCGACGCCGGTGTAGAGCTGGCGCGGACGGCCGATCTTCTGATGCGGATCCTCGATCATCTCGCTCCACTGGCTGATCCAGCCGACGGTGCGGGCGACCGCGAACAGCACGGTGAACATCGAGGTCGGGAAGCCCATCGCCTTCAGCGTGATGCCCGAATAGAAGTCGACGTTCGGGTAGAGCTTGCGGTCGATGAAGTAGGGATCGCTCAGCGCGATCTTTTCCAGCTCCAGCGCCACCTTCAGCATCGGGTCGTCGCCATGGCCGGTTTCGGCCAGCACGGCGTGACACATCTTCTGCATGATCTTGGCGCGCGGATCGTAGTTCTTGTAGACGCGGTGACCGAAGCCCATCAGGCGGACTTCGCTGTTCTTGTCCTTCACCTTGGCGATGAATTCCGGAATCTTGTCGACCGAGCCGATGTCGGCGAGCATCGCAAGTGCTGCTTCGTTGGCGCCGCCATGCGCCGGGCCCCACAGGCAGGCGATGCCGGCGGCGATGCAGGCGAACGGGTTGGCGCCGGAGGAGCCGGCGATACGCACCGTCGAGGTCGAGGCGTTCTGCTCGTGGTCGGCATGCAGGATGAAGATCTTGTCCAGCGCGTCCGCCAGCACCGGATTGATCTTGTAGTCCTCGCACGGCACCGCAAAGCACATGTGCAGGAAGTTCTCGGCAAAGGAGAGCGAGTTCTTCGGGTACATGAAGGGCTGGCCGATGGTGTATTTGAAGGCCATCGCGGCCAGCGTCGGCACCTTCGCGATCATGCGCATCGAGGCGATCATGCGCTGCTTCGGATCGTTGATGTCGGTGGAGTCGTGATAGAACGCGGCCAGTGCGCCGACGGCAGCGACCATGATGGCCATCGGGTGAGCGTCGCGGCGGAAGCCCTGGAAGAAGCGGGCCATCTGCTCGTGAACCATCGTGTGGTGGATCACGCGGCTGTCGAAGTCCTTCTTCTGGGCCGGGGTCGGGAGTTCGCCGTAAAGCAGCAGGTAGCAGGTCTCGAGGAAGTCGCCCTTTTCGGCGAGCTGCTCGATCGGGTAACCGCGGTATTCGAGAATGCCGGCGTCACCATCGATATAGGTGATCTTCGACTGGCAGCTTCCCGTCGAGGTGAAGCCGGGGTCGTAAGTGAACATCCCGGCCTGACCGTAGAGCTTGGCGATGTCGATGACATCTGGCCCCACCGTGCCGCTGAGGATCGGAAAATCGTAGGTCTTGTTACCTACCGTTAGCGTTGCAGTCTTGTTGCTGGATTTTGCGTCCATCGAACGTCCCCGATGAAATCGTTGCGAAAACCGGCTTACCCGACCGCCGTTTCTAAAGGGCGATATCTGGGCAGGCCGGACTGTCTAGAAGGCGGCCCGAAATGGGTAGCTTATTGCACTGTGCACTGCAAGATGGCCGCTGACGGCCCAATCTCAGCACTTGGCAGCAGTATTTGGCAGCCGTATTTGGCAGGGGCTTATCCGGCCGCCTGATCGCCGAGCCGGGCCAGGCATTGGTCCCGTCCCAGCACTGCCAAAACATCGAAAATGCCCGGCGAGGTCGTGCGCCCGGTCAGGGCGACCCGAAGTGGCTGGGCAACGGCGCCGAGCTTGAGATTGTTCTGCTCGGCGAAATTCCGCATGGCGGCCTCGGTGGTCTCCGCACTCCAGTCGGTAACCGCTTCCAGCGCGGTGCGGAGCTGGCCGATCAGGGCGCGGGTCTCCGGCGTGAGCAGCGCCAAAGCCTTCGGCTCGATCTCGAGCGGGCGGTCGGCAAAGATGAAATAGGAGCCGGCGATCAGCTCGAGCAGCGTCTTGGCGCGCTCCTTCAGGCTCGGCATCGCCCGCAGCAGTTGGGCGCGGGTCGTGTCGTTGAGCTTGGCCTTCAGCTCGGCGCCGTCGGGCACATAGTCAAGCACCTTCTCGAACTGGGTTACGAGAGCTTGGTCGTCGCTGTGGCGGATGTAGTGGCCGTTGAGGTTTTCCAGCTTGGCGAAATCGAACCGGGAGGCGGAGCGGCCGATCGCGGGCAGGTCGAAGGCGTCGATCATCTCCTGGGTCGAGAAAATCTCCTGGTCGCCATGGCTCCAGCCGAGCCGGACCAGATAGTTGCGCAGCGCCGCCGGCAGGTAGCCCATGGCGCGGTAGGCCTCGACGCCGAGCGCACCGTGGCGTTTCGACAGCTTGGCGCCGTCCGGCCCGTGGATCAGGGGAATGTGGGACATGTTCGGCACGTCCCATCCCAGCGCGTCGTAGATCTGCTTCTGGCGGGCGGCGTTGATCAGGTGGTCATCGCCGCGGATGACGTGGGTCACGCCCATGTCATGGTCGTCGACCACCACCGCCAGCATGTAGGTCGGATTGCCGTCGCCGCGCAGAAGCACGAGGTCGTCGAGGTTCTCGTTCTGCCAGACCACGCGGCCCTGCACCTGGTCCTCGATCACGGTTTCGCCGGTCTGCGGCGCCTTGAGGCGGATGGTGGGTTTGACGCCGGCCGGTGCTTCGGCCGGATCGCGGTCGCGCCACATCCCGTCATAGAGGCGGGTGCGGCCCTCGGCGCGGGCCTTCTCGCGCATCGCGGTCAGTTCCTCTGATGTGGCGTAGCAATGGTAGGCCTTGCCGCTGGCGAGCAATTGCTCCGCCACCTCGCGATGCCGGCCAGCGCGGGTGAACTGGTAGACGACGTCGCCGTCCCAATCCAACTCCAGCCACTTCAGGCCGTCGAGAATCGCGGCAATGGCGGCTTCCGTCGATCGCTCGCGATCGGTGTCCTCGATCCGCAGCAGCATCTTGCCGCCGGTCTTCCTGGCGTAGAGCCAGTTGAACAAGGCGGTGCGGCCGCCTCCGATATGGAGGAAGCCGGTGGGCGAGGGGGCGAAGCGGGTGACGACGGAATCAGTCATTGTCGGGGCGGGCCATATGCAGGAGAAGCGGTGGTGTATAGCAGGCCCGGTGCATAACTAAAGTCCGGCCCAAAGCAAGGTTTGGGGCAAAGCGGGCTTGGCTCATGGGGGCGAATTTGGCAGAAGGGCCGCTGATCCCGAACAGGACTTAAGTCAGAATGACCACAGAACCGGCAGCCACAGAGGCGGGGCGCGACTTCATCCGCGACATCGTCCAGGCCGACCTCGACTCCAAAAAGCACACCGCGATCGTGACCCGGTTCCCGCCGGAGCCGAACGGTTATCTGCATATCGGCCACGCCAAGTCGATCGCGCTCAATTTCGGCATCGCGCAGGAGTTTGGCGGACGCTGCCATCTGCGCTTCGACGACACCAATCCGACCAAGGAAGAGCAGGAATACATCGATTCCATCCAGGCCGACGTGCATTGGCTCGGCTATGACTGGGGAACCGATCTGTTCTATGCCTCGGATTATTTCGAGCGCCTGTACGATTGGGCCGAGGGCCTGATCAAGTCGGGCCTCGCTTATGTCGACGACCAGTCGCAGGAAGAGATCAGGCTTGCCCGCGGCACGCTGACGGAGCCCGGCAAGAACAGCCCGTTCCGCGAGCGCTCGGTGGATGAGAATCTCGACCTGTTCCGCCGCATGAAGGCCGGCGAGTTTCCGAATGGCGCGCGCGTGCTGCGCGCCAAAATCGACATGGCGTCGGGCAACATCAACCTGCGCGATCCCGTGCTCTACCGCATCCTGCATGCCGAACACCCGCGCACCGGCACCAAATGGTCGATCTATCCGAGCTACGACTACGCTCATGGCCAGTCGGACGCGATCGAAGGCATCACCCATTCCATCTGCACGCTGGAATTCGAGGACCATCGCCCGCTGTACGAATGGTTGCTCGACAAGCTGCCGGTGCCATCGAAACCGCGGCAGTACGAATTCGCCCGGCTCAACCTGACCTACACGCTGCTGTCGAAGCGCGTGCTGACGCAGTTGGTCCGCGACGGCCACGTTTCCGGCTGGGACGATCCGCGGATGCCGACCGTTGCCGGCATGAAGCGGCGCGGCGTGCCGCCGGCAGCGCTGCGCGAATTCGTCAAGCGCATCGGCGTCGCCAAGGCCAACAGCGTGGTCGATGTCGGGATGCTGGAATTCTGCATCCGCGAGCATCTCAACAAGAGCTCGCAGCGGCGGATGGCGGTGCTGCGGCCGCTCAAGGTCGTGATCGAAAACTATCCGGAAGGCGAGAGCGAGGAACTCGAAGCCATCAACCATCCTGACGATCCGTCCGCGGGCACGCGGAAAATTTCGTTCGGCCGCGAGCTCTATATCGAGCAGGACGACTTCATGGAGAATCCGCCGAAGAAGTTCTTCCGGCTGTCTCCCGGCAATGAAGTGCGGCTGCGCTATGCGTACTTCATCAAGTGCCGGGAGGCGATCAAGAACGCCGCCGGCGAAGTGGTCGAACTGCGCTGTACCTACGATCCCGCGACCCGCGGCGGCAATGCGCCGGACGGACGCAAGGTCAAGGCCACCATGCACTGGCTGCCGGCCAAGCAGTCGGTGCCGGCGGAAATCCGGGTCTATAACCAGCTCTTCGCCAATCCGAACCCGAGTGCGGCGGCGTTCGCCGCCGACCTCAATCCGCAGTCGCTGGAAATCCTCCCCGATGCGCGGATCGAGCCCTCGGTAGCATCGGATCATTCGAACGAGGTGATGCAGTTCGAACGGCAGGGCTATTTCGTCCGCGACAAGGATTCCGCAGCCGGCAAGCCGGTGTTCAACCGCACCATCGGCCTGCGCGACACCTTTGCGAAGGAAGTCGCCAAGAGCTGACCCCCCGCTGAAGCCCCTTCGACAGGATCATCCGATGAGCGCGACCGACGACATCGTCTCCGGCATCATGTCGAAATGGGCTGATATCTTCAGCAGGTTCGATGCCGATGCCCAGGCCTCGCTTTATTCGAACAACGCGTTGTTCTACGGCTCGAAGCCGACGCTCTATCGCGGGCGGGACGGCGTCGCGTCCTATTTCAACGGGCTAGCGAAATGGAATTCGCGCACAGTGACGTTCACCGATGTCGTGGCGGTTCCTGTCGGCGCTGACCTGATCAACGTCGCCGGCGTTGCGAACTTCGTGATCGACGAGGGCGCCACCAATCTTTCGGTCAAGATCACCTGGGTGATCGTGCGCGAAGATGGCGACTGGAAGATCATCAGCCATCACGTCTCGTCCCGGGGCGCCTTGATCTAACGGCCAGGTCGATTGTGCGCATGGCCGCGCTTGCCGCATGGCTGCTCCGCGCGCGTCTCCTTGATCTGCCGCAACCTCCGTGAGCGCCCGATCGGCGATAGTGCGAGCGTTCAATCATCGCACAGAGGGGGCTGACCATGTGGCCGACCAGAGACGACTTTCGGATCAAAGCCAGTAATTTCGATCCCACCAATGGCCTCAATATCTTGAGGATCATCTGCGGATTGTTCCTGTTTCCGCACGTGATGGGCAAATTTGCCGCCGGGACGGTTTCGGCCGCGACCGCGGGCTTCTTTGCCAAGGCCGGTTTCAACCCGCCGGAGGTCTGGGTCTATATCGCGGCGATCGCGGAGACCGCGGCCGGCGTTGCGCTGGTGCTCGGAATTTGCACGCGCTATGCGGCGCTCGGCGCCGTCGCCTTGCTCGCAATCGCCGTCTACTCGCTCCAGGTGGTCAAGGGCTTCGGCTGGACCTGGAATACCGGCGGCTACGAATACCCGGTATTTTGGGCAATCGCCTCGCTCGTCGTCGCCATCGAGGCCTGGAAGGGGCACTATGTCCCGGCTCAACGGCCGGCGCCGGGAAGCCACTTCGTGTCGCGCGCGCCGCTGGTGCACTAGGCTTCGGTCGACGGCTAGTATCAATAAGGCGCGGCAACAGCCGCGCCTTGCGCTTGGGCTAGCAGCCGCGGCAAATGCCGCGGATCGCGCGGAACATTTGTTCGTCGTCGCCGGACATGGTCTCGATCGGCTTCGATTGCTCGGCCTCGCGGGCGGCCTGCGCCTTTTGCCTGACGGCGCGAGCCTCTTCCTGGCGCTGATAACATGCTTCACGTTCGACCTTGTCGGTGACGAAACGGCATTGCTCGGCGGCGGCGTTCGCGGAAATCGGGCCTGTCATCGACAGGGCAAGTAAAATCGCAAATGTCATGCAAGCCGCAAATTTCATGTCTCGCCCTTAAGTCCCGGTCCGAATCCCGTGCCATCAGACTCTACCGATAGTCGGGACCGGATTCTTCAGGTTTCTGCATCCGTTCTCTTTCGCCGGGATGACACGTTCCGGTAGCCTCGTGCCCTGCGGAGTATCGCGGGTAGCAGGATGGCGGAGCAGGGTCATACGCCGGGTGGGCGTCGCGGCTATGCGGGGACGTGGCCGCCGCGTTCGGCTGCGCCGGTCGGCGGCTTCGTGCCGTCCATTCGCTGGCCATCGTTCATCGAAACCTTGCGCCAATGGGCGCGCGCGGAGGCCGGTGCCGGTCGGCTGCTGCCGTGGGTGCCGGTCGCGTTCGGCACCGGCATCGCGTTCTATTTTGCCGCCGATCATGAGCCTGTGCTGTCGGTGGCCGTCGTTGTGGCCGTGGCGCTTTGCGCACTGGCGTTGCTGCTGCGGCGGCAGAAGTTCTTTGCCGCGGCTGTGATGATCGCCGCCGTTGCGGCAGGCTTCGCCACCGCGACCTGGAAGACGGCGCGAATATCGCATGGCGTGCTGGCGCGGCCGATGTTTTCGGTGACGCTCTCCGGCTTCGTCGAAACCCGTGACATCCGCGAGCGCACCGATCGTTTCGTGCTGCGGGTCGTCACCATGGAGAGCGCGCGCGGAACGACCAAGCTGGAGCGCGTGCGGTTATCGGTGAGGAAGGGGACCGCGCCCGCGGTCGGCAGCTTCGTCGAACTGAAGGCTCGGCTGTTGTCGCCGCTGGCGCCGCTGCGGCCGGGCTCCTATGATTTCGGCCGCGACATGTTCTTCTCCGGCATCGGCGCGTCCGGTTTTGCGATGGGGGCGATCAAGACGGCGCAACCGCCCGCCGCCGGTGGCTGGGCGTTGCGTTATTCGGCCGTGATGCAGGGCCTGCGCGATGCCATCGATGCCCGGATCCGCACCACGCTCGACGGCGACAGGCGCGCGATCGCGACCGCGCTTCTGACCGGCCGCCGCGACGCCATCACGACGCCGGTCAACGACGCGATGTTCATCTCCGGCCTCGGCCACGTGCTGTCGATCTCGGGCTACCACATGGCGGTGGTTGCCGGCGTGGTGTTCTTTGCGGTACGGGCGCTGCTGGCGCTGTTTCCGATGCTGAGCGCAAGCTATCCGATCAAGAAATGGTCGGCGGCGGCAGCGCTGGTCGCAGCCGCCTTCTATCTGCTGCTGTCGGGCGCTGAAGTGGCGACGCAGCGGTCGTTCTTCATGACCGCCGTGGTGCTGATCGCAGTCATGGTCGACCGCCGCGCCGTCACCTTCCGCACGCTCGCGGTCGCCGCCATGATCGTGCTCGCGATCGCGCCGGAGGCTGTGGTGCATCCGAGTTTCCAGATGTCGTTCGCCGCGACGCTGGGACTGGTGGCGCTGGTGCAGTTCGGCATGCCGCGGCTGTTTGCGACCGCAGAGCATTCGGCGACGGCGCGGGTGGCGTTGTGGGGTGGGCGCGAAATCATGGTGCTGTTGCTGGCCTCGCTGGTGGCGGGGCTCGCAAGCACGCCCTACGCGGCGTTTCATTTTCACCGGATCACGCCCTATGGCGTGCTGGCCAATCTCGCGGCGATGCCGGTGGTCTCGGCGGTGGTGATGCCGGCAGGCTTGCTCGGTCTGGCGGCGATGCCGTTCGGCTTCGACGGGCTGTTCTGGTGGCTGATGGGGCTCGGCATCGACTGGATGATCTCGGTGACGCAATGGGTCGCGGGCTTGCCGGGCGCGGTCGGGCGGGTGCCGGCGTTC
>Ga0209023_10005724_pt1 | contig 13435 bp, 8 predicted proteins | sample LakOneMetagenome_FD_187468 | JGI IMG/M metagenome (GOLD analysis project Ga0209023, IMG submission 187468) | Freshwater and sediment microbial communities from Lake Erie, Canada (SPAdes) (version 2) | ecosystem: Environmental > Aquatic > Freshwater > Lentic | place: Lake Erie, Canada | collected...
TTCATCCTGAAAACGAGACCATACACGGATGCAGCCACATCTTATGGACGGGCGCCGTGATCGACAAAACATCCACCGCACGCAATGCTGTATTTTATGGCGATAAAGCCATCGACCGCAGCCCCTGCGGAACAGGAACCAGTGCAAGGATGGCACAGTGGTACGCAAAAGGGAAATTAAAAAAGGGAGACGAATTCATTCATGAGAGCATCATCGGCAGTAAATTCACCGGGCGTATCGAAGAAGAGTTAACGGTGGATGGCAAGCCCGCTATCAGGCCAGGCATTGAGGGTTGGGCAAGAATTTATGGACATAACATAATAACGATTGACACCGAAGATGACCCGTATGCACTGGGCTTCCAGGTAATTTAAAAACAGCAGTATGAAAGTCACGATCATTGGCGGCGGTGTAATAGGTTTATGCAGCGCTTACTATTTACAAAAAGAGGGATACGAGATCACGGTTATTGAAAGAGGAAACATAACAGACGGTTGTTCCTTTGGTAACATGGGCTACATGTCGCCCAGTCATTTTGTGCCGCTGGCCAGTCCGGGCATTATTGCCGAAGGAATCCGGCACATGCTCAGCAGCAGCAGCCCGTTCTACATAAAACCCAGGCTCAACTGGAACCTGCTGCAATGGGGTTATCATTTCTGGAAGAACAGCAATGCAGCCAAGGTTAAAAAAAATGCACCGCACCTGAATAATATTTTACAACTCAGCCGGCAGTTGATAAATGATATGCGAAATGAGATCGGCGATACATTCGACATGGAAACGATCGGCTGCCTGATGATGTGCAGGCAACAGAAAACACTGGAACATGAATTTCACCTGGCGGATGATGCAGAAAAATTCGGGTTGAGCGTGGAGCGGCTTCACCGCGATGCCGTACAGCAATTAGAACCGGATGTGGAAGTGGATGTGGCCGGGGCGGTGTTATTTAAAGATGATTGTCATTTCAATCCCGGAAAGATGATGCTTGCCCTGAAGAATGACCTGGAAAAAAAGGGCGTGCATTTTCAACTGCATACCACCGTTACAGGTTTTGAGAAAGCAAATAATAAAATTTCAGCAGTAATAACCGATAAGGGAAAATTTGACTGCACGGAAATTGTCATCGCCGCAGGAAGCTGGTTGCCCCTTGTTGCAAAAATGATGGGCACCCGGTTATTATTACAGCCGGGCAAAGGATACAGCCATACCTATGATCACGTTGAAAAGAATATTAAATATCCTGCCATTTTAGTTGATGGCCGTTGTGCCATTACGCCCTGGAAGCAGCAGCTCCGCATTGGCGGCACCATGGAATTAAGCGGCATCAATAATAAAGTACTGGTAAAACGCATGCAGGGCATCTATGATTCAGCAAAAGTTTTTTACCCGGGATTAAAAATTGATTTCCCACCCGTGGATAAAATATGGAATGGCTTACGACCGGTAACGCCGGATGGATTACCGTACATTGGAAGAACGGCCGAATTTGAAAATGTTGTTTTTGCAGGCGGCCATGCCATGCTGGGCATCTCGGAAGGAACAGGAACCGGAAAACTGGTGAGTGAGATCATCCGCCGCAAGCACACATCTATAGACATAAGCGCCTTCAGGCCAACCCGGTTTCAATAATGATTACTTCTTCTTATAAACAAATTTTTCATCAAGCAGGTCGAACATTTTTTTATAAAACTCCCTTAGTTCAGGATATTGATCAGGAGTATAAAAAGGATTTTTAAATTCCATACTGATATTAATAAACAAAAGCCCGTCGTTGAACGTAGCATATCTTTTAAAAACAATGTTCATATCCGGGGTGATCATTTTTAAATTTTTAGGCAGCACTTCCATCTGGCAGCCTTCCGGCAGAAAGAAAGTAGCGTTGATTGTATATTCCTGCCGGGTGCCAAAGAAAATATCGCTTCTGCGCTCTTCATCAAGAAAAGGATTCTTATTAAAGCCTAAGAACAAATTAGCCGACAGGTAATTGTACCCACCGGAAGAGACCGGTGGAATACTAAAATCAATCATTTGTTCCAGTGGCAGCGTATCGTTGTCGGCATTTTTTAAAGAAAAGCTGTCGATCTTTATATTAGACCCTGATACCAGTGTTTCTTTCAGTTTATCAACTCCCTCCCGGACCAGTTCCAGGCTCTTTATTTTTTCATAGTCAAAACTGTTTACGGTAGCGGCCCCGGTTATTGACCCGTCATTGCCAATATTAGCTGTAACCTGTACGGTCTTTTTCTTCAGGTGATCATCGTCCCATAATATCTTCCAGCCCCACTCATAGCTATCGGGCTTTTCGATCAACAATCCTTCCGAAGCCATAACGTCAAACGGTATCAGATGCGAAGGAGTATACTTCTCTGTTGCATCCAGCACATAATTTTTGTCGCCGATCTGTACATACGCCATTACCTTATTGAACTGATCGTAGCCGGGAACCCCGGTATTGATAATGCCGTTTTCTCTCGTACTCACCAATACGGGCTTCACTTTAATTCCGGCGTCTTTGAGCAGGTTAATAAGGATCAGGTTTATCTCGCCGCTTGTACCTTTTTTATTCTTCCAGGCGCTCTTCACGCCATCCAATGCCCATATGTTGTCGTAATTATTCCAAACCATATTATTGCGTACATATTTATGAATGATGAGCATTTTGGTATACTCGTCACTCACGGGTATCAGCATGGCATCCAGGTCGGAAGTGCGGGGAATATTCTTTTTCAACTGTCTGCCGAAGTCCTCATCTTCCATCAGCGATTTAACGATGCCCGGCCAGGTTCTTGTAAGGTTAATCGGGAGTGTACCGGGAATATCCACCGACATTAATTTGAGTTCCATTTTTTGCAGGTAATCTTCCGGGCAACTCATAAATGCTTCGTCTTTCAGTGCAGGTATATTATCCATGGCATACCAGGAATTATTTCCCGAAGAAGCATCCCTGCCTTTCTGCTGCAACGGACGATTCACATGCGGAATAACAGCTACCCGGAGTTCCTGCGGAAAATCCATGATAAAGCGGCTGTGTTTTACAGGTATCTCTTTCTGGAAATACCAGTAGTTTTCCGAATAGCCATCCAGTACATATTTATATTCAATCACGCTTCCTTCCTTTACATCCGGGAATGCAAATATCTTTTCACTGAACCGGGCGTTTATCGCTTTATCATACACCGTACTCTTATCAAGCTTTGTAACCACCACATTACCCGATGCATCCAGGTTATAGGTCTGCGCACTGAAAGACTTTATGGAAATATCCTTATTATTGGAAGGATACCTGATCCGGATATTTGCGTTCTCAAATCCTTTTTTAGTGAATATTTTGATCCGTACGTGATAAGAAGTTTGCTGAAAAATAGGAAAACTTGCAAACTCGAGATTCAGCCTGAAATAAGACTCGCCTTCATCAAAGAGTACCATGGCCCCGGCACCTTTCTCAAAAGAACAATCGGTCATCTCCAGTTCAGACCTGTCAACTTTTCCAAACTCGGGTAACGGGGGCAGTGTTTGTGCAGCCAATTCAGAAAGGCTGCATGACAAAAAAAACAAGATTAAAAGTCTTTTCATCGCCGGTTTTTTTTATTTAGGAAGATCAACTTAAGCCTTCTTCGTAATGCATCTCGGGTATCTCCACATCAGCAAAACCTTTTTTTATGAGACGTTGTTTAAAATCCTGTTGTACCTTATATTCTCCGTGTACTAAAAACAAGCGTTTCACCTGTTTGGGATCCTGGCAGGCCAGGAACTGGCAAAGGTCGTCGTAGTCGCCGTGGGCACTCATGCTTCGGATGGAACCGATCTCGGCGTTCACTTCATGTGCCACACCATAGATATTCACTTCCTTGCGGCCGTCGAGCAATTTGCCACCGAGTGAATGGGGTTCGCAATAGCCCGTAAATAAAATGGTATTGCGGCTGTTCTCAATATTATTGCTGATGTGGTGCTTTACCCGGCCGGCATCGGCCATACCACTGGCAGAAATGATGACCAGTGGCCCATTGCGGAAATTAAGCAGCTTCGATTCTTCCACTGATTTAATGAACTTTAATCCTTTAAAACCAAAGGGATCACTATCACTCTGCAATATCTTTTGTATCGTTTTGTTGAAATACTGCGGGTAATGTTTTACTATTTCAGTAGCCTTTACACTCAATGGACTGTCGACAAAATAATCGAGGTCGGGTAACCTTCTTTCCAGTTCCAGTTGATTGAGTGCATATAATATCTCCTGTGTCCTTCCTACGCTGAATGCAGGAATAATTAATTTTCCCTTCTTTTGAAGGCAGGCTTTTTCAATCCAGTGCAGCACCTGGTCGGGTGTGGTGGTGGCATTATCGTGCAGGCTGTTTCCATAGGTTGATTCAATAAGGATATAATCAGCCTGCGAAAAAACAGCCGGTGATTTTAAAATCACATCCCGGTATCTTCCTACGTCGCCGCTGAAGGTAAGCCGGGTAACTTTTCCGTCTTCTTTAATCTTTAAATGTACCGCAGCACTGCCGATGATGTGGCCGGTATCGGTATACTGTACGTCAATATTCTCATCAATGGTAAACCAGTTGTCGTATTCCACCTGCACAAAATGATCCATCGCTTCCAGCGCATCATTGGTATCGTACAATGGCCGCAGGTAAGGCAGGCCTTCCTGCGCCCTTCTTTTATTTTCGTACCTGATCTCACTTTCCTGTATGCCGGCAGAGTCTTCCAGCATAACGGCCGTGAGTTCTTTGGTGGCCGGTGTGCAATATATCTTGCCGCCAAAACCATCCTTCACTAATTTCGGTATCAGTCCGCAATGATCCACATGTGCATGCGACAGGATCATGGCTGTAACCTGTGTTACATCAAAGCCAAAGCTCCGGTTCAGTGCATCGGTTTCTTTTCCCAGCCCCTGGAACATCCCGCAGTCCAGTAAATATTTTTTCCCGTTCTTCAATGTAAGCAGGTGTTTGCTCCCGGTTACTGTTCTGGCTGCGCCATGGAATGCTATTTTCATTTTTGTGTTTTTAATTTTATTAGCCCGGCAGTTGTACAAAGTTCAACTTCATTGGCGTCGCACTCTTGTACAGTATTCCACTAATCATCCTGTCATGCCGAGGTACGAAGCATCCCGGCAAAACATCAATCAGTTAACCAAGGATGAGATGCTTCGTACCTCAGCATGACAAAAATTCCTTTTAAAATTAATATTTCGTTTACCAGGAATATCCACTTTTATCAGTATCAATCCGTGTCATCCGTGTTTCTATCCTTCGCTTCCCAGCCATGCCATCATCCCCATCCCGATCTCAATGGCGCTCTCGTCAATATTAAAGGTAGGCGTATGTACACCACTGGTTATTCCTTTTGCTTTATTTCCGGCTCCTAACCTGAAAAAGCAGGCAGGTACCCGGTGGGAGTAGTAGGCAAAGTCTTCTGCGCCCATGCGTAATTCGGTTTCTTCCACATTTCCGGCACCCATATATTCTTCTGCTTTTTTCCATGCAGCATTACCCAGTTCTTCGTTATTCAACACAAAAGGATAGCCCACATCAATATGAATGGTTGCTTCTGCGCCCATTGCACTCACCAGTTCAAGGGTTTGTTTTTTTATCAGTTCATGTGCTTTAAAACGCCATTCTTCATTCATGGCCCGGAAAGTACCCATCAGCTTCACTTCCGATGGAATGACATTGGTGGTATGTCCGCCCTGGAAAGAAGTGATTGATAAAACAGATGGATTGAACGGACTGTTATTCCGGCTTATGATCTGCTGCAGGCTTACCACCAGCTGCGATGCAATTAAAATGGTATCGGCTGTAAACTGCGGGGCCGCCGCATGCCCGCCTTTGCTTTTTACCGAGATATAAATTTCATCGGCGCTGGCCATTACCATGCCATTGCGGAAACTCAGTTTCCCCACTTCCAGTCCCGGATGCACATGCAGGGCAAATATTTTTTCAGGCTTCGGGTTTTCCAAAACACCTTCTGCAATTAATAAACTGGCACCACCGGGATTTTTTTCTTCTCCCGGCTGGAAAATTAATTTCACGGTTCCCTCCCACTCGTCTTTCAATTCATTTAAAATTTTTGCAGCGCCCAACAGGCAGGTAGTATGCACATCATGCCCGCAGGCATGCATCACACCGGGATATTTTGATTTGTAATCAACCTCGTTCTCTTCCAGGATCGGTAATGCATCCATATCGGCCCTGAGTGCCGTGATCCTTTTATCCGGATTCTTCCCTTTGATCAACCCTACAACACCGGTCTTTGCTTTCACTTCAAAAGGAATTCCCCATCCGGTAAGTTTTTGCTGAACAAATACCGAGGTCTTGAATTCTTCATAGCTCAGTTCGGGGTTTGCATGGAGGTGATGGCGGATATCGATGAATTCCTTTGCATAGTTTTTGGCCGATTGCTGAATGCGTTGCTTTATCATGCACTAAAATTAGCGGTAAACAGGCAAAATAAAAAGGAGTTTCCTTGCAGAAACTCCTTTATGTAAAACAAGTTTTATTTTATTCCTGGTCTTTTATCTTATCCGGTTTTAACTCCACCATTTCCGGGAGAAGGTAAACACCGCCGGTTACCACGCCCGACTTAATAATGAGGTCCCGGTACTTTTCTGCATCCTTCTTCTCAACAAAATCACCAAACTTCATCTTTATGAATGGCGACTGGTAGGTCATCACTACTTTCTCCTCTGGAAAGGCCTGCAACAGATAAGTCCGCACTTTCATGGCATAGTCCCGGTTATTGGTCTTCAGTACAAACAGCCGGTATCCCTTGGTAAACCGGTTTGCATAACTGTTTATTTCGGCTTCGGCCTTTGCCAGTATGTCCAGCCGGGGATCTTTATTTACGATCACTTTTGGGGCAGCGCTGTCGGCTTCCGTATGCTGGGCCATCGCCCTGGCTGAAAATGAAACTAAAATTAATAAGGGTATTATTTTATTCATGTTGACTGAATTTGCAAAAACCATTCCACCAATCCATCTGTTTGTCATTTGCCGGGGAACAAATCTATCATTTTATACGCAAAATGCTCTTGTTCATCTACCCGATGGTTTTGCCGGCGTAAAATTACTGCACTTCCCCGGCTAAATTATACAGGCGGGTGTTTTCGCAATTAATCATTTGTTATATTTATCGCCCAATCAAAAATTAACTGCATGCAAAAACTAAAAAACCTGTTGATGCTGTTTGCTTTTACGGCAGGCAGTTTTCAAATCCTGGAAGCCCAGGCAACTTTCCCGGTAAATGATGTTGCCAATCCTAAAGACGGCTGCTATGCCTTTATCAACGCTACCATTTTTAAAGACGCCAAGGATACGTTGAAAAATGCAGCCATGGTCATCCGCCAGGGAAAGATAGAAGCTATCGGAAATAATATTTCCATCCCCAAAGAAGCCATAGTAATTGACTGCAACGGAAAATATATTTACCCGGCATTCATTGATATTTACAGCGATTACGGGATCGCCCCGGCTGCGCCTGCGCAAACTGCCGGTGGCGGCGGTGGTTTTTTCCGCACGCAACAAATAACATCAAACACCAAGGGCGCTTATGGCTGGAACCAGGCCATCAAAGCAGAAACAGAAGCCTATAAAATATTCAGTGCCGATGAAGCAAAGGCAAAAGCATTAAGAGATATTGGCTTTGGTTCTGTACTTACCCACCAGAAAGATGGCATTGCCAGGGGAACAGGCGCTTTTGTTACACTGGCCAATCAACCCGATAATTTTGTTTTGATCAAAGACAAAGCTTCTGCTCATTATTCTTTCAGCAGGGGAACATCAACCCAAAGCTATCCCAGTTCTATGATGGGTTCCATTGCGTTGCTTCGGCAAACTTACCTGGATGCACAGTGGTACAAATCCAACCCGGCTGCTGAAGGCATGAACCTTTCTTTAAAAAGCTGGAATGATAACCAGAACCTGCCGCAGATTTTTGATGCCAATGATAAATGGAATGACCTGCGGGCCGATAAGATCGGTGACGAGTTTGGTGTTCAGTATATCATCAAAGGCGGTGGCAACGAATACCAGCGCATGCGGGAAATGGCCGAAACAAAAGCCTCGTTCATCTTATCACTGAACTTCCCGGCTGCCATGGATGTGGATGATCCGAATGACCTGCGTTTTGTGGGGCTCGATGACCTGAAGCATTGGGAACTTGCACCTACCAATCCCGCAGCATTTGAAAAGGCCGGCATTAATTTCTGCCTTACTTCTGCCGACCTCACCAATCCTGCAGATTTTATGGCCAACCTGCGCAAAGCAATCGAGTACGGGCTAACCGAACAGAAAGCATTGGATGCATTGACAAAAGCACCTGCCACTTTATTGGGCCTCTATGATAAAATAGGAAGCCTTGATGCCGGTAAGATCGCCAACTTCATCATCACTTCCGGCCCTGTGTTTGCAGAAAAAACAACTTTACTGCAAAACTGGACCCAGGGGATCAGGAATGCAGTAAAAGAAGAGAACTGGTATGATGTGAAAGGATCCTATAACCTCGTTGCCAATACCAATGCCGGGGTAAAAGCATTTACATTAGACCTGAAAGATGCCGGTGTAGCCAGTTTCATCGGAAAGGATACTCTTACCGGAAAATATACCTACGATGGAAAATTAGTAAAACTGAGTTATACCGAAGGCCGTGGACCAGGTGCCAGGGAAACTATTTTCAGCGGCGCCGTTGCCGGCAATACCTGGAATGGTTACGGATCGGATGCGCAGGGAAATAAATTTACCTGGACCGCAACTTTTGATAAAAAAGCAGAAGCCAAAGCAGACAGTTCAAGGCCAAAACAGCCATTGGTACTTGGAAAAGTTACGTATCCTTTCCTGAGTTATGGCTGGGAAGAATTACCAAAGCAGGAAAATATATTAATTAAGAACGGAACGGTTTGGACGAGTGAAAAAGAGGGGAAACTGGAGAATACCGATGTACTGGTGAAGAACGGCAAGATCGCCGCCATCGGAAAAAATCTTTCAGACCCTACGGCAAAACTGATCGATGCCACCGGTAAGAATGTAACACCGGGCATCATTGACGAGCATTCGCACATTGCAGCCGCATCCATTAACGAAGGCGGACAAAGCGTTACTTCCGAAGTGAGGATCGGCGATAACCTCAACCCCGATGATATAGCCATTTACCGGGTATTGAGCGGCGGTGTGACCACTTCACATATCCTGCATGGTTCGGCCAATACCATCGGCGGACAAACACAATTGATAAAGAACCGTTGGGGTGCAGATGCCGAAGAGTTGAAATTTGCCGGTGCCGATCCATTCATCAAATTTGCATTGGGTGAGAACGTAAAAAGAAGTTCGGCCACCCAGGGCAATACCCGTTTCCCCGATACCAGGATGGGTGTTGAAGAAGTGCAGATGGACGCATTTCAACGGGCATCCGACTACCAGAAAGCAATGAAGGCTGCTGAAGAGAATAATAAAAAGAAAGGAGCAACACCCGTTGTAGTTCGCAGAGACCTGGAACTGGATGCCTTGGTTGAGATCATGAATAAAAAACGTTTCATTACCTGCCACTCTTATGTGCAGAGTGAAATAAATGAAACCATGAAAGTGGCCGAGAAATTCGGGTTCACCGTAAACACCTTCACACACATTTTAGAAGGATACAAAGTGGCTGATAAGATGAAAGCACATGGAGCCAATGCTTCTACCTTCAGCGACTGGTGGATATATAAGATGGAAGTGGTGGATGCCATTCCGTATAATGCCTATATTATGAACAAAGTGGGTTTGAATGTGGCCATCAATTCCGATGATGCCGAAATGGCCCGCCGCCTGAACCAGGAAGCAGCCAAGAGCGTAAAGTATGGCGGCATGAGTGAAGAAGATGCCCTGAAGATGGTTACCATCAACCCGGCTAAAATGCTGCACGTTGACAGCAAAGTGGGAAGTATAAAAGTTGGTAAGGATGCCGACCTGGTTGTATGGAGCGATAATCCCTTATCCATTTATGCAAAGGCTGAAAAAACGATCGTAGACGGCACCATCTATTTCGACCGGGAACATGATGCAGAAATGCGCAAACAAAACCAGGCCGAAAAAGCAAGGATCGTTCAGAAATTAACAGCCCTGAAAAGAACGGCAGCCGGTGGCGCCGGTGGCGGAGGGAACTTCCAGCGGGCAAGGCCCCGGTACGAGATCGTGAATACCTGCAGTGACCATAATCACAATACGGGCTTACTCACTATTGATGCCGACGAAGCCGATGGCTATCGGCTGGATGAAAATAATTAATCTGATAAAAAACAAATCATGAAAAAGATATTTTTATATATAAGCTGTGTGTTTGCAACAGCAAGTGTTTCTGCACAGGAAACCATGTCGCCTGCACCGGCACAAAAAGAGGCCATCGCACTCACCAATGCCACCATTCATGTGGGCAATGGCCAGGTGATCGAAAACGGAACCGTTATATTTTCGAATGGAAAAATAACCGAGGTTGGTGCCGGCATTGCTGCAGGCAGTGCAAGAGTGATCGATTGCAAGGGCAAACAAATTTATCCCGGGTTGATCCTTCCCTCTTCGCAATTAGGTTTGGTGGAAGTGCCTACTGTAAGAGCAACAGACGATGCCACCGAGATCGGCGAAATGAATCCAAGCATCCGTTCGCTGGTAGCTTACAGCACCGATTCAAAAGTAACCAACACCTTACGCCCCAACGGTATCTTACTGGCAAACATTGTTCCGGCCGGAGGCATCATTTCCGGTTCTTCCTCGGTAGTGCAGTTAGATGCATGGAACTGGGAAGACGCCGCTTATAAAGCCGACGTAGGTATTCATTTCCGCATGCCTTCCTTGCTTACCCGCCGCGGCGGAAGAGGCGGCTTTGGAAATTTTGGCGGACAACAGAATGTTGATCCGGTAAAAAGAGGGTTAGAACAGATTGAAAATGTAAAAGTGTTTTTCCGGGAAGCTAAAGCATACCTGGCAGAATCAAAACATGAAAGAACCAATTTAAAATTCGAAGCCGTTAGAGGTTTGTACGAAAAAAAACAAAAACTTTTCATTCATTGCAATATTGTAAAAGAGATGTTGCTGGCTGTAGATTTTGTAAAAGAGTTTGGCTTTGATGTAGTGTTGGTAGGCGCTGTCGACAGCTGGCAGATCGCCGACATTTTAAAACAAAATAACATTTCGGTTATATTATCGCAGCTGCACAACCTGCCAACCATGATCGATGATGATATTGACCAGCCATTCAAAACACCCGCCATGCTGCAAAAAGCCGGTGTGTTATTCGCCCTCAATGATGATGACGAGAACAGCCGCAGCCGCAACCTGCCATTCAATGCAGGCACCGCCGCTGCATACGGATTGACAAAGGAACAGGCCCTCAGCGCCATCACCTTAAACACTGCAAACATCCTCGGCATTGCCGACAAAACAGGCAGCATCGAAAAAGGAAAAGATGCCAACATCGTGGTAAGCGAGGGCGATATTTTAGACATGAGATCAAATATCGTAACGCAGGCTTTTATACAGGGCCGATCCATTGACCTGAACAACAAACAGAAACAACTGGCAGAGAAATACGAAAAGAAGTATGGGATAAATTAGATCTCTTTAAAAAATTTGAAAAGGCAGGATCGATGAAGATTGGTCCTGTTTTTTTATTAATAGCGAATACCTGAAAAAAATCTATCACCCCTTCGGGGTTAGGGTCTTATTTTGGTTCTTTCTACAATAATCTCACCCCGATGGGGTTAGGGCATATTTTGATTCATTCTACAATAATCTTACCCAGGTGAGTTAGGACTTATTTTGATTCATTCTACAATAATCTTACCCCGATGAGTTAGGGCTCATTTTGGTTCTTCCTACAATAATCTTACCCCGATGAGTTAGGGTTCATTTTGGTTCTTTCTACAATAATCTCAACCCGATGGGTTAGGACACATTTTGGTTGTTTCAAATTAATCTTACTCCGATGAGTTAGGGCTAATTTTGGTTCTTTCAAAATAATCTCAACCCGATGGGGTTAGGACACATTTTGGTTGTTTCAAATTAATCTTACTTCGATGAGTTAGGGTTCATTTTGGTTCTTTCTACAATAATCTCAACCCGATGGGTTAGGACACATTTTGGTTGTTTCAAATTAATCTTACTTCGATGAGTTAGGGTTCATTTTGGTTCTTTCTACAATAATCTCAACCCGATGGGTTAGGACACATTTTGGTTGTTTCAAATTAATCTTACTCCGATGAGTTAGGGCTAATTTTGGTTCTTCCTACAATAATCTCAACCCAGGGGTTAAATAACAGAGAGTAAGACATCAGCAAATAAAGTTAGTTTTCTTCGTTCAGCCAGGGAAAAAACCCGACGGGTTGCAATTATTATAGTCGAATTTTATTAAGGCCCCGAAACCCCGAAGGGGTGACATAGCTGAAAAAAAAAGCGCCATGCCCGGAACATTTTCTCAAATTTATATCCAGATTGTCTTTGCCGTAAAGGGAAGAGAAAACCTGATTGCAAATAATTGGAAAACCGAATTGCATAAATACATCGCCGGGATCATAAAAGGCAAAGGGCATAAGCCGATCATTGTAAATGGCATGCCCGATCATATTCATGCATTTGCAGGATTTAAACCGTCTATGGCAATATCTGACCTGGCCAGAGATATAAAAAACAATTCATCCAATTTTATTAATAACCACCATTTTGTCAAAGGGAAATTCGCCTGGCAAGAAGGATATGGCGCTTTCTCCTATTCACATTCGCATATTGGCAGGGTATACGATTATATTCTAAACCAGGAGCTACATCACAAAAAGAAAACCTTCAGGGAAGAATACACCGATCTTTTGAAAAAATTTGAAGCTGAATACGATGAAAGATACCTGTTTGAATGGTATGGCTGAAGGACAAAGCAATCTCTGTCGCCCCTCTGGGTTTGTTTTAATTTCAGAATGTTTCCCATAATACTGCCTTCCCAATGGGATCATACAAATCAGCTTTCCAAAAATTCTTGTTCATTTCTTCAACCATACATTTAAATCCATTAATCAATATCTTTGTCCATCAACGATTACCTATGCAACGCATCCCCGAATCGGAACTCATCATCAATGACCGTGGCGCCATTTATCATTTGGATGTAAGGCCCGAAGAACTTGCCCCTACTGTTATTGTAGTTGGCGATCCCGACCGGGTTAAAAAAGTAAGTGCTTATTTTGATAAAATAGAACACAAACTGCAGCACCGGGAATTCATCACACACACGGGTTATATCGGCAACAAACATTTATCGGTCATCTCCACCGGCATTGGCCCCGATAATATCGACATCGTCTTCAACGAACTGGATGCCCTGGCCAATATTGATTTTGGAACGAGAATGATCAAAGACAAACTCACCAAACTAAATATTGTTCGTTTTGGCACATCGGGTTCCTTGCAGGCCG
>Ga0209023_10005725_pt1 | contig 13435 bp, 11 predicted proteins | sample LakOneMetagenome_FD_187468 | JGI IMG/M metagenome (GOLD analysis project Ga0209023, IMG submission 187468) | Freshwater and sediment microbial communities from Lake Erie, Canada (SPAdes) (version 2) | ecosystem: Environmental > Aquatic > Freshwater > Lentic | place: Lake Erie, Canada...
CTGAGTGTGAAAACACCGATGCAGGCGCGCCGTGTCCGATTATTCAGTCGATTGGGGGAGACTCGTTGAGCAAGACATGCCATCAATAGCTGTTAGAGTTGAATGGTCTCTATGCAAGGTTATTGGTGCATCAGAACTTGCATGAGTTTGGTGCAATGCGCTTCAGCTTATTGCACCCTACGAAAAATACGTTAACATAAATTGTTTCCGTTATATTAACTCCCCTCAATGAAATCCTGAGTCTATCCATGCCCCATGCATCCATCCCTTGGCAAGCTAATGTTTCCGCATCTGCTCCCGTTCCTCGTATCGCGTTGATCCACGGTCTATTGGCAGGCAAACATATGGAGCGGCATTTGTTGTCTTTCCTGCGTGCAGCGGGCTATGCGGATACGTCGTTGTATAGCAATCATTTAAATCCAGCGCGGATTGCTGATGATCTGGCGGATGCGGCACTGGCAGGGCGACCGATTGTGTTGATCGGTTATAGTCAGGGCGGCAGTCAGGTGTTGAAGGTCGCCAAGTTATTGTCGAAACGCGGCATCGAGACTGATCTGGTGATCTCGTTGGCAGCGGGTGGGCTAGGGCGTTTTTATTTCCCACAGTGGGGCTTTAATGTGCGTCGTATTCCAGCGGGAATTAAGCGTTATCTGAATTATTTTTCCGCAAAAGATATGCTCGGAACGGACTTGTTGCCCTTCGCCAATCTGGCGCGTGCGGAGTCTAAAGAGACTATCCTTGAGAATATCGGCTATTCGCGATCCGCTGGCGTAGATCACTTTAAGATCGTGACCTGTTATCCAGCGGCACGGGTGTTGCCAGAGGTAAAAGCGTTGTTTTTAGATCGTTTGTTGGGGGAGCTTGAAGCGTTTAGTTAATTTTTCTAGTTAATGGTAAATAAATAGAATCATATGAGATGGGTGCAATGCGCTTTGGCTTATTGCACCTTACTTGTTAGCAATCAAGATTTTATCTTTAACATCAAAAGCAAAATCCTCCCCCACGCAGTACTACCGCGTGCTCCTTTTTCTAAGGAGGGAGAAAACTCCTCCCTTTGCAAAGGCCACTTCGTCTTGCGAAGCGGCGCTTCTCATGGGAGGGATTTGCTTTTGATTTCATAGCATACAAAGTTAATTCTTATTTCGACCCAGGTTAACCAAACAAATGTCCCAACTGCCGCTCTTCGGCTAACGGTCGCCATGTCGTTGATAGTTCTGGGTTCACCATTAGCAGTTGCTTAAATTGCGCTGCCATGTGTTGTTGTGCGGCCTCAGGCATCAACGCTAGCACATCAAAAACAGGCTGCCACAACTGATGCTCCGCAACCGCCGCAATCATCCGTTGCTGGAAATCAGCACTTTGTTCGATCACTAAGTTGGTCAAAAGCTGACGTTGTGTGATCGACATATATTCAATTAACGGCAGCAATGTTGCCCATAATGAAAAACGGTCGGTATTCACTAACACACTCGTCAACGGAATAACTTGGGAAAGCAGCGGTGTATTAATCAGCTTGAATTGTGCCTCAGGTGACATACAGGCAAATAAGGGTAATGCCTCTTGCCACAAGTTTAGCTGCTGTACGGTGCCAACCAAGTCATCCAGCACCGAACCACCCAGTTCAGCGGCAATATCACCCAACTCACGCTTTATTTCATCTTCTAAATGAACCATCAGCGCCAGCGCTTCTGGCCAGAGTTTCTCGTGCGTTTGCAAATAGCCAATCAGCTTGTGCAGCCGCTCTTTGGGTAATAAACGGATGATGTCGCTCAGCTGATGTTTGCTCTCGATAAAGAATCCAATATGCAGCAGCGCTTCTTCGGTAGAGACATCTTGCAAAATAACTTTTAACTGCGCGGGCAGCATATAACCGACAAAACCACCCATGACGATGTAGTGCTTCTGCGCGAGTAACTCTGTCGCTACCGCACGTAATTTTGCCAAGGGCATATTCTGGATAATATCTTTTACACGACGTGGATCCAGTTCGAGCGTGACTTTCGCCAAAAAAGGAATCGTCATTTTGTCGGCTAATTCAATCGCACGTTGATACGGCATTTCGCTGGCAATACGGGCACACAACATCGCGCCAAAAATCTTTTCGCCAATCGTGGCTGTGATCCCAGTCGGCAGTAATTTAGTGGCTGAGGCTAATTTTTGGAAAAGCTTGCGACCATCGTTAAAGAGTTTGTCGGTTGTCAGGGCGCGTACTTTGATGAGTGTTGGGAGTGGCAGGCTCTCTAAAAAATTGAGCTCGGTGCTGGGTACACCCAACAATTGACCTAATTTCACTAATTCGGCGCTGGTATCTAATTTACTCATGACGTTGATCCTTAACCACGAACAATTTTTTTGACGGTGCCACGTAAAATGGCAGGGACGTAATTCAGGCCGTTTTCAATGGCGTCGTTCAGGGTTTGCCGTTGTTTTTGTTGGGCGGCGGTGATTAAACCATCCAGCTCCGCAAGGTGTGTTTCACTGAGTACGGACAAGTCTTCCAATTCTGTGGCGGAGACTTTTAACGTGCTTGCAAGTTGTTCTAGAGCTTGATTAGGCATAACGAAGTCTCTGGTTGTTGTGGGCTGATTATTATGCAAGAGCATGTCGGGTCTTATTGATGAATACATTGACTGAATTAAAACAACCTTTTGTCTATAAAGATAGTTGAGTCTACGTAGGATGGACTTTAGCCCATCAACAGCGTTTGACACATACTTTTAGTTGAGTCAAAAAGCGTAGATATGCTGATATTTTCTCAAGTAAAGATGAAGCATATTCACGCTCTGATTCTGAACCTGACTGAACACTCAATCGTGAATATTTTTCACTTTCCTGTGAGATTAAATCGTTTTTATTCATGTGATCGTTCAGGTATAAATCATTCCATGCTCTTAAGGGCAAGAAATAAATTCAGGTTTTATCTCAGAATTAGGGTATCAGATCATCATGAGCAACGAGTTTACGTTTACGATTAAGCGCATTAGTTTCGATGAAAACTATCATCCCTCAGACAATACGCGTATCACAACCAACTTTGCGAATTTGGCGAGAGGTGAGCGTCGTCAAGACAACTTGCGCAATACCCTAAAGATGATTGACAATCGTTTCAATGCCTTAGCGCATTGGGATAACCCTAAAGGCGATCGTTATACGGTCGAACTTGAAATCATTTCTGTTGAGATGAATGTGGATGTTGCAAGCAGTGGTCATGCGCTTCCGTTGATTGAAATATTGAAAACCAATATTGTTGATCAAAAAACCAATGAACGTATTGAGGGCATCGTCGGGAATAATTTTTCCTCTTACGTGCGCGATTATGATTTTAGCGTCGTGCTGCCTGAACATAATAAGCATCAAGCAAAATTTGGCATTCCAGATAATTTTGGCGAGTTGCATGGTAAGTTGTTTAAGAGTTTCGTTAATTCAAATACTTACAAAGATAATTTTAATAAACCGCCTGTGATCTGTATCAGCGTCTCCAGCAGCAAGATCTATCATCGGACTGAAAATCAGCATCCTGTATTAGGGATTGAATACCAGCAAAATGAGTCTTCTTCGACCGATGAATATTTCAAAAAAATGGGCTTAAAGGTTCGTTACTTTATGCCGCCCAATAGTGTCGCCCCTTTGGCATTTTATTTTAGCGGTGATTTGCTGAGTGATTACACCAATCTTGAGCTGATCAGCACCATCAGCACGATGGATACGTTTCAAAAAATTTACCGACCTGAGATTTACAATGCGAATTCTGCCGCAGGCAAATCCTATCAGCCGAGTTTAGATCAGCAAGACTATTCACTCACTCGTATTGTTTATGACCGAGAAGAACGTAGTCGATTGGCGGTTGAGCAAGGCAAGTTTGTTGAGGAAAACTTCATCAAGCCATACCAACATATTCTTGAGCAATGGGCTGAGAGCTTCGCTGTTTAAAACGCAAGGCTCTTTAACTCATCTAAACGCAAGGTCATCTATTATGAAAATATTATTACCCACTTCAACTGCTGGCAGCTTACCTAAACCATCTTGGCTTGCAGAGCCTGAAACACTGTGGTCACCTTGGAAATTAGAAGGTGAGCAACTCATTGAAGCCAAACAAGATGCTTTACGTTTGTCCTTGCAGGAACAACAACATGCAGGCGTTGATATTGTCAGTGATGGCGAGCAAACCCGCCAACATTTTGTCACCACGTTTATCGAGCACCTCGATGGCGTTGACTTTGCAAAACGTGAAACGGTTCGAATTCGGAATCGCTATGATGCGAGCGTACCAACCGTTGTCGGTGCGGTGAGTCGCCAAAAGCCAGTTTTTGTAGAAGACGCCAAGTTTTTACGTCAGCAAACCAAGCAACCGATTAAATGGGCTTTGCCAGGTCCGATGACCATGATCGATACACTTTATGATAATCATTATAAAAGTCGTGAAAAACTCGCTTGGGAATTTGCCAAGATTCTCAATCAAGAAGCCCTCGAGTTAGAGGCGGCGGGTGTTGATATTATTCAATTTGATGAACCGGCATTTAATGTATTTTTTGATGAAGTGAATGACTGGGGCGTTGCCACCCTCGAGCGCGCACTTGAAGGGCTTAAATGTGAAACTGCTGTCCATATTTGTTATGGCTATGGCATCAAAGCCAATACCGATTGGAAAAAGACGCTGGGATCAGAATGGCGTCAATATGAAGAAGCCTTTCCAAAGCTGCAAAAATCTAAGATCGATATCATCTCGCTAGAATGTCACAACTCTCGTGTACCAATGGATCTCATTGAACTGATTCGCGGTAAAAAAGTGATGGTCGGTGCGATTGATGTGGCAACCAATAGCATTGAAACACCAGAAGAGGTCGCCAATACCCTACGCAAAGCGCTTCAGTTTGTGGATGCCGATAAGCTCTATCCATCGACCAATTGTGGTATGGCGCCTTTATCTCGTGGCGTTGCAAGAGGTAAGCTCAATGCGTTAAGTGCGGGCGCGGAAATCATCCGAAAGGAACTGGCTAGCTAGTAGTCGTTGCTATGCTTGTCTCCTTCCCCTTCAAGGGGAAGGTCGGGATGGGGATGGTTTTAAAAGTCAAATCAAAAGCACCCCCATCTAAATCTTCCCCCTCAGGGGAAGAATTCACAGCAAAAGCATTAAAAAAGTACGGTTCAATTGAGGAACAATACGATGATTGAAGCAACAGACTTTAGAAATGCAATGTCTTTGTTAACAGGTGCGGTCAATGTCGTGACCACGGCAGGCGTGTCTGGACGTTATGGATTCACCGCATCTTCCGTATGTAGTGTCTCTGATACACCTGCGACCTTATTGGTTTGTATGAATAAAGCGGCCAGCTCACATGGACATTTTATCGAAAATAAAATTTTAACCGTCAATGTTTTAGGGGCGCATCATCAGCATCTTTCCCATGCGTTTTCGTCCAAAATGAGTCCAGAAGAGCGGTTTGGATATGCAGATTGGACGACATTAAAAACGGGTGCACCTGTTTTAGAAGATGCTTTGGTGAGTTTTGATTGTGAGATTGATCAAATTCAAGAAGTCGGAACACATACTATTTTTATCTGTCGTATCGTCGCTATTCAACAAAGTCGACATGAGCAAGGTTTGGTTTATTTTAATCGTGGCTATCATCATGTAGGGCGTCATGTGGGGCAAGCGAGTATCGCTTAAACTAATTTTTATTTACATCAAACTCTTAAGTTAGTATTTCATGGAATTAGTCATTTTTTTAGCCATTGGTGCGTTAGCGGGATTTACGGCTGGGCTCTTTGGTGTGGGTGGTGGGTTGATCATCGTGCCCATTTTGTATGTGGTTTTTACCCAAATGGGGGTTGATCCTGCCGTTGTGATGCATTTGGCTTTGGGTACGTCGCTGGCGACCATTATCGTGACATCGATCAGTTCAATGATGGCTCATCATAAAAATGGTGCAGTCATATGGCCCGTATTCAAAAATCTGGCGCCTGGCTTGGTCATCGGGTCTTTTTTCGGCGCTGGTGTTGCGGGGGTGCTTTCTGGGGCACATTTGCAATTGATCATTGGCGTTTTTGTGATGTGGGTTGCTTACACGATGTTTGTTGGCGCAAAAAAAGTCGTCGATCAGAATCAAGTATTGCCATCAGCGCCTAAACAAGTCTGTGCAGGTACAGGAATCGGGGTTGCATCAGCCATTTTTGGGATTGGAGGAGGGAGCTTAACAGTCCCTTATTTAAATCATTATGGCGTGGTCATGCAAAAATCGGTTGGAACATCAGCTGCATGTGGTTTACCCATTGCGCTAGCGGGTGCTTTGGGATTTATGCTTTTTGGTATGAAAGACCACGTCAATGTTCCCAATAGTATTGGCTTTGTACATGTTTATGCTTTTCTTGGCATCAGCTCAATGAGTTTTTTTACAGCAAAGTTAGGTGCAAAAGCGGCACATGTATTATCACCAAGTGTGCTTAAAAAATGTTTTGCCGTCATGTTATTTGTCGTAGGGTGTTTTTTCATTTTTAAGGGAGTAGGTTGAGATAGTAACAGTAGGATGGGCTTTAGCCCATCAACAGCGCCTGATGCGCACCTTTACATTTACAAAGATGAAGGCTTATTGGCGCGATAGGCTAAATGAGGGAAGTTATTTTTTAGCAATCTATCTTTCGAATACCACATGATGGGCTGAAGCCCATCCTACGCTTGCTGCTGCCCGTCGCATCGACACCGAGTGAAGCAAACTCAAGCAACGTGCCTGCATTCGCATTTTGCAGATATAGTCGATCGGTATTGACATCAATATCAAATAACTGTGTTGTGCCCGTTCCAGCAAAACTATTGCTATAGGCGACACTGGTGATTTGTGGAGATGAGCCACCATTGATCGCACTGTCTACGATGGTTGCACCTGTATCCACATTAATTCGTAAGTTTTGTCCATCATTTCCGATCACTCGGAGTCGATCAGCCGCTGGGTTAAAGTCGACAGCCATCAGCATTGGGTTACCGGTAATTTTGCTAAAGCCATCGCCTGACAACGCGATTTTAAAGCTCGCAACTCCTGTTGCTGGGTCGAGGGTATAGATGTTACCGAGTGCGCCCACGCCATACAGTTTGCCGTCGGCAGGGCGATAGTCGATGCCAATCAGGCTATCACTGGCTTTTAGACCGCTTACGTTCTGTGTTGACACCAGTGTTTCTGGTGCATTGCGATTCACTGAAACCAACTGACCTGATTCGGTCAAAGCGATCAGGTCACCAGTGACCATCGGATTTGGTGTTGTTGGTAATGGTGTTGGTGGATTGGTTGTCTGAACATTATTATTGTTACAGCCTGAGAGTCCGAGACTACAAGCTGTGGCGAGGGCCAAGACTAAAGTGGTTTTTTTCAAGCTAGAGTGAGATCGATGCGAAATCATGTGTAGGGTCTTCCTATTTTGTTGTATATGGTTTAATCACGATTTTGTTGTACGTGATAACACAAATACAGTAGACCATAGAGTGATTTAGGTATTCTGTCAGGGTTAGGTGGATGGCTTGCTGCATTTTTGCATATTCGGTTATTGTTTGGTTATTTCGGTGAATCCAAAACGACTAGTTTTGCGTAGTGCATTTAGTCGTGTGTTCAAACGCTTTAATAGATAGTCATAATTTGTTTTAAAATCATTTTTTTAATTGAGATATCTACACCAAGGTAGGATGGTGCTTTATACCAAGGCTTGTTGACGTTTCACGAAATTAGGATTTTTTAGTCGTTTTGTGCGCGATCAAAAGTATCAATGCGCCATGCAGCTCTTTTTAGTTTATCGAAGCGGTGTACCGAGCAGAGTTGAAAGATGTGTCACCAAAACTCAACACATTAAAAATCCGCGCTTCAGTTAATGAGTATTGGATTGTCGCCGACATTGCGAACTTTTTCTAAGTTAACAAACTCGGTTGCAGGTCGATGGATCGCTATATAAGTGTTTACGAGGTATTAAATTAACAATCCAATATATCAAATCCTAAACGTTTTAATTCTGCCTGTTCAGTTTTATTTAGTTTTTTAACACACCATACTAAAATATGTTTTGGTCTTGAGGAGGCAACATAAGCAAATCTTGCAGCTTCAGTTGTACTATCTTTAATCCAATGTGACCAGTGTGTGCCATCACCATTACGAGTAGGATTTGAAATTAGCATGGTCGCCTCATGCGTTTCACCTTTAACACCATGGATTGTAGATTTTCTAAAACTGATATTAGGCGAATCATTTTTTAGACAATACTTTGAAATACAGCTTGATGCTTTACCACTTGGGGATCTAATCTTAAAGTCAGATTTTTCCAACGCTTCATAAATTTCAGGTAGCACAAATTTTTGCTTATGTAAGTTAATAATGACAGCATTAACTTTTTGGCACCAACTTGTCCATGTACAAGTATCTAGTTTTAAATCATTGTCTAATAAATACTGAACGGAGTTGTATAGGAATAATTTCCAAGCTAACTCAGATTCAATAATTTGAGGACAGTTATAATCATTCGTTTTGGTTTCTAAATTTACTTTAGTTTTAAAATACTCGGAAAAATCAATTAGAGATTTATTGATGGAAAAATAGCTTTTTTCATTCAAGTTTAGAATTGAACTTAATAAGAACTCTGCTGGTAGCTTTGGTGTGCTGTCTATGACAGACAGTAGATTTAAAGTTTGATGACCTCTGGCTACTAAAACTCGATTACTATACTGTTTTGTTAGTTCATCAAAGCGAGGAATAACTTCACTAGGTGAAATCACATATTGTAGAGCAAAACATGATTGATCCTTTGATTCAAAATTTGCTTCGATAGGTTCGGAGCCCATAATATTTGTAGCAATATTTACAATTTTCTGACAACTGCGAAAGTTTTTAGTTAATTTAATTTCTTGAAAATTGTTGTCAGATATAAATTTTTTAATGTCATCAGGATTAACATCCCTAAATTCATATATAGATTGATTTAGATCTCCAACAAAATGTAATTTTATTCCATTCAGCATCAGGGCTTTCAAGATATTTAATTGCTCAAATGAGAGATCTTGGCATTCATCTACAATTATAAGTGGGAATCTTTTCGCTAATTTTTTTGTATAATCCTGTGTGTTAGCGCGAGTATTAAGAATTGATTCAGCAAGATACTCTATGTCTTTATGAGTTAAAAAACCTGCATCACGACATGTTTTTTTTGCACCATTAATATCCTTAATTTGCCATTGTTCAAAATTAATATTATTAAGAGCTTTGTTTCTTATTTGATCTGGTGTATGAAATTTAAAATTTCCAGTTCTACCATCAATCTCAACATGATGCCCAGAAATTTTTTGATAAATATAAGGATACTTCGTTAAAAAAAATAACTGTGAGTCATAATTTACTACTTTAAATGAATAGTCTTCATTATTTCCTTTATATTTTGAAATATCTTTAGAAAGTGGATTCACAATATTTTTTAAAATAAAGCTATCAAATGTCCCAATAAAATGTGGATAGATTGATTGATTTTTAACTTTGTCTTTGATGCGATGTTCAATTTCTTTAGCTGCACTTTTTGTAAAGGACAAAACTGCTATACCACTAGGAAAATTACTCCAACTTTCGATTTCATTAGCGACTCGCTGAGCGATAGTCTCAGTCTTTCCACTACCCGGACATGCATTTAAAAAAACATTATCTGTTATTTTTGCCTGTTTAATGTAGTTAAGTTGCTCATTTGTATATTTCATACAATTATTCCTCTGCTGAAGAATTTTCTAATGAACAACTCCAAAGAATCGCTTCCTCAATATATTGAGGTACTTTTAGTTTAACTGCTCCTGATGAAATTTTGTCTGCTAAGACCTGTGCAAAATAGCCTTTACCAACTTTGTCATCGTCAACTCTTTTTAGTATTTCAAATGCATGATCTGCTTTCGTTTCTGGTGTGATTTTTGAATAATCAAAATCTACTATTTCTTTTAAGCCTTTCTTCACAGAACCATCTCCTGGCCAGAGTTCAAGAAGAATTTTAGCCATCTCTTGTGCATTAAATTCTTCCATCGCTACGTCATATTCCAGTGTTTTAAATCCAGCAACAAAGAGTCGAGCATGTTCAGACTCATTAATACTTTTCAGTAACTTGAGAGCATGATTTTTACCGTCCACACTATTTTTTTCATGAGGCGGCTTATGATCATACTTTATTTTTTTTACTTCATTTTTGCCTGTTTTAGGATCTATTATTGTCTCTTCTTCATAGTAATGTTGATCAGGATCTAAATCTGTAATTCCAGCACAACGGATAGGAATATTTAAGCCATCTTGATCTTCTTGGACGTCTGGTACCCCCTTAATATTACAATATAGACGCATGAAATGATTAAAATAAATACCATTTAGATTAATTACGGATACACCATAATCTTCAATATTGTTAATCTCTTTGTCTTTTAATACCGTCTTAGCAAGCTCTGGGATGAGCATTTGTTCGGCTATACCTTCAACTAAGATCACTCCACTCGCAAAAAGTAGATTTGACTTTGTGATATCTAACCAACGATTAAGAAAATCTAAATTATTGGGAGCAAGACCACATTCGGCTAAAGCGGTGGCTTTTGGATTTTCATTTCTATTTAAGTGAATGATTTTATTTATTTCTACGCTAGAGGCCAGAACTGTTGAGTGTGTCGTGACAATAACTTGTACGTTATGATCATTTGCTACTGTCTCAAGATGATCTAACAAACGAACCTGTAATTGGGGATGTAAATGGGCTTCAGGCTCTTCAATAAGTAAAAGTCTATATAATGAATCATCTTTAGTTAATGTTAATTCTGCAAGAATAGAAGCGATATACAATAAATTGTTATAACCAAGACTATTCTGGCATAAGTCTCTGAATTGGTCTGCTTCGGCAGTTGTTATTTTAGGAAAGAAAATTAATCTTAAATTTTCAACAATTTTTGAAAATTCATTTTCAACAAATTGTATATGTGTGGATTGACTAAAATTTTGACCAATAGCTTTTAGTAAATGATCAGCAATCAATTCATTTGCTTTTTTAATACTAGATTTTTCATCATTGATAAGAGATTGATTGAATTCTTTGAACTTTTTTTCTAATGGGTGTTGTTCTTCAGCTTTTTTACATGCCTTAAGTCGATCAGCTTCAATAAACTTTAATAATTTTGATAAACGAGATTGTCTTCCATTAACTAATTTTGATTCAGCATCACGTAATGGAGGTAGATAAATACAATGAATTTTGTCGAATAATTCAACATCAAATTGAGATGATTTAGAGTTTCCACCCCAAAAGCTTTTTTTAAAGCGCCCACGTAACTCCTTATTTAAAACTTCTAAGTTTAAAATGACATTATTTGCAGCATCACTCCATTGTAGGAATGCTATTGGTTCTACACCAACTAAATTATCAAATTCAACTTTTATTTTGAAAGAGTCAGTTGCAATAGACTTTTCTTTAAATGGTTTATTGAAGTCATCTGAAGAAACGTTGTATGAACCCGACTCAGTATCAATAAATAGTTGACGAAATGAGTTAATAATACTTGTTTTACCAGCTCCGTTTTCTCCAACAATTACATTTAAGCCTTTGTTAAAGTTGATTTCAAAAGAATCCGAAAAACAACGATATCCCTTTATTGATAATTTTTTAATATACACTGTTACACCTGTTTAATTATTTATAAAACTTAAAATTTTAGGAAGCTAAAACGGATTATTTTGAGAACTTTCAGTAGACCAAGATAGGGTGCAAGAAAATACTTGAGAATCAAAAAGCCCCACTTCACAGCAGGGCTTTTTCATTTTGATGTAGCTAGCTTTTACCAGCTCAACGCCCCACCAGTTTGATACTCAGTCACACGCGTCTCAAAGAAATTCTTCTCTTTACGCAAGTCCATCATCTCCGACATCCAACCAAACGGATTTGTCGCGCCGATATATTGCTCAGGCAAGCCCAACTGATTCAAACGACGATTCGCGATGAACTGCAAATACTCTTCCATCATCGCCGCATTCATGCCGAGTACACCACGTGGCATCGTGTCACGCGCATATTCAATCTCAATCGTCGCGCCTTCCAAAATCATCTGAATGATTTCTTGTTGGAATTCAGGCGTCCACAGATGTGGGTTCTCATTTTTGATTTGGTTAATCACATCAATACCAAAGTTCAAATGCATCGACTCATCACGCAAAATGTATTGGAATTGCTCAGCAACGCCAGTCATTTTGTTACGACGACCCATCGACAGAATCTGCGTAAATCCGCAATAGAAGAAAATCCCTTCCAACACGCAATAGAACGCAATCAGATTACGCAACAAACGCTGATCGTTTTCTGGTGTGCCTGTGTGGAACGTCGGATCGCTTAAACTTTGCGTGTATTTCAGCGCCCAAGTGGCTTTTTTCGCAATGCTTGGTACTTCGCGATACATGTTGAAAACTTCGCCTTCATCCATGCCGAGCGATTGAATGCAGTATTGATACGCATGGGTGTGAATCGCTTCTTCAAACGCTTGGCGCAGCAAGTATTGACGGCATTCTGGGTTGGTAATGTGACGATAAAGCGCCAACACCAAATTATTCGCCACCAACGAATCGGCAGTGGAGAAGAAACCCAGTGAGCGCATCACAATGCTACGTTCATCCGCGGTCAGCCCGTTTTCAGATTTCCACAACGCGATGTCCGCAGTCATGTTCACTTCTTGCGGCATCCAATGGTTTGCACAACCATCAAGGTATTTTTGCCATGCCCATTCGTATTTGAACGGCACAAGTTGGTTCAAGTCGGCGCGGCAGTTGATCATGCGTTTGTCGTCAACGAGGATGCGCTGTGCGCCCATTTCCAAATCCTCTAACCCCGCAGCAACGTCGAGGTGAGCTACAGCATGTTGAGCACGTTCAGCGGCACTAGCGTCAGCAGCGATTGCTGCGGCTGCATGGGATGTAGCACGAGCCACAGACGGCGTTGGCTCTGCTGCTGGCGCAACTGGTGCGACCGCAGGTTTCGTTTGACTTGGGGTTTGCGGTAAGGTCGCGACAGCGCTTTCTTCATCGTTGAAATCGTCCCAGCTAATGATAGACATTTGGTTTTCCTCATTTACGTATACGGTATTAAAAGCTTTACATCAATAATTTGAAAATCGTTCTTTAAATCAATATTTAACGTTTAGTACATTGAGCTTGTCGAAATGTACGGTATTTGAGCGTTCCTTCACTTCGACAAGCTCAGTGAACTGGGATTCTTTATTGATAGGAATCGCTATATCACCATCAATTCATCATCTTCGAAAAAAGCTACCCCAGTGATGATTGAAAAAACTTCAATAATCACTATTTGAGGGTGTTTAATCTAGGATTCAACAGAGAAAAAACTTAGCGAACGCTGCATGGGTTGCCATACAGCATTTGATTTTTTCAGCGTAGCTCTGATTAAGAGTAGCTAC
>Ga0209023_10005726_pt1 | contig 13430 bp, 11 predicted proteins | sample LakOneMetagenome_FD_187468 | JGI IMG/M metagenome (GOLD analysis project Ga0209023, IMG submission 187468) | Freshwater and sediment microbial communities from Lake Erie, Canada (SPAdes) (version 2) | ecosystem: Environmental > Aquatic > Freshwater > Lentic | place: Lake Erie, Canada...
GCGATCTGCACGGCCTTCAAGCGCATCAGCGGCCAATCGTCGACAGCCGCGCGCACGTCGTGCAGCACGTCGTGCAGTCCGGCGACGAGGCTCTCCTGCGCCTCATCGCTCGCCCGGTCGATCTCGATGGCGATCCACGACTCGAGGTGGGAGGCGTCGGCGCCGGTGGCAACCAGGTGCGAGATGTCCGGCATGGCCGAGGTATCACCGCTGGAGACACCGACGCTGGCGGGCATGCGGTTGATGCTCACGAGCTCGTCGGTTTCGCGATTGCGGGCCACGATGAGCAGGGGGTGCACCACGAGGTGGATGGCCGAGTGCTGCCGCACGAGTTCGGCGATGACGGAGTCCACGAGGAAGGGCATGTCGTCGGTGGCGATGAAGACCACGCTGCGGCTGGTTTCGTTGCGGATCGAGACGTTCGCCGTCTTCGGCTTTCGACGGTCGGCCGACGCCCAATGGGCGAGCGCCCGATCGTGAAGCAGTTCCGCCGTGTAGTGTTGCGCATCATCGTCGATCATGTGCTCGTAGTAGTCGGCTATGAACGTGCGCTCTATCGGGGACTGTTCGGTTGTAGTGGGCTCAGACGTCATCGAAAAAACTCCTCCATCAAAATTCCTGGATCGGCGTTACGGGCTGCGCGAAGAACGGCCACCCACCGACCGCGCCGTGCGGTGAAACTGCACGACTCCTCTAGAGTATCCACTGAACAAGGGCCGCCACCCCTGAAGCAGGGCCGAAAGCTCTCGGAACGTGAAGGGTTCCTTCCGCCTCTCTGAAGCTGCGTTCATGGGTCGCGACCCTTGGGGGCTCTCCCGCACACACTCCCCCCTCTGCACTCCCCCGATACGCTCTTCTCATGGCTGGTCAGAAAACTGAGCGAACCGCGCGCCGACGGCGCGCTTCGAGACGCGGCTCGGGTGCGGCGAGTTACCTCGTCATCGTGGCGTTTCTCGTCGGAGCCGCCCTGGTACACCTCTCCTGGCCGATCCCGGTCTGGGTGCTCGGTGTGTACGTGCTCGCGAGTGTCGTGTGCGCCATCGTCTACGCGGTCGACAAGTCCCGGGCCAGGTCCGGCGGTCGGCGCATTCCGGAGCAGACACTGCACATGCTGGAGTTTCTCGGCGGGTGGCCCGGCGCGATCGTGGCACAGCAGATGCTTCGCCACAAAACCCAGAAGGCAAGCTTTCGCGTCGCCTTCTGGGCCATGGTGGTCACCAACGTGGTGGTCTTCGTTCTGCTCACCACGCCGTTCGTGCAGGCCGGGCCGGGGGCCTAGGTGGGAACAACACCGAGGATTCGTTTTTCAGTGCGAGTTACCCGGTCCGAGTAACTCAGTACCAGTTATTGGCTACCGAGTGCGCCCACGCGGCACACGGGGTGCCGTAGGACGAGGCCTTGATGTAGCCGAGGCCCCAGGCAACCTGGGTGGAGGCGTTGGTGGCCCAGTCGGTTCCGGCCGAAGCCATCTTGCTGCCGGGCAGCGCTTGCGGGATGCCGGTGGCCCCGCTGGGGTTGTACGCCTGGTAGTCCCAGCCCGATTCCTTCTGCCACAGCTGGTTCAGGCAGGAGAACTGGTCGGCTCCCCAGCCGTACTGCGAGGAAGCGAGCGACTGGGCAGTCGCCTTGGCTCCGGCGACGGTGTTGCCTCCGGCGAGGGACGCCATTCGCTCGGCTTCCGCAGCGGCGGCGGCGGCTGCAGCTGCCGCGGCTGCTTCGGCGGCCACGCGGTCGGCTTCGGCAGCGGCGGCAGACAGGGCAACGGTGGCGGTTTTCGTGTCCGCCGTCAGTGACAAAACGAGGTCGATGGGCATGGTCTCGAAGCTGGCGAGTGAACTGGTCACCTGCTGCAGCTGAGTCGGGTCCGCCTTGCCTTCGGTGGCCGCGAGAACCTGATTTGCCTCGTTCAAAGTGACGGTCGCTGTGCGGTCGCTATGCGCCTCGGCGATGGCGCTGTAGGCACCGAGCTGTTCGTGCTGGCGGCCGGTGCTGTCGGTCAAGGCGGTCGTGGCCGTGACTCGCTCTTGACGGTCGGCCGACGTGCGGAGTGCGTACGCGCCGCCACCGATCAGGCCGGCGATCACGAGAACCGCGACGGTTCCGACGGCGAAGCGCGTAGAGCGCTTGCGAGAAGTGTGGAGTTGTGTCGAACGGGAGCTGGTTGGGGTTGTATCGGGTGAAATGGGGCGCATACCTACCAAATGGCGCAAGCCCGAGCGCCCGTGAGCGCCGGCTCACTGAGCATCGGGCCTGCACTCTCCTATGGCGGCGCAGGCGAAGTCGTCAGCCTGTCGCAGGTTTCTGAACGTTCCCTCAGTATGATGTGGATTCCTCACCTGTTTCGGGGCTTGATGGAAGCCCCTTGACACGCATCCTGACTGAGTAAAAGGTGCTCAACAACGCGCGGCTGAGGAGATCAGTGATGGGCAAGCACGCCAGTTCGCCACCGGTGAAAATCTTGACTTCCCCGACCTCGACGGCGGCTCAGGAAACAGCCTTAAGCCCGGTCAGTCAACGATTCGAACACTGGATTCGGGTGCTCGCGGTTATGGTCAAGATCACGGTTGGCGTACTTGGGCTGATAACTTTACTGGCCACCGTGCCGGGGTTGTCACTCGACACGCCGGGCAGCCTGTTTCCCATTCAGCAGACGGCCAGCGAATTCACAATAAATTCTTCTGAATTGGGTGCATAAATCGCCTGAGTCCACCCCGTCGCTCGCGAGAACGAGCTCACGGGTCGTACCTGACCCACCCATTTCTGCCCTGTGGCCGTGACCAGAAGACAACTTCTGCCCTGTAGCCGTGACCAGACGACAACTTCGGCCCCTTCACGCGCAGCCACGGGGCACAACATGTCCACTCGCGGGCCGCTGCGACAGCCAAGAGGCAGAATGCGCCATCTCAGGTGCTGACCCAGCATCTTCTGATCTTGCTGCCGGGCGGGGCTGGCGAGAGGACAGCTTCCGCCCTGTGGCCGTGACCAGAGGACAGCTTCTGCCCTGTGGCCGTGACCAGGGGACAGCTTCTGCCCCTTCACGGGCTGCCACGGGGCACAACATGTCCACTCGCGGGGGGATGGCGGCGGGGCGGTGCGAGCGCGGGTCAGATCGCGGCGAGCAGGGCCGGCAGGGCCACGTGCCACGGGATGCGCTCCTGCTCGAGCCGCACCTTGCCTTCGGAACGGATGCGCGCCAGCGCCTCCTGCTCGCCGGGCGTCAGTGTGGGGAAGGCCCCGGTGGCAGCTTTCTGCTCGGGCACCCACAGGTCCCGGTACGCCAGCAGCGTGTCCTCATCCATCAGCACGCTGGTGACGCTCGCGCAGTCGAGACGTAGCGCGTGCAAAATGGCGAATCCGTGGGAGTCGAGGTCGCCCCAGTAGACGATGTGCGAACTCTGGATCCACGGGATGGTGCCGAGGCGGGCGGCCACGTAGCCGGTGCCGTGCAGCACGACGGCGCCGGGCAACTCCGGCATTGAGAACATGGTTTCCAGGTTCTCGAACACGAACACCACCCGCGGCGCCAGCTGCAACGTGGCCAAGTGTTCCACGGGAGCGGTCACGTCGGTGAGCCCGCCGGGCCGCAGGGCCGGGTCGAGGAACAGCACGCGTACCCGATCGGGCGCCTCGAGAAGTCCGAGGGACGAGTATCCGCTCACAGCGGCGTGAAAGCTACCCACCATCGCGCGGTGCCGCTCGAGCCACGCCGTGTCGATGCCGCGAATGGGCAACTCGCGAATGTGCCGTCCCGAGAACGGATGCTCCACCAACCAGGCCACCACCTGCATGAGCATCGAGAAATCGTCTTCGCTCATGCGTTGCAGCGCCAGCCCATGAGTGCGAATGGCCGCGGCGAGGGCCTCGGAAACCGTGGCGGGCCCCATCGACGCGTCAGGCTCGACCGACGGGTCGAGCTCGGCCGACGGGTCGAGCTCGGCCGACGGGTCAGGCTTGACCGACGGGTCAGGGTCGGTCGACGGGGCAGGGTCGGTCGACGGGTCGTGCTCGGGAACGAGGGTGGTCCCGGTCGACGAGGCGACCTCGCTGTGCGGCTCGAACGCTTCGCGCAGAGCGTCGGCCCGGGAGCGCAATATCAGCCAATCGCGGCCGGGGGCCCATCCGGCGAAGGCGGCGATCGCATCCGCTCCGTGCAGCACGCAGCGTTCGGGCACCGACTGGGTGCCCACCCGCCACCACGGTCGCTCGCCCCATCGCACGTCAGCGGCGGAGATCACCTCCCAGGTGTGCACCCAGGCGACCGCAGCGGGTTGGTCGATCACGGCGGTGCGTTCGCTGGGCGGGTGCAGCACGATCTCGAGCACGGCATCGTCGCCGCCGAATGCGGCCCAGTCCCGCTGGTCTTGCAATACCCGCTTGTGCGCACGTTCACGCGCTTGCAGCACCGTGACCGGGGCAGTCATCGGGTCACCGCCCGGCTGCGAACAGCGGTGTCCCCGCGGGGAGCTCGATCCGCGGCATCCGGTCGACCGAACCGACCGAACCAACAGAACCGGCGGAACGTGGGCGTGCAGCTGAGTGCGAACACGCGCTCACCTCCCTCGGCTGGGCGGAACTCCACAGTAATAATGCACCTCCCACGAACGCGGGTAAACACCCCGTGCCGCGAATATAGCCGGGAACGGGAAGACACGGCGTGTCGGGTCAGGACAGGCGCACGTTCGTCGGCGTCGACATCCGCTTCGTGCGAACCCGCCGGTACAGCGCGATGAACACCGCGGACCACGCCCTGAAGCCGAAACAGCCATGCTTCCCGAGCAGACGTTCACGCCCGACTTCGAGATCTCGCACCACCACGCACTGTGCACCACCGCGACCAGTACATGGCTCACCACGTCGCTGGGCGGGCTCACCGACTGCACCACCTACGACGTGACCGTCGCGGCTGGGAACTCCCGCCGAAGAGCGCCGAACGCGCCGCGCTCGACACCGTCTCCTTGCACGCTACCGGACTCCCTGCGGCACCGTGAGTCGAGTGGGGATGGAGCGCCAATCGCTTAAACTGCGTCAATCGCTGTCGGCAGGAGGGAGAATCCCACGGCGGCAGCTGCGACGCGAAGTTGCCTGTCGACAACTGCCACAGTTCGACATTCCGGTTCGATCGCGCGCGCGGCCCGGGCCGTTGCCAGCTGGATCGCGTCATACGCTCGCAGCCCGTGGTCCTCGAGGAGCATCGCTGCGTCGTCGAGGATTCCCGGTGTGATTCGGATGGGCGCCAACACTGCATCCGCGCCCAAGAGGTCGTTCTCAAAGGCCGCGATGAGGACTTTGGTCTCAGGCTCGGAAAGCTGACCCATACGGTTCTTGCGCCACAACGCAGCGGGGACTTCCACACGGCAGAGTTGGCTCACAAACACAGCTCGCAGTTCGCGAACCTCATCACTGCCCACCTCGTTTGCGTACAGCTTCACAATCGCGGACGTGTCCGCGAAGACGATCAGCCCCGTGCCGGCCACGGCGTCAGCCCCGTCAGCCCCGTGACCTTGTCACTCGCGAAGCGCGGAAACAAGGTCTGCAACGGCAACGCCGGCCCCTGCCGAGGCCTGCGCACGTTGGAACGCCAGTGCGTTCGGGCGCTCCGACCGCGGCATTCCCTCGGCCAGCAACCCCGCAGCCCGCAGCCGGTTACGCAGCCGGGCGGCCAGCGGGTCGTCTTCATCGCTTTCGATCGCCAGAGCCAGCACTCGACTCAGGAATGCGTTCATGCTCAAGCCATCCGCCGCCGCAAGATGTTGCACTCGTTCCACGAGTTCGTCGGGAGCCCGCCATGTGACCTGTGCCATACACGTCATTTTACGACGATGCAGGCATGCCTGCACAGGGCCAAATGGACACCTACCAGGCGGGAGCCGCTCGGTGTGGGGCATAACCCAGACCGCACGTGGGGACTCATGCTGGCGCTGGATCGAAAGCGCGTGCCAGACCCGGGGCAGCACACCACCGTGAGCAGGTCAGATTGCGGCGAGCAGGGCAGGCAGGGCCACGTCCCACGGGATCCGCTCCTGCTCGAGGCGCACGTTACCTTCGGAACGGATGCGTCCCAGCGTCTGCTGCTCGCCCGCTGTCAGCATGGGATACGTTCCCCTCGCAGCCTTCGGCTCGGGCACCCACAGGTCCCGGTAGGCGAGCAAGACGTCCTCGTGCATCAGCACGCTCGTGACGCTCGCGCAGGACAATCGCAGCGCATGCAGAATGGCGAAGCCGTCCGAGTCGAGGTCGCCCCAATACACGATGTGAGCACTCTGGAGCCATGGGATGGTGCGAAGCCGCGATGCCGCATAGCCGCTGCCATGCACGACGACTGCCCCGGGCACCTCCGGCATCGAGAACATGGTTTCCAGGTTCTCAAACACGAAAACAACCCGCGGCGTCAGGTCGAGGGAGCCCAGCTGCTCCACAGGAGCGGTCACGTCGGTGAGCCCCCCGGGAGCCAGCGCCGGGTCGAGAAACAGCACGCGCACGCGGTCGGGTGGCATCAACAGACCCAGCGACGGCCGTGAACTTACGGCGGAATGCAGGCCCTCCACGACCGAGCGGTGTGCCTCAAGCCATTTGGTGTCGATGCCTCGAATCGGCAGCTGGCGGATGCGACTGCCCGAAGACGGATGCTCCACCAACCACGCGACGACCGGCATGAGTGTCGAGAAATCGGCCTCGCTCATGCGCTGAAGCGCCAGTCCGTGAGTGCGAATTGCCACGGAAAGGGCCTCGGGTGCACCGGGGAACTCGGCGCGCAGGGCAGCGGCACGGGATCGCAGCAGCACCCAATCCCGGCCGGGTTCCCAGCCGGCGAAGGCGGCGATCGCATCCGCTCCGTTCAGCACGCAGCGTTCAGGCACCGACTGCGAGCCCACCCGCGACCACTGCCGGTCGCCCCAGCGCACGTCGGCGGCAGAAATCGCCCGCCAGGTGTGCACCCAGGCGATCGCGGCAGCCTGATCCTCGAGAGCGGCGCGTTCGGTAGGAGGGTGCAACACGATCTCGAGCACGGCGTGTTCGTCGCCGTAAGCCGCCCAGTCGCGCTGGTCGAGCAGAACACGTTTGCGGGCCCGCTCGCGGGCTTGCAAAACAGTGACCGGGGCCGGCATCAGGACCGCTCCCCCTCCTCGTGTTTGACGGCATCCATAGGCAAGACCTCAGCGACAACCTGAACTCCAATCTCAGCCGAGGCCCCTCCCCCAGCTTCGTGCCCAGCCAAGGCGGCAACATCCGCTTCTGCATCGCGGAACAACACGCTCGCGATGCGCGAGTCGTTGCGGGCCGGGTTCGTAATGGACGTGACCGCACCCACATACGGTTCGATCGTCTGCAACAGTTTCTCGGGCGTGGCCAGAATCATGTGGAATCCGAACTCCACGAACACGTCCATAGCCATGCGCGTGTAGCGGCTGTCGGCCTTATCGAAGGCTTCGTCGAGGATGATCGTGGCATAGGCGGGCAACTCGTCTTCGTCGGCAGCAAGCTGATAGCGCAATGCGGCGGCGAGGCAGAAGATCACGAGCTTCTGCCGCTGCCCGCCGGACAGCCCGGCGCTCGAGTCGTGCACGTTCACCGTGCGCCCGGCCAGGTCCACCTCGTGCGCCATGAAGGTGACGTGCTCCCGGGTATCGAGGCAGCGGCGCTGCCAGGCCCGGTCGGCATTGTCGCTCGATGCGAGCCGCTGCATGATCTGGTTCAGCACCGCGAAGCGCGTCTCGGCGGCGGCGAGGCCGTCGTTACTCCACGCGCCGTCGACCACGGTCTTCAGGTCGGCCATGAACTGCAGTACCTCGGGAGCGCGCCGGGTTTTCACCTCGATGCGCAGGTAGCGTTCCACATCGAAGCGCGACCGACCGAGAGAGGCGTTCACCGGCTCAATGCGATCCACCACGAGCTTGGGGGCATCACGGATGTCCGAGGCCAGGTGGCCGATCAGGTCTCGCGATTTGTCCCGCAAGAGTTTCAAAAAGTTAGCCTCGTGCTCGGGAAGGCCGCGCGCCACGATTCCCTCCCGGAGCGCCCGGTAGCCGGCGCGGTCCTCGATGGAGGTGGTGAGGTCACCGGCGGCTGCAGCCCAGCGGGTCTTGAAGGCCACGGCGCCCTCGATAAATGCGGAGAGGGCCTCGCCGAGCGCACGCTGGGCCACACGCGCCTCGCCGTGCAGGGCCTCGCTCACCTTGCGACCGACGTCGCCAATGTTGCGGCGGTCGAGCTTGCGCTGCAGCTTTCGATACCGAGCCTCGAGAACGGTGAGGTCTGCTGGCGATAGGTCGCGGGCGTCGACCGCGCGCTCGAGGTCGGCCATGAGCACCTCGACCTCGGCGAGCTGCGCCTCGATCAGGCGCAATGCCACCTCCTGTTCGCGCGCCGACTTGTCCGCGGCAGCGGCGTGCTCGCGGGCCTCCGTCTCGGCGGTGAGTGCGTCGTGGAGCTCCGTATTGTCCGCGGTCAGTACGTCGAGCTGGCGGCGCCGTGTGCGCACCAAATCGTCGGCAGACCGGGTATCGATCTCGGACCAGGCCTGGCTGATCACTCGCTCGAGCACACTGCGGCGGCGGGTGGTGGCATCCCGCTCACGCTGCGCCTGCTGCAGCCGCTCGCCCGCCTCGTGGTTGCGCCGCTGTGCCTCACGGCGGCGATCGAGCAGCAGGTCGATCTTGGCCTCGTTGTCGGCGCCGAGAATCCACTGGCTGCGGTCGGTGATTGAATAGCGGTCGTTCTTCTCGTAGCGCCGCGCGGACTTCTTCACCTGACCGCCCACCGTGACGCCTTTCTCCACCTGGTCGAGCTCATCGGGGTGGTCGACGCACGCGTAGTCGAACTCCCGCGCGGTACGAGCCTCAAGGTAATCGTGGAAAGCGCCGTCGCTCACCCGGATACGGTGCAGCAGCGACCGGGAGGTACGGACGGCCTGGGGCGGGTCGGACAGGGCCGGCACTGCTTCGAAGACGAGTCGGGCACCCAGATTTCGAGCTTCCACTCTCCTCCGTACGTCGGGCAGGAAGCTGTCGCGCACCAGCAGGGCGCTGGCCAGAGGGAACAGCACGCGTTCGATCGCTCCGCTCCATTCCGCGAACTCGGGCAGCACCTCGATGAGCTCCCCGGCGAAAGGCAGCGCCGCTTCGGTCACGCCGAGTTCCTCCACCAGTCGTTTGCGGGCGAGCAGCAGCGCGGCCGGGAGATTGCTCTTGCGGGTGCGCAGCTCCGCGAGTTCGCGGTCGATGTCGGCCAGTTCCTTACCGGCCGTGAAGTACTGCTGGTTGTCGTGATGGTCGTGCGCCGCGGCCGGCGCCGACTCGACGAGCGTCTGTCGCGAGGACTCCTGGAGTTCGGCAAACTCGGCGCTGTTCTGCGGAGCGCCGGCCACACCCACGCTCGTGAGCTCTTCCGCGAAGCGCACATAACGCAGACCGGTGGCATCCGCTGCCTTCTGCGCTTCTTTGAGCAGTTCCTGCATTTGAGCGGCGTCGGAGCCGCCCAGGTTGAGTGCACGGCGCTCGGCGGCGGCTTGCAGCAGCCTCGCGTCGTCGAGCGCGGCCTCAGCTCGCCGGGTGTCGTCGGCGGCCCGTGCCTGGGCTGAGCGCAAAACGCCGCGTTCGTCTCCGGCCAAGCGCAGGGTGAGCTGGTTCTGGAACGGATCGATCAGTTCGCCCAGACGCTCAGCCTCGGTGGCGGTTGCCGCCGCGCCCTCATAGGCGGCGATAGATATTTCGAGCCGGCCGAGATGCTCGGCCTGGCGACGCAGCTCCACCACGTGCTGATGGGCCTGGTTGAGCTCGCCGAACTGCTCAACGGCATTCTTCGCGCGGGCAAAGGTGGCCGGTTCATCGAGCATGAAGGAGCGAAACAGCTGGTCGAGGCTCCCGAGATTCTTGGCCGACTGGGTCTTGTGCAACAGGTGCAGGGCGTTCTGGCTGTTGATACCGAGCAGGCGCCGGAGCTTCACGTAGAAAGCATTGTGCGACCCGGTGGTGGTGACCACGGCATCGGGCCACGCACTCTTGATACGCCGGGCCTCGATACCGGATGCCACGTACTCGCGAAAATCGAGCAGGCCCACGTTGGCGCGATCAACGAAACACACGTCTTTGAGGTCGGCCTTGTCGACGCTCGAGCCCCGCAGGTGGAATAGCCGCGCGAGGGTCACCGGGGCGTCGCGCCCGTTCTCGAAGCGCAGCAGAATGCCGCTCCAGGTGGCGGTTTTGCGCAGGTATGTGCTCACGGCGCGGTCCAGGTTCTCGTCGGCTTCCTTGCTCCAGGCTCCGCGAACGTAGCTCACCAGGCTGCGGTCGTCGTTGCGCGCGGTGGATTCCTGGGCGGCGGCATTGAAACGCAGCCACTTGTCGGGCGTGAGCACCGTGCCGATCGCGTCGAGCAGCGAGCTCTTGCCGGAGCCGGAGGCACCGGTGAAGAGATGCCCCTTGCGGGCCACATCGATGGGATGGTGGCCGTGGAAGGTTCCCCAGTTGAGCAGTTCTACGCGGCCGAGCCGCCACTGGCCCACATGGATGGGGCCGTCGCTGGCACCGTCGATGGCCTCGTCGAGGCCGGGCATCTCGAGCATGGTCATGCGATCGGCTCCTCTGATTCGTCAGAATCGTTCTCGGAAAAGGCGGAATCGACAGCATCGGTGTTGGGGAGGTCGAGTCCATCGCGCGGACCTTCGCTCGTGACCGCTCCATCGGCCGCCGCGATGCGCCGGTACTCCGCACCGATCGCCTGAATCTGCTCGGCGTCGACGATCAGCCGCAGTACGGGCGAGATTTCAGCGCGGTCCTCGGCGCCCGCCTGGTGAATCACCCGCAGCTTGTTCTTCATATTCAGCCACGAGGAGTTCAGCCGCTTGGCGAAGTCACTCTCGTCGCGGTCGACCGTGCGGTACACGCTGAGCTGCTCGAACACCTCATCGCGGCCCACAATCACGCGACCCTCACCCTCGCCGGTGAGCAGCATCTCCCGCAGCACGAGCAACATCGCCGTATCGAGAAAGGTGAGCGCCGCGGACCGCACGGCACTGGGCACCTTGAGCTCGGTGGTGCTCACGTTGCGCACGAACGCGAATTCCCCCATGCGGTCCAGCACGAGCTCGAGAAACAGTTCGTCGAGCCGAGAGCGGATGCCGGTTTCGTCGGCCAGCAACGCCGACCACAGGGCCGGTGCCTTCACACCGGAGAGGTACGGGCCCTTAATCAGTTCGAGCAGCGCGCGGCGGGGTTGTTCGCCCAGCACCCCGGTATCGCCGGACCACAGGGCCGTCGCGGATTGGGCGGTCGCAGACCGAGCCCTCGCGGCATCCGCTTCAAACGTTTCGTCGGCGTCGGTGGTCACATCGGTGCCGGTCACAGCAGCCTCCCGGTGAAGCGGTGAATGGGGATATCAGCGGCACGAGACCGGTCGTCGGCGCCCTGCCAGCGAACGGTTTCGATGCCGCCCGGGGCGGTACCCTGGTTGGCGGCGAGGGTGAGCAGCCCCACGACGCTCGCCACGCCCTGACTGGCCGGATGCCGCGCGAGCACCTCGCCCACGGTGCACTGTGTCACCTCGGCGAGCAGTTCGTTCACGTTCATGGTGAGTTCGGCGAAGTCGATTTCAGTTTCGCGGGCGAGGGCCCGGAGATCGGCCAGGTCGGCCACTCCAGGCAGGTGCTCGATGATGGGTGCGGTGGCGTCGAGGTCGGCCGGGTCGTGCAGGCGAATGCCGCCGATACTGCCGAGCGCCACGGCCGAAAGATCCAGGTGCAGCCCGGTGGGCTGATAGGGCTTGATATGAGCGGATGCCTCCACCCCGGCTGCGAGCGCGGAGCGCAGCAGCCCCCGCAGCACTCGGTCGCGCTGGTAGTCCTGCGACTGCACATAGCGGCGCAGCCCACGAGCGAACGTGGTGATCACCTCGTGGATCTCGCCGCTGTGGTCTTTGAGGGTGCCGATGAACCGACGCAGGTACCGGCGCTGGGCCGGTGTGAGTTGCGCGGCGAAATCCCGGTCGAGCACGCGCGCGATATCGTCGTCGAACGCGGCCCCGACCGCGGGGTCGAGAACGAGGGCGGAGAAACCGGCGAAGCTGCGTCCTTCGTCGGAGTCGGCGATCAGGTCGACGCCCCGGAACACTTCGTCAAGCACACTGCGCTGGGTGTCGTCGGATTCTACGATGCGGGCGCGCAGGTTGCGGTTGAGATTCTCGAATTCGGCGCGAACCCGGGCGAAGTCGGACGGGATCTCCTCAGCCTGGGCGAGGATGTCGCGCACGCGTTCCAGGGCCCGCGCCGGATCGACCGTGTCGAGTTCACCGGCGTTGATGCGTTCTATTTGGGCGTCGAGTCGGGCGCGCTGCGCGTGCAGCTGTTCGAGGCGTCTGGTGGCGTCGGGGTCGGTTTCGATGGCCAGCTGGCCGAGTTGCACTCCGATGCTGGCCAGGCGGGATTCAGTGACGGTCTGCCGCGGCGCTTCGAGCTGCTCAAGGATGCGGATGGCGGCGAGCGCGCCGGGCGCGAGTTCAAACGTTTCGCCGCGAGCCTCTTCGGCCGGGCGCCGGGTGAGAAAGCCGGATTTTCGCCATTCCGCGCAGTACCCCTGACCGCTCTGGGGCAGGTCGAGGCCGTGGCCGCGCAGGGCATCGAGGTCGTGGTCCACGCGTTCGTAGAGCTCTTCCGCCGGCAATCTGCGGTTCTCGCCCCCGAGGTGCTCACTCAGAAGGGCGGCGATCACGGGGGCGTTATCGGCGCGAAGCAGCCGCCACGTGGCATCCGTTTCAACGAGCTGGCGAAGCGCATGTGACTGGCTCACTGCTGACACGGGCTCACCTCCCTCGGCCGGTCGAACTCCCGAGAACAATACTGCCCTACCCCACCGACACGGGGAACACCGGCGGAGAGCGCGACGAGGGCGCAAGCGTGCGGCGGGAGAAGTACGCGAATCAAAGCCGCAGGCCACGGAGCTGACGGCGTGGACAGTGTCCGCACCGGACGCATCCCCCAAGATTTACGGGGTGATCGTCTCGAAGAGTTCCCTCTCCATGTTCCATGACGTGGAGGTCAACGCGGTCATGCACCAGAAGCGCGTGCCCAGCCCGAACACACTCACCGTGCTGCCGCAATGAATCTCGTGACCACGCCCCACACCCCACACCCCCGGGGTCGGGTCAGGACACGTGCACGTCCGTCGGTGTCGACAGCCGCTTCGCGCGAACCCGTCGGTACAGCACAATGAACACCACGAGACCCACCGCCAGCACGCCGCCGACCAGCCACACGGCCCATTCCTGACCGATCAGGGCCACAACCACGGCACCCGCGGTGAGCACCGCGAGAATGCCGACGAACATGCGGTACCAATCCTCGCGAATCGACAACGGATGCACCGGCACCATCGGCTCGTCGGACTCGTCGGGTACCCGCTCCCACACCACGATGAGGAACGTGGCGAAGGGCCCGATCA
>Ga0209023_10005727_pt1 | contig 13429 bp, 15 predicted proteins | sample LakOneMetagenome_FD_187468 | JGI IMG/M metagenome (GOLD analysis project Ga0209023, IMG submission 187468) | Freshwater and sediment microbial communities from Lake Erie, Canada (SPAdes) (version 2) | ecosystem: Environmental > Aquatic > Freshwater > Lentic | place: Lake Erie, Canada...
GCTGACGTCGAACACGACGCACTCGTGCCCGTCCCGCACGAGCCGGCGCACGAGGTTGGCACCCATCCGCCCCAAGCCGATCATTCCTAGCTGCATCGCACATCCCTCTCGTGGCCCCGCGTGCCGGGGCCGTCGTTCGCCCAGGCGGGGAGCCGCCTGATCCGTGAAACCGAACCCGCATCATGGCGCGCGCGGACCCCGCTCTGTCGGGACCACGGGCCGGCACGGGTGCGAGGCGTCGCCCGAGGTCGCACGCGTCGGGCATCGGGAGTCGGTGTCTGCGATCATCGTCCTCTCATGAGCCAACTCGAGACGACCCCACCGGATCCCTTCGGCGACCCGGTCCCGTCCCCCTCCCTGCCCCCCGGTTCCGGTGCCGCGTCGCTGCTGAACGCCGACCAGACCCAGGTCGTGGGCCGGCTCGTGCAGCAGGTGTGCGCCGTCGTCGTGGGTGATCCCACCCCGATCCGGCTGGCAGTCGCGGCGTTCCTGGCGAGTGGCCACGTCCTGCTGGAGGACATCCCGGGCGTGGGCAAGACCGTGCTCGCGAAGGCGCTCGCCCGCTCGCTCGGTGGCACGTTCGGCCGGGTGCAGGGCACCGCCGACCTGCTGCCATCGGATCTCACCGGCGTGAGCGTGTACGACGACGACACCAAGCAGTGGGCGTTCCGACCGGGTCCGTTGTTCCACAGCGTCGCCCTCGTCGACGAGCTCAACCGGGCGACGCCGCGCACCCAGTCGTCCCTGCTCGAGGCCATGGCCGAGCGCCAGGTCACGGTCGACGGCACCACCCACGCGCTGCCCGATCCGTTCTTCGTCATCGCCACCCAGAACCCGCAGGGTGACCTGGGCACGTTCCCCCTCGTTGCCGGGCAACGGGACCGGTTCTCCGTCTCGCTGTCGCTCGGGCTGCCGGGTCGCGCCGCGGAGATGGCGCTCCTCGGGGGCACCGGCGGCGAGCCGGCGCTGCACGAGCTCGCCCCGATCGCGAGCACCGAGACCTGGAAGGCGTTGCGACGACGCGTCGACGACGTGTACGTGCACGACCTCGTGGCGGGGTACGCCCTCGACCTGATGGACGCCATCCGCGCCCGGGCGGGGCAGGCGCAGCCCCTCAGCACCAGGGCGTCACTCATGTTGCTGCGGGTCGCGCGGGCCCATGCGATGGTCGACGGCCGCGACCATGTGGCCCCCGACGACATCCAGGTGGTGGCGCCCGCCGCGCTCGCGCACCGCATCATCGACTCGACCAACGGGGACCTCCCCACGGCGCGCCGGTGGATCTACGACTTCATCGCGCAGGTCCAGGTGCCACCGACACCGGGCCGATGAGCCCTCCCCTCGAACCCGACGTCAGCCGCCGCAGCCTGCAGGTCCAGCCGGTCATGTGGGGGCTCATCGCGCTCGCGCTCCTCTCCCTGGTCGTGTACCTCTTCACGAAGAGCGCACCGCAACTGATGCTGTGCCTCGCGATCGTCCTGGCCGGCTCGATGGACGCGCTGTCGGCGCTCCTGGCGACATCCGACCTGCGCCTCGCGGTGCAGGCGCCGGGCGAAGGGGTCGCGGGCCTCGACTGCACCTACTTCCTCCAGCCCTCCGGGCTGCGCCGGCCGGTGCAGATCAGCCGGCCGGGCACGTGGATGGCGTTCCGCACACCGCCCGTGCTGATCGACCGTGAGGCCCCTGGCGCGCTGACCTTGAGCGCGCCGCCCCGTGGCGTGATCCGCTACCTCGTCTTCGACGTCGACGCCAGTGGCCCCCTCGGGCTGTTCCACTGCCTGCGCCGTCTGCGCGTGTGGCTGCCCCAGCCCATGTTCGTCGGCCCGCCCCCGGTCGCCCACACCGTCACGTGGCCCCGCCAACGGTCGATCCGCTTCGGCGACAACGAGATCGCGACGGTGGGCCACGACCTCTTCCGGGGCACGCGGCCCTACGTCCGGGGCGACAACCAACGGTCGGTGCACTGGCCGGCCACGGCGCACCACGGCTCCCTGATGGTGAAGGAGACCGACGGCCTCGGCATGGTCGCGTTCCGCATCGTCGTCCATCTGCCCGAGCCCGGACCGGCGAGCGAGATCGCCGCCGCGCGCGCCGCCTGGCTCGCCGACGAGGGCGCGCGCCAGGGGTGGCTCGTGCAGCTCGTGACCGTGGAGTCGAACGCCACCGTCCCCACCCCACCGCCGCTGGCGGCCGCGACGGGCCCGCTGCCGCTGAGCCCGCTGCCGCCGGCTGGGTCGCGCACGGTGAGCACGCGCGTGCGCTCGCGCACCGACGTCACGCGCCAGCTCGCCGCCGCGTCGTTCGGGATGCCCGAGCTCGAGAAGTGGCGCGGCATCACCCGCGTGGTGTCCCCGTGGGGAGATGACTGGGCATGAGCGAGGCCACACGCCCGTTCGCACCGCCCGACACGCCCTCGGGCCCGCCGTCCTCGGCGGGCGATGCGACCGGCGTCAACGGGGCCGGACCGTTCCAGAGCGCCGGCCCGTACGGCTACACGAACGCGCCCGGCCCGGCCAGCACGCCGTTCGGCGCGGTGGGTGCGTTCGGCCGAGCGCCCCACGCGCCCCTCAAGCACGACGCGAGCCCGCTCACCCAGGGCATCGTCTTCCTCGTGTGCTCGGTGGCGCTGGGCGCCCTCTCGGCTGCCGTCGGCACCTACGACGTGGCCACCTTCGGCATCGTCGCCCTGGCCGTGGGCGTCGCGGTCGGCCTCGCGGTCGACCTGACCCGGTTCCTCAAGGCGCTTCCCGGCATCCTGGCGGCGATCCTGGCCGTTTCGGCGCTCTTCGTGCTGTGGGGCGTCGTGGCGGCCCGGCAGACCAATGCGTTGACGAACCCGGCCCCCCTGCTGCTCGCAGGGCTCGTGCTCATCGGCCTGGACTGGCGCTGGGTCGAGCGCCTGCGCCCGCTCATCGGCTTCTCGGGGCTGCTCCTGATCCCCCTCGTCGGCGGGAACGACCTGTCGGCGTTGCTCTTCGCCCTTGCGTGGTTCGGCGCGGCGCTAGCCGGCTTCTGGTCGGGCTCGCGTGACATCGCCCGGTCGAACCCGCACCTGCAGCCGATCACCGGCGCGGCGGATGATCCGCGCCCGGTGAACACGACCCTCGAGCTCGTCCAGACGGCTGCGATCGCGCTGCTCACCGGCCTGCTCGTGGCGCTGATCATCACGGCGGTGCTGAACCGACCGAACCGCTCGCCGCAGGACTCCCTCAGCTCGGGGTCCCGATCGGGCCAGGGCGCCGGCGGGAGCCAGGGAGCCGGCGGCGGTCAGGTCCCCAGCGGCGGTGCCGGAGGGGGCCAGCTCCCCAACGGCGGCGGGGCCGACGGCTCCGGTGGCGCCGGCGGGCAACTCCCCAACGGCGGCGCCGGCGACGGATCGGGCACCGGCGGTGGGCAGCTCCCCAACGGCGGCGACGGATCGGGCACCGGCGGCGGCCAGTTCCCCAACGGCGGCGCCGGAGGCTCCGGATCGGGCTCTGGCCAGGGTTCTGGATCGGGTTCTGGATCGGGTTCTGGATCGGGTTCTGGATCGGGTTCCGGATCGGGTTCCGGCCAGGGTTCCGGATCGGGCTCCGGCCAGGGTTCCGGATCGGGCTCCGGCCAGGGTTCGGGATCGGGCTCCGGCCAGGGGTCGGCCAGCAACGATCCCTTCGGGTCTCGGAGCACCGGATCGCCGAACGCGGCCTCGACCACCGACGTCGGGAGCATCGCCCGCCTGGTGGCCCTGATCATCCTGGGGTTGCTCGCCCTCGTCGTCGTGGTGACGTTGCTGTGGCCGCGCATCAAGCGCTGGCTGCAGGAGCCCGTCGCCGCGGCCCAGCGCACGTGGGCCGAGTCGTTCGTGCGGCGCATCGAGCACGAAGGGCGGATCCGGGGGCGGGCCCGCCGGCGGGGCGAGACGATCACCGAGTACAGCGCGGCGTTGAGCGAGGACCAGCTGCCCGATCCGCGTCTCGCCGAGGCGGGAGCGATCGCGTCCGGCGCCCTCTTCGGTCGATCCGAACCGGCGTCGGAGGCCCAGCGGTGGGCGGACGAGGTGCTGGCCACCGTGGCGGCCGCCCACGAGCCGCCTTCGCGTCGCGAGCGGGCGAAGCGGCAGCCCGCTCCGGCCGCCGCGCCCTAGCTGTACTCAGCCAGGACGCGCGGGGGTGCGTTGCTGTTCCGACGATGCATAGCTATGCTAATGAATTAGTTAGCAACGCTATGGATATGAGGAGCAGGATGGCATCAGCGCCGGGGACCCGACCGACACCGGAGTGGACGATCTCCGCCGATGACGTCAGCCGGCTCCGGCTGGTGCTGTTGCGCACCGCCCGACGGCTGCGCCAGCACGCCGCCGGCATGACCCAGTCCCAGCTGTCGGCGCTGGCAAGCGTCGAGCGGGAAGGACCGCTGACGATCGGCGAGCTCGCCCGCCTCGAGAACGTCCAGCCGCCTTCGATCAGCCGGATCGTCGGCACCCTCGAGGGCGAAGGCTGGATCGAGCGCGTCGCCAGCCCCTCCGATGCCCGTGTCGCGCTGGTGCAGGTCACCGGCAAGGGTGCCCGCGCGCTGGCGCGCCTGCGAGCCAACCGCGACGCGTGGCTCGCCCGCCGCCTCGAGACGCTGACGCCCGCCGAGCAGAAGAAGGTCCTCGCGGCCCTGCCCGCCCTGGAGAAGCTCCTCGAAGGCGCCGAACGCAGCCCCCTGCCCACCGCGGACGTCGACCCCGACCCCCGACCAGCAAAGCGATCGTGATCATGCAATGAAGACCCGAGCCCTCCGCACCGTCCGTCGCACCTACCCCGCCCTCGGCGTGCGCAACTACCGCCTCTACTTCATCGGCCACATCGTGTCCGTCAGCGGCACGTGGATGCAGAACATCGCCCTCACGTGGCTGGTCCTCCAGCTGAGCGACAGCGGCTTCGTGCTGGGCCTCACCGCAGCCCTGCAGTACCTCCCGCTCCTCTTCCTCGGCCCGCTCGCCGGCGTGTTCGTCGACCGGACGGACAAGCGGCGACTGCTCTTCCTCACCCAGAGCACCGCCGCCACGCTCGCGCTGGCCCTCGCGGCGCTGACGCTGACCGGCGTCATCCAGATCTGGATGGTCATCGTCTTCGCCCTGGCGCTGGGCTTCGTCAACGCCCTCGACGTCCCGACCCGTCAGACCTTCGCCTACGAGCTCGTCGGCCCCGACCCGCTGCCCAACGCGATCACACTGAACAGCGTGATCATGAACGCCGGGCGGGTCGTGGGCCCGGCCCTCGCCGGGCTGGCGATCGCCACCGTGGGACTCGGCGTGTGCTTCCTGCTGAACGCCCTGAGCTACCTCACCCTCATCGGTGCGCTGCTCCTGATGCACCGGGACCGCCTGTTCACCGCCCCGCCCGTGCCTCGCGAGAAGGGCCAGCTGCGGGAGGGCCTGCGCTACGTGTGGGCCACCCCGGCGGTGCGGGCCCCGCTCGTCGTCATGGCACTGATCGGCACGTTCACGTACGAGTTCCAGGTCATGTTGCCGTTGCTGGCCCACTTCACGTTCGCCAGCGATGCCGGCGGCTTCAGCTTCCTCATGGCGGCCATGGGGATCGGTTCCGTGGTGTCGGGCCTGTTCGTCGCCACGCGGCTGCGCCCGTCGGCGCGCCGTCTCGGCTGGGCCGGCCTGCTGCTCGGCGCGCTCGTCGTGCTGGCGGGGTCGATGCCGACGCTGACGACCACGGCGTTCGTGCTGCTCGCCGTCGGCGGCGCCAGCATCGCGTTCCTCACGCTCGCCAACTCGACCCTCCAACTGACCGCCGCCCCCGAGATGCGGGGCCGGGTCGTCGCGCTGTACGCCGTGGCGTTCCTCGGCAGCATCCCGATCGGCGGGCCCGTGATGGGCTTCATCGGCGGCACCTTCGGCGCCCGCACGGCGCTGCTCGTGGCCGGCGGTATCGCCCTCGTGACGATCGCGCTCTCGTGGCGGGCGCTCGCCGCGACCTCGACCGAGCTGCGCAGCACCAAGAGCAGCGCGGATCCGGCGCCCGCCGCCGCGGCACGGCGGATCCGCGCGGTCGCCACCCCGGAGCTCGGACCCGAGCCGGAGGGCGACTTCGAACCCGCACTCGAACCCGCACTCGAACCCGCACTCGAGCCCGCACTCGAGCCCGCACTCGAATCAGTCGGACCGCGCGACGATCAGCTCCGACCCGCCGCGTGACCGATGTCGGGTCAATGGTGCGGCCACCGCGTCCGATGCTTCGGTACCCCACCCACACCGGCTCCGGAGATCCCATGACCAACGTCACGATCGCAACGTCGCCCTCCACGGACACGGCCGACGGCGCGGACGTCCGGCAGCCGGCGACCCGACCCGCGACGGCGACCCGTGCCGCCACGCGGGCCGCCACCCGCCCGGATCGGGCGGCGACGATCCGGACCCTGCGGGCCCGCCGCCGTGCCACCCTCGCCGCGATCGTGTCCACGCCGGATCCGACCGAGGCCAACCGACTGATCACCCGCACCCATCACGAGCTGGGGAACCTCCTCGACGAGACGTTGGGCGGCGGTGCCGGACCGAACTTCCACACCTGGGCGGTCTGGGGCTCGCGCGAGGCGGGCCGCACGATCAGCGGGCGCGACGTCCGCGGGTTGGCGCCGGCGATTGGTGCCCTCGGCGCTGTGCTCGGTGCGGCGCTCGGCGCGTGGGCCGGGCTCTCGCCGATGCTGGTGGCGGTGCTGCTCGCGCTGCCGTTCGTCGGCATCACCCGCGCCTACCTGGCTCGCGCCAGCGAGCACATCTCGCACGGCAACCGGATCGTGCTGGAGGAGATCGGCGCGGCGACCATCGACTTCGTGGCGGCGGTCGAGCAGGAACGAGCCGGCGACGCGCATGCAGTGAACCGCTTCCTCTCGACGCTGGCCCCGGGGGCGACCGAGGACGGCGGCCAGCAGTTGTTGCGACGGGCCTTCGGCGCGTACGCCGACGCCATCGACGAGACCGACGACGATCGCGTCCACCAGCTCGTGTTCGCCGCCAACTGCCTCGCGGTGCGTCACGAGCACATCCGGCTCCAGCACGACATCCGGTCCTCGATGCCGGCGGTGCTGCGGCGGGTCATCACCTCCCGGCTCCTCGACTTCTGGGTCGGCGACGAGCACCTGCGCGTCGGGCGTGACCTCGTGCCCCACCCGACAGCCGGCGGCGAAGCGTTTCCCGCGCCGCTGCGGACGCTGGTCGTGCCCGAGGCCCGCGCCGCCGTGGCCGAGCTGCGTGACGAGCGCCGTGGGCAGGACACGCTCGTCGGTGACGGAGCCGCCGACTGGACCGTGCTCGAGCTGCGGATGGACTACGTCGTCGACCTCTTCCGCTCCCGACACCTGTCCCCCGAGGTGTTCGCGGCGCCCTACCCGGAGCTGACCGACCGCCTGCTGCCCTGACGCTCAGGACGGAGCCGTCGCGACGCCCGAGTACATGGAGCTCATGGTCTTCGGGCCCGCGATCGTGAACCGTTGGAGCGCCACGACGTCGAAGCCGGCGGCGGCCACGAGCGCGGCGATGTCCCGGTCGAGGTGGCACCCGCCGGCGACCTTGCGCTGCACGGGCGTGAACCGCCGCTGCCGCGCCGCGACCTTCGGGTCCGCCGCGAGACCGTGCTCGAGGAAGTGCAGCGAACCCCCCGGCTTCAGGACGCGACGTACCTCGTGCAGCGCGTCGTCCACGTCGGGGATCGTGCACAGCGTCCAGGTGCTCAGGGCGGCATCGACGGAGGCGTCCTCCAGCGGCAGCGACGACCCGTCGAGCCCGATGAAGTCGACCGGGATCGGGGATCGGGCGAGGCGCTCGGCCGCCAACCGGCGGCCGACGACAGCCGGATCGACCGCCAGGACCCGCGTCACCGACGCCGGGTAGAGGGGCAGGTTCGGGCCCGAGCCGAAGCCGATCTCGAGCACCACGCCCTGGAGCCCCTCGAGCGATGGCCGGCGGATGTCGGCCATGCTCTCGTTGCCGAGCACCTTGTCGATCACCCTCGGCAGGATCTGCGCCTCGTAGAAGCCCACCGCGGGAGTGTACGGGCGGGGGCGTGACGCGCCTGCCTGCCCTCGCCGGCAGACCCGACAAGACCGCGCTGGTCCGCCGAGACGATCGATGCTCAACTGCACCGGTGCCCGCCGCACCTGCTCCCGGACCCCCGCCGGCACCGCCCGGTGGGCCGCACGTCGGCGCCCTGCGGTTCCTCTACATCGGGGTGACGAACACGGACGAGGCGGTCGCCCGGCACGAGGCGGTGCTCGGCGCCCGGCTGCGGTGGCGGTTCCAGGCCTTCGGCGCCGACGTGGCGGCGATCGAGCTCTCCCCGGCCCGTGACCCGGCCGGTCCGCAACCGCTCGTGCTGCTGGCGGACCACCGGCCCGCGGGCTCCGTCCTGCCCATCTACGAGATCGATGACCTGGACGCAGCCATCGCGACCTGGCACGACCGCGGCGCCACGATCGAGGGCCCGCTGGGCACGCCCGAAGGCACCGCGATCGTCGTCCAGGACCTGCACGGGGCCGAGCTCGCGTTCCTGCAGGTCGAGCGACCCGGTGCGATGGATGGCGCATGGGCGGACGAGGGCAACTCCCACCGCGTGCGGTGACCCGGTCCGCCGGTCGCCCCGGCCGGCTTCCGTTCCCCGTGCTCACCACAACTATCCTCACAGCAGGGCCGCCTGGCCCGATGGGGAACGAGGACACGTCACCGATCGGTGGCGGGAACCACCGAAGCCATGACTCCGTACGAGATCCTCGGCGTGACGCCGACAACATCGCCCAGCGAGATCGAGACGCGCTACCGGCTGCTGCTGCGCGAGTACCACCCCGATCTGCACCAGGACGAGGGTCCGGAGGCGATCGCCTACTGCGAGGCGATGACCCGCTCGATCAACTCGGCGATGGCCCGCGTCCGCATCGTCAACGACGACCCCGCCCGCACCTCCTGGAACGCGTCGCCCGACGAGTCCCGGGACCACACCGCGGACGGCGACACCGACCAGTACTGGCGGGAGCCCCCGACGTACAGCCAGTGGTTCGGGGAGAACCCCTTCTACCGGGCGCCGCAGGAGCGACAGGAGCGACAGGAACGGTCCCGCGAGGAAGCCTTCGCACGGGACTGGTTCGGTGAGCCGATCGAGCACCAGCCCGACGAGCCCGTCCCGTGCCCGCTCTGCGGGGAGCCCTTCGACGACCTCTCGGCCTACGAGTGGCACCTGCGGCGGGACCACAAGTTCAAGGACGTCGCGGCCGCGGCCCCGAAGCCCCGGTCGGCGTACTCGCCGCTGCGGGCCATCGGCGCGCTGCGCTTCATCCCCGCGTGGTTCGTGGCGCTGTGCGCGTTCGCACTGTGGGGCACCGTCGGCTTCCCGGCCTTCCTCGGCGCGATGGTCTTCCTCTGCATCGTGATGTGGACCCAGCAGAGCGCCCTGTTCAAACGCCGCTGACGCAGTCCTCCCCCGCGCTGGGTACGGTTCGTCGGACGGGGACCTCTCCCCCGCCCCTCTCGAGCGAAGGAGGCGACGCCATGCCCAACGAAGAAGAGCGCCGGGACGCGGCGGATCAAGCGACTCAAGGCCAAGCGGGGGTTCCTCTCGAACCTCGGCGCCTACGTGATCATCAACGCCTTCCTGGTGGTCGTGTGGGCCCTGAGCGGACAGGGCTACTTCTGGCCCATCTGGGTCATGGCGGGTTGGGGCATCGGGTTGGCCAGCCACGCGTGGGCGATCTACGGCGGCGGTCGCATCACCGAGGACGACGTGCAGCGCGAGATGCAGAAGGGCTCGGACCGGATCGAATGACCGCGGACCCGCACGCTGACGGACCTGACCCCGCATCCGAGATCGCGCCGGACTCGGTCGCCGCCGCCTTGGCGCTGCTCGACTCCGAGGGCTACGGCGGGGAGCTCTCCGTCCGTGGCGGGCACGTCCACTGCAGCGTCTGTGGCGAAGGATGGGCCCCGGTCGCCGGCGTCGTCGAGCGCATCTACCGCTTCGAAGGCCCCAGCGATCCCGACGAAGAGGCGATGGTGCTGGCGTTGCACTGCGCGGTGTGCGGCGCGAAGGGCGTGCTCGTCTCGGGCTACGGCCCGTCGGCCGACCCGGACGACATCGACGTCATCGTCGCGCTCACCGACGGTCGGCCCACCGCTCCCTGACCCCACCCGGGCCCCGCTCGCGCAGGGTACGTTACGGACCGCCGAGTCGAGCGAGGGGCCGCGCCTGACCCGCACCGATCGCCGAAGGGGGCACCATGGCTGACCGCGAACCCACCTCGTTCACGCAGATCGTCGCCGATCTCGATGCGAAGGGCTACAACTCGATGGGCTTCGCCATCGACGACGGAGCGGTGGTGTGCCTCGAGTGCGACACCGCGACCGGCGTGGAGGACACGAAGGTCGGGGGGCTCCTCGGGTACGAGGCCGACGGCGGGGAGGGCGTCGTGCTCGTCATGGCGTGTCCTTCCTGCGCCGCCAAGGGCATGCTCTTCGCAGGCCCCGAGCTGCGCAACGGACCCAGCGGCGCGGTGGTCGATGCACTCGCCGAACGGGCGCGCGCGTGAGCGCCGGCGATCCGGTCGCGCCGGAGCGGGACCTCGGGTACGACGAGCTCGGGATGCTCGCGGACAACGCGGCGGAAGCCGGGATCCCCTACGTCGCTGACGCGCCGGCCCGGGTGCAGCGGGTGTGGATCGATGCCCCTTCCGGGCACGAGGTGAGCGCCCTGGTGTGGGGGGACGGGCCCCCGCGGTACGTCTTCCTGCACGGTGGGGCGCAGAACGCCCACACCTGGGACACGCTGCTCCTGGCCCTCGATCGGCCGGCGGTGGCGATCGACCTGCCCGGCCACGGGCACTCGGCGTGGCGGGAGAGCGGTGACTACCGGCCGCAGTCCATGGCGGGGGACGTCGCGTTCGCGATCGGGGCGCTGGCGCCCGAGGCCTCGACCCTGGTCGGCATGTCGCTCGGCGGGCTGACCGCACTGGCGACGCTGGCCTCGGAGCCGACAGCGGCGGAGCGGCTCGTGCTGGTCGACATCACCCCGGGCGTCAACCAGGAGAAGGCGGCGCCCATCATCGCCTTCGTCGGCGGACCGGAGGAGTTCGCGAGCTTCGACGAGATCCTCGAGCGGACCATGGCGTTCAACCCCACCCGGTCACGCTCCTCGCTCGTGCGCGGCGTGCTGCACAACGCCCGCGAGCGCGAGGACGGCACCTGGGTGTGGCGCTACGACCGACCCACCGAGTCGCGGCTCGGCGATGTCGAGGGCCGCTTCGGCGACCTGTGGGACGCGATGTCCGCCCTCGACCATGACCTCCTGCTCGTGCAGGGAGGCCTGTCCGGGGTCGTCGACGACGAGGACATCGCCGAGCTGCACCGCCGACGCCCTCAGGCCGAGGTCATCGTGGTCGAGGAGGCCGGCCACTCGGTGCAGGGCGACCAGCCCGTCGAGCTGGCTCGCATCCTGTTGGGGTTCGCCGCCGAGTCGGGCTGACGTCAGCCGGCCGGGGGTGCACCGTCGGGGGTGTCGAACTGGTTGCCGGGACTCCCGTCAGGCAGGGTCGCCGGCACCGTCGAGGCCACGTCGACCGGGGTGCTCGTGGTGGTGGTCGTCGTGTCGACCCCGAAGTCGATGCCGCCTGCGCACCTCTCGAGCCCGAGTGCCTCGGCCTTGGTGAACGCCTGGGTCGTGGTCTCCTCGAGCACCGAGCGCGACGGCAGCGGGCCTTGGGCCGGCGCCTTGTCCAGATCGTCGGCGTAGTGCTCCAGCGCATCGTTGCGATGGCCGAGCTCGATCAGGTACTCGGCGACCGGTGAGGACTGCTCGGTCGGAGGATCCAGCTGCCGCAGCTCCTCGAGCTCGTCACGGCTGCGACTCGCGCTCAGACGCAGCGCGTCGCCGGGCAGCGGGCTCTGCGGCGCCGGGTTGCGATCGGCGTTCTCCTGCGCCCGCTGACACACCGCGTCCGCCTTGCGCAGCCAGTCGCTGAGGTCCTGCTGATGGCTGCACCCCGCGACGAGGAGCCCGAGGAGCGGGGCCGCGGCGATGAAGAGCAGACCTAGGAGTCTCGTGCGCACGGGTCGCGAGGCTACCGGAGCCCCTGCGACCATCGTTCGCGCCGCCTCGCGCGGCGCGCGGGTGCTCAGACCTTCACGAACTTGATGGAGAGCGGGTACCGGTACCACTCGCCCCGGCTGGCCGCCATCCCGCCCATGACGCCCAGGATGACCCCACCGAGCAGCACGATCGGCAGCAGCAGGAAGCCGATGAAGACGAAGCACAGGATGAAGGAGACCACCGCGGCGATGGCCACCGTGATCTGGAAGTTCAGCGCCTCGGCCGACTGGTCACGTACGAACGGGTCGTTCTTGCCCTGCCCCGAGTAGATGATGAGCGGCCCGACCCAGTTGAGGCCGCAGGCGAAGAGCAGGAGCCCGGCGCCGAGGTAGTGCGCGAGGGCGGCCTGGTTCTTCGGGTCACCGCTCGTGGTGGCCATCGGGGCCGGCGCGGCGCCGGCCTGCTGGAACTGACCCCAGGTCTGCCCGTCCCACCACCGCAGCTGACCAGTACCGGGATCCGGGTACCACCCGGGCTGGGTCTGCCCGGTGGCGCCGGTCGTGGCGTCCGATGTCTGGTTCGGATCGAAGTCGCTCATCTGTTCCTCCGGGCGGGGCAGTTCATCTGGACCGCAGGCGGTCCTGGTGCGTGTCGAGTGACCGTAGCGGCTGGCCGACCATCGGGCGAGTAGCGGAGCCGCAGACCTCGTGGCGTCGTTCAGGTGTGCTTCACGTAGCGGATGCAGACGGGGTAGCGGTACCACTCGCCGCGGTTCGCCGCGATGCACGCCTGGATGGCGAACGCGATGTGCCCGATCGCCACCACCATCAGCAGCGGGATGAACACGAGGAACCCGAGGCCGAGCGTCACGATGCTGAGGATGATCCCGCCGAGCACGAACGTCAGGTACGTGAGCTGGAAGTCGAGCGACTCGGTCGCGTGGTAGCGCACGAACGGGTCGGTCTTGCCGGTGGTGAGCAGGAGGACGAGCGGCAGGATGAACCCGCCGACGAACGCCCCGACGTGCGCGAGCACGGCCATCGACCGGTTCTCCGGCGGGCCCATGCCGGGTTGCGCGTAGCCGTAGACCGGCGCGGGCGGCGGCGCGCCCACATCCCACACGGCGCCGTTCCACCAGCGGATGGTGCCGTTGTCGTCGTGGTACCAGCCGGGCGCAGGACCGGCGGCGGGACCGGGACCTGCACCGGGACCAGCAGTGGGACCTGCACCGGGGACGGGGCCGAGCCCGGGACCCGTGACGTCCTGGATCACGGCCCGGGCGTCCCCCGAGAGGTTCCCCGAGAAGCTCCCCGAGAAGTTCCCCGAGGCGTCCGCCGTGCGGTCCCCCGGGTATGCGCCCGGCGACGGCCAGGGCCCGGGGTCGG
>Ga0209023_10005728_pt1 | contig 13428 bp, 8 predicted proteins | sample LakOneMetagenome_FD_187468 | JGI IMG/M metagenome (GOLD analysis project Ga0209023, IMG submission 187468) | Freshwater and sediment microbial communities from Lake Erie, Canada (SPAdes) (version 2) | ecosystem: Environmental > Aquatic > Freshwater > Lentic | place: Lake Erie, Canada | collected...
GCAGCAGAACGAGCTGTCACTTCAAGTACAAAATACTCAAGCAACTTTCGCTGTACTTTTTTACTTAATTTACAATTTGTTATCTTCATTTGCGTAGACTAACATAAGGCTAATCTACTACAGCCCCAAATTTAATATTTGTATGCAAGTGTGATTTAGCTTTCAAATACTTATTTAGCGCATTAAAAAGGGTAAGCCATTTCCCAAGACTGTGCCGTCAGGAAAAATACGCCATTCATTAGTTAACTTCAAATTACGTGTTTCAATTTCTGAGGTATAACGATCAGATAAGTAGTGAAAACGTTGATTAGTTGAGCCAACCCAATTTCTGACATTTTCTGTCTGCGCCTGAATATATTCACCATCCACTAGAGCATCAGTCGCAGCCAATAAGCGAGAAGCACCTTTAAATTGCTGATCTAGCAATTCTTCCAACAAATAACCAGAAAAAATCACCACCGACAAATTCAACTTTTGTGCAGCTTCGGCAATTTCAGCCAAGCCTTGAGCTTGTAAAAAAGGCTCTCCTCCTAATAACGTAATACCTTCAATGTTGTATTGTTGTTTAGCATAGTGTATCCGCCCTATTATTTGTTGAGCTTGACACAATTCCGCAGGTTCAATTTTTAAAAACTGTCCATTACAACAACCTTTGCAGCGCTTTAAGCAACCTTGCACCCAAATCGCTGCACGCAAACCAGGCCCTTCGGCTTCTGTTACATCAATCATTTTGGCAAGGTTAATCCATGTCATGCTATTTTACTCGATTTCAAAATCAAAAAACTTACCTGCTTGCACCACACGAATGGTTCTGTGCTTAATTTGATCAACATGCTGAACCGTTTTAAACAAGAAATCAGCCAAGGGATCAAATAGTTGATTGGTCAGCGCATTTAATACACCACGCCCACCATGTTGTTTATTAACGCTATGCACAATCGTGCTTAGAGCATTCACTTCATCATCAAAAATAAAATCTTTAATCCCCCACTTTTCCATCAAACGCTCTTTAAGTGGTCTTAACTTTGCCCTAGCAATGTCAATTAAAATACTGTCATCATTAATAAAATTAAATGGAATAATATTTGCGTCGCCAATACGTCCTAACAATTCTGGACGTTCTAGCTTCTCTTGAAAGTGTGCTTGTACCTCCATTTTAAATTGCTCTGCCACTTGCGTTGGTGTCGATGGTTTGATGTTGCTTGCACCAATATTTGAGGTGAATACAATAAAGGTATCTGAGAATAAAACAGTTTCACCTTTACCATCAGTTAAGCGCCCGTCTTCCAAAATTTGCAAAAATTTATCCAAAATCCTCGGATGTGCTTTTTCGATTTCATCAAAAAGTAATAGTGAGAATGGACGTGTTTTGACGGCATTAGTAAGTTGACCGCCTTCTTCATATCCAACGTATCCTGGAGGTGCACCAACTAAGCGTTGATCTGCATGTTCATGATTAAATTCTGACATATCAAAACGGATACAAGCATCTTCATCACCAAACAGAAATTGTGCTAAAGATTTAGCTAACTCTGTTTTTCCAACACCTGTTGGCCCAACGAAGAACAATGCACCTTTAGGCGTTTTAGCTTTGGACGAATGTTGTAAACCCGATAGACCTGTATAAGCTCTTACTAGAATTTTATTTACCGCTTCGATGGCTTGATCTTGTCCTTTAACGCGCATTTGCAATGTCGTTTTGGTATCCTTTAGTTTGTCGTGATTGAGTTGTTCCCAAGGCGATTGACGCTTACCAAAGCGATATAACGATACCAAATTATTGATACTTAAAGTCTCTTGTTGCTGGCGAGACAGACGTGCCATGTTGTAAATATCACGAATGGTTAAGCTATCAGTATGATCGACTAGATCGTTTAAAGCCCGGCTTTGGGGTTGCAAGTCTTCTTGTACTTGAAAGATATATTGTAAAGATGCGATGGCTTTCTCTCGCTCTTTCCGATTAGGCAAAGCAAGATTGACCTCTGCAAACAAAGGATTATTTAAATATAAATTCGGCGGTAGTGCGTTTTGACCAGAACACAAGAAAATCAAAAGGCTCTGAGGTTTAGCAACTTCCTGTTCAAGTAGAATTAATTCTGCATCACGCAAGCTTCTAGAAATTTGTTGTAACCAAGCACGTTCTGCCTCACTTAAACTATTCACTTGACCAAATAAATAATTCGACCAATCCACAATAAAAGCAACACGTTGTTTTGATTTTAATAATATTTGTTCAGCGACTGAAAAAAAATCTTTAGGTGTCAGCTCAGTGCGACCTGTATTAGCATCGTCAAAATCACCCACGTCGTATGCTTCGCCTGTGCTGTCTGATTGAAATCCTACGGCTTGTAGGTCGTTCCATTGCTGTGGCGTGATGCCAGACACACCACCAACACGCGAATAAAAAACTACATGTTGAAAGCCTTGTTTTTTTAATGTGTCGTTCAGAGTAGTGTTCACTGGTTGAAGTTGTCCAGATTCAGAAAAAGACAAATCAATTACATTGCCTGATACGATAAGTGCACGACGGATCAAACTTTGACGTTTAAAATTTTCTAACCACGTATTGATGGAAGCTGTATTTTCCATTTTAAGACACTCCTTTGTGTATTACATTTGCCTGTGTTGTATTTCACGTTACAAATGGATCTTCTGTGGGGCATTGCAAATTAACGATGGCGTGTGTTGTGTGGCGTAATGGGTTTCATGTCTTCATGTTCATCATCAGGATTACTCCAAAGCACACGCTCATCTGATAAATTCACACCATATACATCTGCTAGACGCGGTAAAACTTGCTGCATATCTTCTTTACATGCTTGGCCTTTGTAGTTGTCAAATTCATAGCGCACTTTGCCATCGAGTTCAATTTTAAAACGCGCTTGATTACCTGAAGGGCGTTTTGCTTGAATCAAGACTACATCTTGATGCTCATCTTTACTTCGTGTCGGACTTAATACGGTAAATCCCGCATGTTTTAAAGATTGACACACTGCTTTCACCATTTCTCTGCGTACGCTTTCATCCACCATAGCTTGATCCGCTTGCTGTGCTAATACTTGAAACTGCGCTGTCAGTGTTTCAGGTTGCTGCAATGCTGCGGTGATTTGCTGGGTTAACTGTTCAGTCTGAGCTACTGGCAAATTAGCGGCTTCAATATCCTGCATCAGTTGATTGGCCAATGTTTGCAGGGCTTCCTGCTGTGCATCTTGTTCCACTTGTTGACGTTTGATTGCCACATGTTGCTCGGTCGACTGTTGAATCTTTGCCATTTCTTGCTGTATTTGCTGTGCTGTAAATGGGCTATTTTCAACAAAAATGCGCTTTCTTAATTCAGCCAGCTCATTTAATGCCAAATTTCTTGCCCATTTATCTGTCCAACTTGACCAAACAAATTGCCAAGCCTGTTCTAGCGTTTCATGTTCTTTACGCAGTTGCTGCTGTGCTTGGTGCTCACGTTCTAATACTTCCAAGCGCTCATTTTCAATTGCAATATCTCTTGCTTGACGTGCCAAGCGTGGTAAGGCGTGAATGCGTTGTCCAATTTGTAAACTTAATTCTCTAGCCCGAAAAGCGTCAGATTGGAGTTCGGAGCCAAGTTGGCGCAACTGTGTTTTAAGCTCTTCTACATCAGCAGTGACATACTGTTGTAAATCTTGGACAGACAAATCATGTAAAATTTGCTCATAGCGTTGCAAATATTGCGCTGTAGTCTCTCTCACTCGCGTTTGGGCAATTTCACGTTCTCTCTGTAAACGGTAGCGTCTTTCATGGATGGCACTCATGTTGATTTCCTTATGTTCTGACGCTCAATTGAATATGATGATTGCTTCTTACATTTTGGTTTGAATTTGCACTGACTTTGCAAGATTGTTAAGATTCTTATCTGTGCTATATAAAACTGCCGAATTTAATCGGTGATATAAAGCAACCGACAAAATCTGCATATCTTCACTTGGTTGTTGATTTTCTTTAACATGGCTGATCGAATGCAGCAATTCTGGATGACTCGGCTCAAAGTGCTCCGCAGGTAGATCATTTAAAAGAGCAATAGCACGTCTAGCTTGTTTGACTTGCTCGGTTTGTTCATCATTATTTCCTTTTTTAAGCCCATCTAATTCATGCAATACCACTTGTGGAATCACAATAAACTGATTGCTTGGAAAATTGACTAACTCTTCGCAATGACGCATTAAATAACTGGTATCTAATACGATCACTTGTTTGTTATCCACTCGTTTTTGGCAAAATTGCTTATCAACCAAAGCCTGCCATCCTTGAATTTGTTCTAAACGAGCATTTAATTTACTCGCTTGTTTTATTGCTTCAGGTAGTAAAATTTGCACCTTTTCCAGTGTATCTAACCACTCTATTACCCCCTGAATTGATTTAAATGTGACTTTTTTCGCATCAATTTTCTTAGATACGAAAGCTTGCTTTAACGCTTGGTCATCAATACGGCTTTTAAGAGCATCATTCACATTTGCAAGTTTTTTTAAGGCATCGTCAAATACCGTATTAAAAAATCTTTTTTCTAATGCAACATCAATCAATTGGGAAAGCAAATCTTTTGAAAATTGTTGTTCTGCTAACGCCACTTGAGGAAACACCTTGCGAAAGTGTGCAATATCCTCAAACTGTTCAAGCACTTTAATTTTTGAAATCCAGTCTGTGCTTTGCATGGTTTTACCCGTGGTCTTTTTGACCAACTCTTGGAAATCCAACGCTTGTTTAGCCGATAAAACCTTTAGACTACTAATTACTTGCTGCTCTGTTAAAAACGCTCGTGCAAATGCCAAAACGTCTAAATTTGCATCTTGTAAAAGCCTCGTTTTGACAGTTTCCCAAATACCTTGATCTGTGAGACTTATCTGTAAATGGACTTTTCTGGGTTGTCCTGCAAAATAAATATTCGTGTTACCTTGGAAGATCACGGAGCTTTTGTCCTGCGTATCTAAATGCAATGCTTTAAAATCTGTATGAGGTTCAAAAATCATTGGCACTCTTAAGGTTTTACCTTGTAATGTTGCCTGATGAACTTGATTTGACATGATGATTTCTAAGGTCTGTGCAATAGTATTTGGACTTTTCTCAATAAAAACACTGACTTTTGGTGATGCAGCGTTAATTTTTGCATTTGGCATTGCGACATCAACAACATGTTGCCAAGGTATACTTAGTAAGTCAGTTTCTATAGTTTCAAAAGCTTGTGAAAGTACTTCGTTCCATAGGACTTCTGATTCGACATTTTTTAGCCATTGTTGTAATGCTTGATGCTCTGGCTTATTGCCTAAGGCTGTCACTGAAAGATTACCATTGTTATCTAGTGATAATTGCATGTTGTATGACTGCCAGCATGTTTTATCTAATGAGGTTTTAATCTCACTAATATTAGTATTTGCTTTTTTCCATATAAAGACTCTCTCATCCGCTTGATCAATATAGCTTCGACTAAGTTGTTCGATTTGGCCAATATTTGGCTGTAATAATTGCGTTGATATAGCAATATCATTAGATGTTAGTTGTACATTCCATGATTTTTGAAAAGGCATCAACTGTTGTAATAATGGATGATAATGAAAGATGACGCTTGTATTACGCTTTTGACTCGGCATTTGCTGTTTGCGTAATAACTCCTTGCCTAGATTGGTGAGTTTTATTTCCTGCAAGTGAATACCTTGCCACGCATCTTTATTAGGTAACTCAATCATGTCATTATCAGATAAGCTATCGAAGGCTTGCTTTAATAATGTCCGTTCTATTTTAAGCACTTGGCAAACTTGCGCTAAAGAAAATTGCCCAAGTGTATTTTTATGTTGATCAAGCAGTAATAATCCTAAAGCTTCAAATGCTGTTGGTTTACGAATTGCTTGATAGCTAATCACAGATTGGCTGTTATAAATAGGTAAATTGACTTCTAATTTTGTTAATGTTTTCATTTTAATAGCCGTGTTTTATATCCTGTTAGCGGTGATGTTATTACTTGGTAAATTGAAACGTGTCATACACATCTCCCTAAATGTATTGAGAAAAATGTATGATGTTTTAACCTGATAACGCTTGTACTAACTCTCTAGCGGAATAGATACGAGCGTTACGGTCTAAACGATCAAAGATATCTTTATAGATTTTTTTCTTTTCCTCACCTTGTGAATCCATTTTTGGTAATTTAATATCGCGCAATTCCAACATATTACGAGCTCCAAACACTATTAATAGGTTTTGAGCACGCGACATGGCGACATTGATATACTCGAAGCGAGCTACATTGGCGCGGGAAGACCGACTAATATCTTTTGCCTTTCCATCATTACGTACCAAACTGACCAAGATAATTGGTTTTTCTTTGCCTTGATAGCGGATGACGGTATTGACCTCGACATCAATCGCATCGAAATGAATCTGTCCTTGATTAACTTTGCGGATTTCATCACGAATCACACGGCATTGTGATTGATAAAAAGATACAACACCTACTTTTTGCCTTTTCTTGCCGCAAAAGCCTTGCTTAAGCATTTGATCATTAATATTCTTTAAAGTCTGAGCAATTAAACGTGCTTCGACAGGATTACTACTTCCTTCTACATCTATAGAAGCATGGCCTTTTTCATCATAAGAAGTATCAACCCATAATAAATGGTCGTTTGGTGACAGTAAAATATTATCTTTGCTTTGTAGTACAACATTATGATTACGATCTGCATCAGGATTACCACAACTTAACTGACCGTCATAAAAATAATTGATCATTTTCATAATGTCAGGATGCATACGAAATTGTACGGTTAAACGCTCACGTAAGATTTCAGGTGCTTTTTCAAATAACTCTCTAAATAAAGAAGCAGTAACTAATTTTTCATAACGCTTGAAATTATCTTTTGTCAGCAAACTAGACTGGTCTTGTGAATCATCTTCTTGCTGCTCCACAGCATCTTCAAAAGTGTTTGCATCCTGTCCATCCTGAAAAGTAGGCGGTAACTGACGATGATCACCAACTAAAATTGCTTTTCTAGCACGCATTAATGGTAAAAGTAATTCTAAAGGTGTGGCTTTAGATACCTCATCAATAATAGCAACATCAAAACTATCTAGATTGGCATTTTTGAGTGTATGTTCATTCTCATTACAAGAAATTGCTACCAAGTTACAATTTTCTATGAAGTTACTACTCACATGTTCCCAGTCTTGTAGAGGTAAATCTGCCTGCTGTAAGATGTTATACCATTGCTCAAACAGCGGCGTCCATGCTGCATCATTATGCTGTTTTTCAGCGTACTGCATTTCTAACTCTTTAATATAGAACGATGTACCATCCAAGCAAGACTGTAATTCCTGACCTTGGGTAAAATTTTGTTTTGCTAGAAACGTGATCTGTGTTTCCCGCAGGCTATTTTGTTTCTTTTGTTTTTGTTTGTACTGCTCACGCAAGGTTTCAATCTCTTGTTGTAACTGTACTACTGTTTTTTCATCAGGTGGTATTAATACCAAATTGCTAATATCTTGTTGTATTTTTTGAATCGCTTGTTGCTGCTGAATTGCGAGTAATTGCTCAATGCGCTCAAAGATTATTACTCGACGTAACAACTCAACTGCTACTTGCTGCGCCAGTTGAACATTGGCAAATTGTGGGCCATCTTTAAATAATTTATAACTCTTAAGATCTAAGCCGCCGGATTTTTGTTTAAGCTCCTTTATTTCAGCACGTTTGCCTTTCCATAGTTCAAACAATTCTTGACTATCATCAATTCGCTCATTTAGTTCATCAACTTCTTGCTGTAATTTATGAATCGTTATAGTTGTTTCAATGTCGCCTAAGCCAGCAGTACCTGCTTGTTGCAGACGTGCGATGTCCACGGATATTTGCGGAAGATGCTGTTGCAACTCTGTCCACTTTTCTAAACATGCAGTCAAGATCAACATTTGCGAGTCAGCATTGGCTTTAAAGTCAACAATTCTAAAAGGTAAATCGATGTTAGCTTGCTCTAATAAAAACAAGGTTTCTACTAGTGGCAACAGATCCGCTGGCACAGGCATACCCATTGGCGCGCTATTTTGTCGTTGTAAAAAGCCCACTAATTGCTCAAGCTGTTGTTTTTGTTGAGTCGCTTGCTCATAAACATTTTTTTGGCTTTCAAAAACCTGTTGTACATGTTTCAGCTTGCTTAGTGTTTCCGTCCCTTGTTGTTTTATCAAGGATAAATTCTCAGAAATTTTTTGCAGATCAGCTTGTAAAAAGCTGCCCTCATTCAGCCATTGTTTAAGGGTTTCTATTTTCTCTTTTTGTGTTATTAAAGGTTGTAGAAATCCATGATCAATATATTGAGCAAGAGCATCATAATGACGAGCTAATGCCTGATGTCCAGCAAATAATTGACCTTCATCTGTAATTTTCTTATTGCTTTTGGTTTCCTTAGCCAACCGAATTGCTCGTAATTCAGGATGATTTCTGATGCGAGACAAGGCATTATCAATGGCATCATGTGCCTGACTTGCCAACAAAACTGTTTGTCCTCGTTTCGCAAATTGCAAAATTGCTTCAGCAATCACTGTCGTTTTACCTGTTCCTGGCGGTCCTTGAATAAGGCACAAGTCAGGTGCAGCAAGCATTTTTTTCACTGCATTTTTTTGAGTTTCATTTAATTCATTATTAAACCACTGATCAATTTCTACTAAGTTTTTTGGAACTTGAGCTTGGGTAATATCAAACAAATAGCTTGATAAATATGGTGAATAGCAGTTTTCGTTTTGGCGCAAATTTTTGACTGTGCGTTCATGGCGATCAATTAATGCTAAATCACCAATCATTGAAAAAGACACAAAACCTTGTGGTGGAATCTCTTTTATAAAGTCTTCAAGAATTTCCTGATTTTGGAATAGTGTTTCTTCCTCGGTTGCATCGGGTTGAATTTTTTCTAATTTATTTTTCCAATCTTCATCTAATTCGACACTTAACCATGCAAAAACAGGTTTTTCGAAAGGCACTGTTTCTTTGACAACCTGTAATGCTTGTAGGGCCTTTTTATCTAACTCATGGATCCTGATTGATTTGATCCCATTTTTCCCGCGGATAACTTGTGCTAACTCAAAGCCACGAGGTTGTTTTTGACCTTTTGAATCTTTTGAATCCTCGGGTAGTGCAAAAGACCAATCATTACTTGAGATATCCAAAGAAAATAGTCTTAAGTTTTGGCGCGTGAAAATACGACGTACTTCTTGTAATTTTGTCTCACTATCTGCAAGGACCAATAATTCAAGGTGTAATGTATTTGGGTTTAAGTTGTAATGAATATAGCGTAACCCTGCCGTTTTTTGACGAATAAGACGTCGTTTAAAATTTAAAAAATCGCGCCATTCTTGTAAGCGGTTATTGGTTTCAACTGAAATCTTGGGCAAGTCTTGGGCAAGCTGCGGCGTTAAGATATTTTGAACGCCGTGAGGTGGCCTCTGACCATCATCAATTTTTTGTGCTACAAACTCAATTTCATGCTCATAGTTTGCAGCTTCAATATTATTGTTTGTGATGATGATTTTTTCTGGAGCAAATATAGGTAAAGGAGCTCGCGTAGACCAATAACCAATTACTGATACAGTGCAATGATCAGGTAGATACTTAGCAAAAGACGCATGATGTGGAACCCTTATTGCCAAAGAAATCTTTTTATCAGACAAGTCGGTTAACGATAAATTTGCTAAGAAGCATTGCATAGCAAGCCCATTGCTTGGAAAAAACAGCTGGCAGAAATGTTCTACCTTATTATCTACATTGTTAAATAACGCTTTCAACGAAGGCTGATTTCTAAGTAAATACGGGAATGATTTTTCCAGTTTGTCGTAACTATCTTCAGATAGTTTCCAAAATAATGTTGCTGTCATCAGGTTAATTCACTATCAATTTTTGGTGTATTGGGAGAGCTAAGTAGGATTTCTATTTAATGTATCTTTAGCTTGTGGAGCGTTATACGAACTCCCGACTCTACGAGTAACTCTTTGGCGGATATAAAGTCATCATGCCAGCGACTAGCAAATTCTCCTATAAGGGCCGCGTCATCAATTATGACCTCCTTAATGCCTACGAGGATAATGCCTCTCGCACAGTTGCTGCATGGGAAATGTGTCGCATACATTGTACAACCCTCCAAGGAAATCCCTAAGCGACAAGCTTCATAAATTGCTTTTCTTTCAGCATGTTCGGAGAATTTTGACTTCAAAGGTGCTTCCTCTCGTTCAGGCATTCTTGCCACACCATCTAGAAAGCCATTACAAGCAGTCATGACAATGGAGTTGTTATTGCCTACTATAACAACGCCAACTTTGGTGTTTTTCTTTAGCGATTGTGCTGCAACAAATTTTGCTTTTAGTAGAAAAAAATTAATATTCACTGTTACAAGCTCAGTTTTCATGTCTGCTCACAAGATTATTAATGAGTAGACTCACTTTAATTTAAAGTGTCTTCAATAATACGAATACACTTCTCAGCTACTTCCTCTATTGTGAGGTTGGATGTGTCTATAGTATTCCAATTAAGTTGCTTAGCTATACTACGATAATTATCAGCGAGCGTTTTGCTGTAATGCTCGTCATTTAAGCAAAGGTAGTCCGTTCCAGAGTTCTTCCCTTTATTTCTAGTGTTGATTCGTTTTACCTGCTCTTGCTTGTTTACATCAAGAAAAATTGTAAGATTCGGTTGATAAAAACTATCATGGGTAACAGGAATCATATTAGAAACTTCGCTTACATTCTTGCCCGTGCGAGACGCATAGCCAATTAAAGTACTGTAATAATAACGTGCACAAATGACATCATTGAACTCAATCTTTTCAGAAATCACACGAGATAAATCAAGATTGGTTGCCATATAAAATAAGAAGCGTCCAACTGGATTTGAATGTTGATCAATATATTTTCTAATTTCTCCAAACACAGGTAGCGGGCTTTCAATAAAATGTGCGCTTAATTGAGCAGAAACGAGTTTCCCAATCTCACTTTTTCCTGCTCCATCGACACCTTCAAAAACAATAAATTTTTTTAGCATAATTTATGTCTTGGTCGTCATTTGCATTGGCTGGGAGTCCAAGCTTCCATTGCGATAAAGGGAAATTCCTACACAGCCTTTTTCTTTGGCAAGTAAAATAGCTTCACCAATATCATTTGATGTTGCCGAACTATGCAAGTTGATCGTTTTTGAAATTCCACCATCTACATATTGTTGAAAAGTAGCCTGTGTCATTATATGTTCTGTAGGCGTGAGTTCATTCGCCGTAACGAGTATCTTCCTAAGATCTGCATTAATTACTTTAATATTGTGCGCTGGGACACCATCGTTTAATTCTGAAATTACCTTTTCAAGATCACAACCATTGTTAATCAAGAGCTTATGCAATGTAGGTTGCAGCTGATACACAACTTCTCCTTCAATTATTTTCTTCGTCAAAAATGAGAAAATGGGTTCCATCCCCCCAGTAACGTTACCAATTAAACTTAAAGTCCCATTGGCTGGTATTGCCATGAGTGATGCATTTCTCCGGGGAGTGCTGCCTAAAGGTAAAAGCATTAATGCGCAGCTACCTCGTTCTGATGCTAAGATTTCACTTTCACTCAGAGTTGATTGTTGGAGGGCTTTCATGAAGGAATTTGTGAATGCAATAGCTTCATTTGATCCGTAACGAATGCCCATCATGAGTAAAGCATCTGCATAGCCCATGACACCAACTCCAATCTTCCGACTTTCTTTACAGCGCGCGGCAACAAGTTCTGAGGCATGGTTTTGGTGGTCGTGAAAATTATCTAAACAACGGACGGCAAGGCGCGCTGCAACTTCGAAGTTGGCATAATCAAAAGTCCCTTCTTGTACAAATCGGGTCAGATTGAGAGTTCCAATAATTGAAGATTCGTTTTCACGTAATAGAGATTCGCCGCAAACATTCAGGATGAGAGGTTCGCCATTAGCTGAGCGCATATTTTTATTACTTGCAAAAGCTATTGCGGGCTTTCCAATAGCTTCAATTGAATCACAAATAGTTTTCCACAACTCACTAGAATTAGCGTCTTTATTTTCAATATTTGTAAAGAAATCATCGTCTAACTCTACATTTGTATGAGTGATTAATAAGTCCCTACCGATATTGATAAACTCTTTTACTTTAGGATGGTTTATATGCAAGGTGACGGCGCTATGTGCTTTCCGCTTTCTTGTCGAGTTAAGTGAAGCCGTATGGTTTTCAACCATAGTAGTTGCAGAGACCGGATCGTTCATTTTCGAGAAGTCATATCCAATTCCGCCACAGCCATCATGGATTGAGCTAGCCACACTCAAATCATCAGCATCAGCTGGTGGAGCTAAAACATGGCACGCGAACAAATTAACCTCATTTTCCATTTCGGAGTTCATCATTACCGGACTGTTAGGGATAAATGCTCCCTCATGAACCAGATCATAAATACTCTGAGCCAAAAATTCAGACTCCAATTTCGAGGTGTATTTATATTCAGACTCAACAAACAATCTTGCAACCCGTTCGGGTAGCTGACGCCAATCAACGATGGAGGTTTCACTAAAGAATCGATCCGATAATATTGACAGGTAAGGATTTTCTATTGACCAGAGTGGAGGAGTTAACTTTCTAAATTTATTGATAGGCTCTAGGTTAGATTTTTCTTTTGTGTTCATTTATTCGGTCCTAGCTGGGTGACAGCCTATTAGTTATTTAGATGTAAGTACGGCGCGATCCTTCAGCCGTATTTTTTATATATTGCCCGAAGGTTCGATGGTAGTAAATGTTTGAATTAATTAATTTCAATTATTGATTACTTAGTTTGAGAGCCGAGGCCTCTAATTAATAAAAAGACTTTTTAAATCGCATTAAATAAGCAACTACTACCGATAATTGATATTATCGGTAATAGTTGCTTAATGGTGAAAAGTGCTGTTAATATAGGGGTAAGTTACGCATCCATAAGAATTTGATGTTTTATCGAATGAGCGCGCTATGAATCCTGCAATTATTGACAATTCCAGTGGACGCATCGATTTCCTGCCTCAGTTGGAGGATCAACAAAAGTCGGAATATTCTTCGGCGCTAAATGCAGATAATGATTTAGAGGCTGTACAAACTTGGCTTGCAGCAAGCTCTGGTCGATCGGAACATACCTTTCTCAGTTATCGGCGTGAAGCACGTCGCTTTTTATTATTTTTACATCAAAGTGGTGCTATCGTTTTACGTGACGTCAAAGTTGAATTGGTGCATGATTATTTTACGCTTCTTAGGAATCCACCCCAACATTGGATTATCGATTTTAATCCAGAACAATTAGTCACTCAGGTTTTAAAGGGACCGCTATCGGCGCAATCAATTGCCTATGCACGTACGGTACTTTCACGGATGTATCGATTCTTGTTAGACGCAGGTTATGTTCGTACCAATCCAATTG
>Ga0209023_10005729_pt1 | contig 13425 bp, 17 predicted proteins | sample LakOneMetagenome_FD_187468 | JGI IMG/M metagenome (GOLD analysis project Ga0209023, IMG submission 187468) | Freshwater and sediment microbial communities from Lake Erie, Canada (SPAdes) (version 2) | ecosystem: Environmental > Aquatic > Freshwater > Lentic | place: Lake Erie, Canada...
TGGTCTCCGCCCGGGCTCCATTGCCGACGCCAACGACCGCGCGCAGTTAGCCGAACTGGAGACGCTCGGCGAACTCACGCAGATCGCCTGGAAGAAGGGCTGCCAGGTCATGATCGAAGGCCCCGGCCACGTGCCGCTGCACAAGATCAAGATCAACATGGACAAGCAGCTCAAGGAATGCGGCGAAGCCCCGTTCTACACGCTCGGACCGCTGACGACCGACATTGCGCCGGGCTACGACCACATCACCTCGGGCATCGGCGCCGCCATGATCGGCTGGTTCGGCTGCGCCATGCTCTGCTACGTGACGCCGAAGGAGCATTTGGGCTTGCCGAACCGCGACGACGTCAAGGTCGGCGTCATCACCTACAAGATCGCCGCCCATGCCGCCGATCTCGGCAAGGGTCATCCCGCCGCCCAACTGCGCGACGACGCCCTCTCCCGCGCGCGTTTCGACTTCCGCTGGGAAGACCAGTTCAACCTCGGCCTCGATCCCGAGACCGCCCGCGCCTATCACGACGAAACCCTGCCGAAGGAAGCCCACAAGGTCGCGCACTTCTGCTCGATGTGCGGCCCGAAGTTCTGCTCGATGAAGATCACGCAGGACGTCCGCGACTACGCCGCGACCTTGAACGACCCCGACAAGCGCGCGGTGGCAGGCGGCCAGGTCGGCATGTCGGTCTCGGGCGTGATCGAGGACGGCATGGCGCAGATGAGCGCGAAGTTCAAGGAGATGGGCTCGAGCGTTTATCTGGATGCGGAGAAGGTGAAGGAGAGCAACAAGGTGTTGTGAGGCACCGCTCTCGCCGCGTCATGCCCGGGCTTGACCCGGGCATCCATCGGAAAAGAAGAAGGCCGGGCGAGAGCCCGGCCTCTCGTATTAGCTCACTTGCGTTAACACACCTTATCCGACGCACCTTCCCTACCTCACCCGCCGATAAAAATTGCTCGCACTCCCCCGCCCGCCGCCGACATTCGGATTGGTGTTGACGAACTCGTCGTCGGTCAGCTTGTCGATATTGCGGGTCTGCGCCTCGCCCTCCCAGTTCGGGAATGAGGACGACACGATATTGTAGGTGACGGTCTTGCTGGCCTCGTCGACGGTGTACGTGCCGAACACCGACAGGCTGCGCCTCATGATGGCGGCGTATTCATCCGGCGTGCCGGTCATGCGGTTGTTGGACGCGATCTTCGGCGCGTCAGCGGCGACATGGATCTGTGCGAAGCGGCCGTCGGCCGTGAAGATCAAAATGCCCTTGGGCGTCTCGCCAAACGGAAACGACTTCTTGCCGTCGGGCGCCGCGACTTCGGCGACGACGAAATTCCAGGTGCCGACGATCTGCTGCTTCAGGCTCTTCGCCGTTTGCGCCGCGGCGGCGCTGGCCGACAGCGTAAGCGCAAGCAACGTGGCGGTGGTCTTCAACTTCATGGATTCCTCCCCGAAACGTGTTGGCACGCATGCTAGCCTGCAACCGTGCCGCAGGCGAGGCCGCTGGAGATTGCGCTTCCACACCCACCCACGGTCCTCATCCTGAGGAGCCGCGAAGCGGAGTCTCGAAGGATGGCCCAAGATTCGAAAGGTCGGGGCCACATGGTTCGAGACGGCGCTGCGCGCCTCCTCACCATGAGGAGTTACTGGCTGCTGCGCCAGCGTCGCTGGCGGATTGATTCTACCCCCACACAAGCACGATCTCCTGCCCACACCTGCGACAAAGCAGCCCGACGGGCAAATCACTTCTGATTTCCAGAAATGACGTCAAGCCTACATATCGAAAATAAATCCGTTGCTCCGTCGGGCAAATCAAAGCCATAACTCCCGCCATCCTGTCCCACCAGAGGGGCGTCGGCCATCGTCGCAAACGCGGGACAGGGAAGCGATGGACGTGCGGTCGCGACTGACGAGCGCGGCTGTGCGTACGGTGAAATCGTTTGGGTCCGACGCCCCGATGCAGGCGTCAAGTTCGAAGGCGGCCAACGCTGCCCGAGGGCGATGGTGTCACAAAAAGCAGGGTCACCAGGACGATCTCGTATAAGCCGTAAAGCCATTGCGCGGGGAAGGCCGGAGTGTTTCAGCCAAACCTGTATGCTCGTGGGCAGCATTCACTACCCATATCGCCCATGAGACCGCGGGTGCGGCGAGCGCCCGGTCTTCCCTGCGCCCTCTGATTTCGAGGAGGGCCAACGACATGCAAAACTTCGGGCGTATCGCGCCGCGAGAACAATTTCCGCTGTCATCGTCCGCCTTGTGCGCGATTGCGCACTGGGGCGGACGATCCAGTATTCCAGAGGCAGCAATGATTGAATCGATAGGCCGCGGCGTACTGGATCCCCCGCATGCGCGGGGGACGACAGCTGTAACTTGGTCATGGCGTGAAGCGCAAGCGACGAACGGATTACCGCAGCGTGATCGCAAGCCCGCTCAGATCCGCGTTCGCCATCAAGCCGGTCTGGCTGCCGGACAATTCCAGCACGGCGCCCTTCTGGTTGGTCAGCACGATGGCGCGGGCGCCGCGGCCGACGGCGAGACCGGCACCGGCGGCGCCGTAGACGCCGGCGACGTCGGAGGGACGATAGATGTTGCTGACGCGGCCGCGCAGCACGGTTTTCGAGCCGCCGAACACCAGGCCGTAGTCGAGTCCGCCGGTGGAGAGGCCATAGGTGCGACCGCGGAACGTCAGCGAGCCGCTGCCGCCGGAGCCGCCGATGATCCAGCCGGCCTTGTAGATCACGAGCTGCACGAAGCCCTCGTCGGCGCGCGAGGCGGAGGGGAGCAGCGAGCCTGCGAGAGCGATCAGGCCGAACACGGCGGCGCGGAAGGCGGATGACATCTTCATGAAAGGTTCCCCGGAATTTGAAGGCTTGTTGCGACAGGCAGGAAGCGGCTGAGTCGTGATTTGCGGATTGTAACCCAATGGCCGGATGGGCAAACTGGTTCCATCCGAGCCTTGTTTACTAAAGACCTTGCCACCATGGCGAAAAGGAGTCCCGATGCCGGATATCAAGCACTTCGCCCCGCCGCCGGGCGTGAAATCGCCGCCGCTGTCGTTCGCCGCGCGCACCGGCGATTTGCTGTTCATCTCGGGCATTCCGGGCTTCGACGAGAATGGCGCGCTGGCCGAAGGCTTCGAGGCGCAGTTCGGCTATGTCGTCGCCAACATCAAGCGCATCCTGAGCGAGGCCGGCGCCACCACCCGCGACCTCGTCAAGCTCAACGTGCTGCTGACCCGGCACGCCGACGTCGTCACCATGAACAAGCTCTATGCCGAAGCGTTCGGGCCGGCGCCCTACCCGGCCCGCACCACCTGCGTGGTGGTGTCGCTGCCCGATCCGAAGATGCTGATCGAAATCGAGGGCGTCGCGCAGTTGAAGGCGTAGCAACCATTAACTCCTCATGGTGAGGACCCTAGGGAGGGAGCGATGATCGAGGCCGGATGCTTTGAACCAATCACGACCTCGCCGGACAAAATTCATGAGCGGGCGGCAACGCCCCGTTTTCAAACCGGAGATTTTCCATGCGTCGTCTGTTTGCCCTGTCCGCCGTTGCCGCGATCGGCTTCACCGCACTGGCCGCGTCGAGCCCGGCCGAGGCCGCGTTTCACCTGATCCGCTGGCACGACTCCGGCTTCTGCCAGATCTGGGACGAGAACGTTCCGACCGCACCGTATCCGTCGAACTACACCGTCATCATCGACAGCGAAGTGCAGACCTTCGGCGACGCGCTGGTGCTCAAGGACGGCCTGCTGCGCAACGGCACCTGCGCGTTCTGATCTGGCGTTAACCGTTCGGAAAAGGCCGGTCAGCCGCAGGACCCGCCGGCCTTTTTCATGCTTGCGAAATTGAACCCAATCGCAGTTTGGCCACACTCAATTCATGCCCGGCCATTCGAGATCGGGCGCACGTCCGTCCTCCCGGCATTGCGGAGGACGGCAGACATTTCCCCAAACAGGAGTCCTTGCATGCTTCGCATTTCCGCCCTCTGCGCCGCCGCCGGTATCGCTCTCACTGCGCTTGCTGCCACCAGCCCGGCCGAAGCCGCGTTTCACCTGATCCGCTGGGAAGGCACCGGCGTCTGCCAGGTCTGGGATGACAGCATTCCGACCAAGCCGTTCCCGTCGAACTACAAGACCGTCAGCAAGCACGTCGCCACTTTCGATGGCGCGCTCGCGGTCAAGAACGTCATGCTCAAGAAGGGCTCCTGCAAGCTCTGAGCGACGAATTGCGCGCGGGGCGGGCTTGCGCCTGCCCTGCGGCATATCTGCCTGCCGCATATCTGCTTGCAACTCTGCACCTTGTGCCGGCAGTCACGCTTGCTATCCTCTGTGAAAACACGAACAGAGGAAACGCCATGCCCCTACTCGCCAACCACATCGCCGTCGTCACCGGCGCAGGCTCCGGCATCGGACGCGCGATCGCCAACGGCTATGCCCGTGAAGGCGCGCGCGTCGTTATCCTCGACATGAACGAAAAGGCGGCAGCCGATGTCGCCAAGGAAATCCGCGACGCCGGGGGCAAGGCCGAGAGTCTTGTGCTCGACGTCAGCAAGCGCGACGACTGCATCGCCGTCGCGAAGACCGTCGCCGAGAATGTCGGCAAGATCTCGATCCTGGTCAACAACGCCGGCATCGCCCGCCGCAACGGCATGCTGGGCGCGGCGGAAGCCGTGATCAAGGATTGGGAAGACATCATCGCCATCAACCTCAACGGCGTCTTCAACGTCACCCACGCCTTCCTCGAACCGCTGCGCGCCAACAAGGGCCGCATCGTGAATATCGGATCGATCCAGTCGTTCGTGCATCTGAAGACGCCGAGTTCGCCGGCCTATACGGCGTCCAAGCACGGCGTGCTCGGCTTCACCAAGGCGCTCGCCGCCGAACTCGGCAAGGACGGCGTCCGCGTCAACGCGATCGGCCCCGGTTTCATCGAGACGCCGCTGAACGAAAAGGTGCGCGCCAGCAATCCGGAACTGGCAAAGGTGTTCGTCGCCCACACCCCGCTCGGCCGCGCCGGCGTGGCGGAGGACATTGTCGGCCCCGCCATCTTCCTCGCCTCCGACATGTCGGCCTACGTCTCGGGCTCGATCGTGATGGTCGACGGCGGCTACCGGACGGTGTGAACATGTCGAACGCCCCGCATTTCGATATCGACGTTCCCTCGTTCTGGGCGGATCCCTATCCGGCGCTGGCGCGGATGCGCAGGGAGGCGCCGATCGCGTTCGTGCCGCAGTTGAACTCCACCGTGTTCACGCGGCGCGACGATATTTTCACGCAGGAAAAACGCATCGACATCTTCTCCTCGCACCAGCCCGCCGGCCTGATGAACGTGCTGATGGGCCACAACATGATGCGCAAGGACGGCGATGCGCACATGTCGGAGCGGGCAGCGATGTTTCCGGCGGTGTCGCCGCGCACCGTGCGCGATACCTGGGTGAAGCAGTTCCAGGCCCATGCCGACCGCATCCTCGATGCGCTCGCGCCGCGTGGCAATGCCGATCTCTGCAAGGCGCTGGCACTGCCGCTGTCGGCCGAATGCCTGAAGGACGTCACCGGCCTCACCAACATGCGCTTCGAGGACATGGACGCATGGTCGCAGGCGATGATCGACGGGATCGCCAACTATACCGGCAACAAGGAAGTCGAGGCGCGCTGCCACGCCGCCACATCAGGCATCGATGCCGCGATCGACGACATGATCCCGGTGGTGACCAAACATCCGAACACGTCGATCCTCAGCGTGCTCCTGGCCGCCGGCCAGCCGATGCCAAGCATCCGCGCCAACATCAAGCTTGCGATATCAGGCGGCCAGAACGAACCGCGCGACGCCATTTCCGGGGCGACCTGGGCGCTGCTGACGCATCCGGATCAACTCGCGCTGGTACAGGCCGGCAAGGCAAAATGGCTCGACGCCTTCGAGGAATATGCGCGCTGGATCGCGCCGATCGGCATGTCGCCGCGCCGCGTCGCCAAGCCGTGGTCCTATGGCGGCGTCGATTTCGAACCGGAGGATCGCGTGTTCTTCATGTTCGGTTCGGCCAACCGCGACGAAGCCTGCTTCGACGAACCCGACCGCTTCGACGTCACCCGCAATACGCAAAAGAGCATCGCGTTCGGCGCCGGGCCGCATTACTGCGCGGGCGCATTCGCGTCGCGGGCCATGGTGGCCGACGTCGCGTTGCCCAGTATTTTTGCGCGATTGAAGGGCCTGCGGCTCGACGAACGCGAGCCGGTGCGGATCGGCGGCTGGGCGTTTCGCGGCCTGCTCAACCTGCCGGTCGAATGGGACGCCTGACGACGGCGCGCGCTCTATCCGAACCTTACCCGATTGCGTTCCTTTGCCTTGGCCGCCTCCACCTCGCGGTCGCGCGCCGGCGCGTTGGTTTGCAGGGCGGCAAACAGCCGCCGCGCGCTGTCGGAGACTTCCGAAACCGCGCGGTTGAAGGCCTCGGCATTGGCCTGTGAAGGCGAATTGAAGCCGGACAGCTTGCGCACGAATTGCAGCGCCGAGGCATGGATTTCCGCATGCGTCGCCGGCGGCTCGAAGTTGAACAGCGTCTTGATGTTGCGGCACATGATGGTCTCCCGATTCGCGATGCGACGGCTCGTCCAAAGGACGAACGGCCGGCACAAATTCCGACAGCGGCGCTTATTCTGTCATAGAATAGGAAGTGCGTTCACCCCGGCAAAGCGAGTTCCCGATGAGCCATGTGACTTACAAGGTCGTCCAGCACGACGGCGGCTGGGCCTATACGGTCGACGGCGTGTTCTCCGAGCCGTTTCGGAGCCATGCCGCAGCGCTGGCGGCGGCGCGACGGGTGGCGGCCGAACAGCGGGTTCCCGGCCGCACCGAAGCCATTCAGTACGAGACGGCCGACGGCAAATGGCACACCGAAACCGCCTCCGGCAGCGACCGGCCGGAAACCGACGTCGAGGGATGAGGCCCGTGCCGATCCAGTGACGCCAAAACGGCCGATATGATAACCTCCCCGCAAGCAGCCCGAAGCGGCCGCGGCCCGGGGAGAGACATCATGAATTTTTCACACCTCGCCTTTGTCGGTAGCCTCGTCTTGACACCCCTCACTGCCTCCGCCGCCGACTATCCCGCCCCCAAACAGGGCGACTGGACGGCCCGCGATTTCAAATTCCACACCGGCCAGACCATGCCGGAGTTGCGGCTGCACTACACCACGATCGGCGAGCCGACCGGCCAGCCGGTGCTGGTGCTGCACGGCTCGGGCGGCTCGGCGGTCAACATGCTGACCGCGGCGTTCGCCGGCGAACTGTTCGGCCCCGGTCAACCGCTCGATGCCGCAAAATACTACATCATCATTCCCGATGGCCTCGGCCACGGCAAATCGTCGAAGCCATCCGACGGCATGAAGACGGCGTTCCCGAAATACAATTACGACGACATGGTCGACGCGCATTATCGGCTTGTGAAGGAAGGACTCGGCGTCAAACACCTCCGGCTCGTGATCGGCAATTCGATGGGCGGCATGCACACCTGGATCTGGGGCGGCCGCTATCCGCAGTTCATGGATGCGCTGGTGCCGATGGCCTCGCAACCGACCGAGATGGCGGCGCGGAACTGGATGCTGCGGCGGATGATGATCGAGACCATCCGCAACGATCCCGATTACAACGGCGGCAACTACACCGCGCAGCCGCGGATGATGAAGTACGCCGTCAACGCCTATGGCATCGCCACCGGCGGCGGCACCCTCGCCTATCAGATGCTGGCGCCGACGGCAGCTACGGCTGACAAAATGGTCGACGAGCGGCTGGCTGTGGCGATCACCGCCGACGCCAACGACTTCGTGTACCAGTGGGAAGCCTCGCGCGACTACAATCCGACCGCCGGCCTCGACAAGATCGAAGCGACGTTGCTGGCGATCAACGCCGCAGACGACGAACGCAATCCGCCGGAAACCGGCGTCACCGATGCGGCAATGAAGCGGGTCAGGAACGGACGGTTGTTCCTGATCCCGGCCTCGACCGATACGCGCGGCCATCTCACCACCGGCAACGCCGCATTCTGGAAACAGAAGGTGCAGGAATTGCTGCAGACCGCGCCGCTGAAGACCATGTAGTTTGATGACCTGACGACGCCAGCTTTGGAGAACGACCTTGACCGATTTCAACGCCAGCGATCTCGCAACGATCTATCCCGCCCCCTCGCCGCGCGTGATTGCGAAAGCGCGACCCGCGATCGACGTGCATGCGAAGAAGTTCATCGGCATGTCGCCGTTCTGCGTCCTGGCGACCTCCGGCTCCGATGGCAGCGTCGACGCCTCGCCACGCGGCGGCAATCCCGGCTTCATCAGCGTCGCCGGCCCGAACGAATTGCTGATGCCGGATCGATCGGGCAACAACCGGATCGATAGTTTCAGGAACATCGTCGAAGGAAGCGGCTTCGTGCAGTTGATCTTCTTCGTGCCGGGGATCGACGAGACGCTGCGGGTCGGCGGCAAGGGAAAGGTCACGGCCGATCCGGATCTACTGGCGTCGATGATCGAATTCGGCAAGCCGCCACGCGCCGTGCTGCGGATCGATGTCAGCGAAGTCTATTTCCACTGCGGCAAGGCGCTGATGCGCTCCAGGCTGTGGGGCGGCGATCGCGTCGAGCGTTCGGTGATGCCGAGCATCGGCGAAGTGATCCACGACCAGACCGGCCTCGGCGAGCGCGAAAGTCAGGAAGTGATCTACGAGCGCTACAAGACGCAGTTGTAGGACTTGCTGTCATACCCCGCAAAGGCGGGGTATCCAGTACGCTGTGGCGTTGAATTTCCTCACCAGAGCTGGTGGGTACTGGGTCACCCGCATGCGCGGGTGACGACGGTTATGGCTGTCGCCACTCAGTGCTCGCTCTCGAGCCCGCCGACGTGCTTCTGGGTGTAGAGTTCAAGCCCGATGCGCTTGATCAGGTCGAGCTGAGTCTCGAGGAAATCGATGTGGTGTTCCTCGTCCTTCATGAGCTGCTCGAACAGGTCGCGGCTGACGTAGTCCTTGACGCCATGGCAGTAGGTCGCGGCTTCCTGGTACAGCGCGCGCGCGGCGATCTCGGAGGCGAGATCGCAGTCGATGATTTCCTTGACGTTCTGGCCGATCCGCAGCGGATCGAGCACCTGCAGATTGGGGAAGCCGTCGAGGAACAGGATCCGATCGGTGAATTTGTCGGCGTGCTCCATCTCCTCGATGGATTCCTTGCGCCAGACCTTGGCCATGTCCAGGAGGCCCCAATTGTTCAACAGCCGGTAATGCAGCCAATATTGGCTGATGGCCGTGAGCTCGCTGCGGAGGCCCTTGTTGAGATAATCGATGACCTTCGGGTCGCCCTGCATGATGCTCTCCAGATCCTGAGGCCAAAATGGCCTTCATATTGTTTAGAACGCTTCTAAATCAGATCACACATCGGGGCAACCACTTCCCCCGAACGGCCCGGTGCAGACCACAAAATTCAGGGGTTTTATTAGCTGATATCAGCAGGCCGCGAGCGCGAATGCCGGAGCGATGTCCTGGACAGTTTCCTGGGCAGGCTCGTCATTGGCGGCCGCATGGCTGTGCGGGCAGCCGAGGCCACAGGCCTTGGCACAGGGGCCAAGCGCTTCGTCGATGATGGTCTTGATGGTGCGGGCGCAACGGCCGCATTCGGCGCTGCAGCCGAGGCAGCCGTAAATCTGCTTCGGATGACGCGCCAAGTCACCGGCGGCACTGACGGCGTTGCGGACATCGTGGTCGCTGAGGACGTTGCAGGAACAGACGATCATGAAGACGGCAGGCCCATCGGTGATGCTTGAGTTCTTCAGATATTGAAGCGCCGCATCGGATGCAAAAGGAAAAAGCGCAGTTTCAAGCAATTCCAAACTGATGCTGGAAGCAGCTTGGAACGAGTCTAAAAAGACATATTGCGGCAGATCAAAAACCCGCAGTTTCCCCGGGAATTTGCCGAGGATTAATCACCGCCTCCGCCGCCGTCTCCGCCACCACCGCCGCTGTCCCCGCCCCCGCTTCCGCTGTCAGAACCGCTCCAGTCCCCGGACGCGCCCGAACTGTCCGACGAGGAATTATCGCTGCTGAACCAGGAGAAGACGTTCCAGCCATCGCCGCCGGAGCTGGCGGAATAGCTCGCGCTGCTGTCTGCGTTATCGCCGGATGCGCCCTGCCGTCGCGCGTTGCGGCTTTGCACCCGGTTCATCAGCAGGTAGCAAAGCAGCGAGGTACCACCGACTGCCGCCAAAAACGCCGTCATTCCACCGGTCATGACATCCCTCTGTAGCCGCCCGGACCGGGTTTTTCCCGTCAGGCGGCCCGATTTCCTGTCATTGGTCGCCAAATAAGGCATAGCCGTTCATTGAACATTTAAGCGAAATGTGGAACTTTGCAGGGGACAGAACGATTTAGGAACTGTCCTTTGCTCCCATGAGAAAGGTGAGGCCATGAAGAAGACATTGATGGCGCTCGGTGCCGTCGCCACGCTGGCGATTTCCTCCGTTGCGATGACCGCTCCCGCCCATGCGCAGCGTGGCGTTGCGGCAGGTGTTGCTGCCGGATTGATCGGTGGCGCCATTGTCGGCGGCGCGATCGCTTCGCAGAACGGTTACTACGGTCCCGGCTACGGCTACGCGCCCGGCTATTACGGCGGCGGTCCGGCCTATGTCGTCGATCCCGGCTATGGCGGTGATTGCTACCTTCAGCGTCAGCGTTTCTGGGATGGTTATGGCTGGCGCGTTCGCAACGTGCGGGTCTGCAACTAAACCCGTTCACCTTCATTAAATCTGATCTGTCGCCCCGGAAAACAGCTTGTTTTCCGGGGCGATTGTTTTTTGCGGCAGAAAAAAACCGCTTTTGCGGCTCAACAGCCTGATGCGTTTGAATCGAGCCGGGTGCGCGACGGTTCATTCGAGCGACAGTGTGTTCCAACCCCAACTGTTCCAAATTCAGGTGCCCGCGAAGGCGCCAGTCCAGGAGAGCCAGAGAAATGAAGAAGACATTTGCTGCCTTGATCGCGGTTACGACGCTTGCGGCTTCGCTGGCGACAACGCCGGCCAGCGCTCAGCGTGGCGTCGGCGTTGGTATCGCAGCGGGCCTCCTCGGCGGCGCGATCGTCGGCGGCGCGATCGCTTCCAGCCGACCGGCCTACGGTGGCCCGGTCTATGTGGAAGACGCGCCCTACCCGGCCTGCCGCATGGTCCGCGAGCGTTTCTGGGACGGTTACGGCTGGCGTTTCCGTCGCGTCGAGGTCTGCGACTGATCCAACCGACCGGCGCGACCAGCGCGCTTTGATGAAAGCCCGGCCGGGAAATCGGCCGGGCTTTTTCGTGCAGCGGCTAGCGCGCCGAACTCATCGATTGCAGCACCGCTTGGCTCGGCCAGCAGTCGACCTTGAGACCCGCGGACTTCTGGTAGGCGCCGAGCGCCGCGCGGGTCTGCATCCCCGCTTTGCCGTCGAGCTTGTCCTTGTAGAGACCGATCCGCGTCAGATGACGCTGCATGGCCTCGACGTCCTTGGTGCGCAGTTGTGTCGATGCCGACCACGGTGTCGCGAACGGCAGCGGACTTGCCATGCGGTCGCTGAGATGGCCGACGAACAGCACATACAGGTCTGAGAAATTGTATTCCTTGATGACGAAGTAGTTCTTCGTGGTCAGGAACGCCGGACCGTAGACGCCTTCGGGCTGCAGCAGCGAGGCCGGCTGCGCCTGTTCGGTTGCATTCAGTTTCGCACTGCGCACCGGCGTAAAGCCGGCGCGCAGCCAATCGCCGATCGGCTTCGTCACCTCGGGCACGCCCATGGTGCAGTCGACATTGGCCGGCGGCCGCACCTCGTAAGCCCAGCGCACGCCGGGCTGCCAACCCTTGTTGACGAGTTGCTGGGCGGCGGAAGCCAGCGCGTCCGGCACCGAGTGCCAGATGTCGACGCGACCGTCGCCGTCGAGATCGACGCCGTGCTTGTAATATTCGGAAGGCAGGAACTGGGTGTAGCCGGTGGCGCCGGCCCAGGACGAGCGAAACTCCCTGCGCGTCACCGCGCCCTCGCCGAGGATTTTCAGCGCCAGGATGAATTCGGTCCGGTACTGGTCCTTGCGCCGACCGACAAAGGCCTGCGTTGCGACCACGCGCAGCGTGTCATAGGGCAGCGCATAGCGACCGAAGTCGGTCTCGCGCCCCCAGATCGCGAGCACGACGCTGGCGGGAACGCCAAAGCGCTGTTCGATCTGGTCGAGCGCCGCGCGATGCTTTGCCATCAGCCTCGTGCCCTCGGTCGCAAGCCGCGCGATCGAGGCCTCCTTGATGTAATCGGCCGGCACCTGCACGAACTCGGCCTGCGACGGCGCGCCGGTCGCGGGCCGCCCCGGCAGGATCAGGTCCGGCAGCTTGTAATCCGGTTCCAGTCCGCGGGTCTGCGCATCGAAGGTCTCCCGCGAAACGCCGGCGGCCTGCGCCTCCGGCCACAGCGACGCGATGAACTGGGTGAAGGCGGCGTCGGCCGCGCGCGCGGGCGACGCTCCGCAGAGGACAGCTATCATCGCAACAATGAAGGCCATCCGCTTCATATTGTTACCGCGTCAGCTTCTTGTACTTCACGCGATGCGGAATGATGCTGTCCTGGCCGAGCCGGCGCATCTTGTCCTTTTCGTAGTCCTGGAAGTTGCCCTCGAACCATTCGACATGGCTGTCGCCTTCGAACGCCAGGATGTGGGTCGCGATGCGGTCGAGGAACCAGCGGTCATGGCTGATGATGACGGCGCAGCCGGCAAAATCCTCCAGCGCCTCTTCCAGCGCGCGCAGCGTATCGACGTCGAGATCGTTGGTCGGTTCGTCGAGCAGCAGCACGTTGGCGCCGGACTTGAGCATCTTGGCCAGATGAACGCGGTTGCGCTCACCGCCCGACAGCGCGCCGACCTTCTTCTGCTGGTCGGCGCCCTTGAAGTTGAACGACGAGCAGTAACCGCGCGAGTTCACTTCCTTCTTGCCGAGCAGGATCAGTTCGTTGCCGCCGGAAATTTCCTCCCACACCGTCTTCTTGCCGTCGAGGTCGTCGCGCGACTGATCGACGTAACCGAGATGCACGCTCTCGCCGACGGTGATGGTGCCCTTGTCCGGCTTCTCCTGCCCGGTGATCATCCGGAACAGCGTGGTCTTGCCGGCGCCGTTGGGGCCGATCACGCCGACGATGCCGCCCGGCGGCAGCTTGAAGGTGAGATCCTCGATCAGCATGCGGTCGCCGAAGCTCTTGGAGAGGCCTTCGAAGTCGACGACGTTCTGGCCGAGCCGCTCGGCGACGGGAATCGTGATCTGCGCGGTCTGGGTCTGCTTGTCGCTGGCCTGCTTCAACAGGTCCTCATAGCGCTGGTAGCGCGCCTTGGACTTGGCCTGGCGAGCCTTGGGAGACGACGCGATCCATTCCTGCTCGCGGGCCAGCGAGCAGGAA
>Ga0209023_10005731_pt1 | contig 13423 bp, 12 predicted proteins | sample LakOneMetagenome_FD_187468 | JGI IMG/M metagenome (GOLD analysis project Ga0209023, IMG submission 187468) | Freshwater and sediment microbial communities from Lake Erie, Canada (SPAdes) (version 2) | ecosystem: Environmental > Aquatic > Freshwater > Lentic | place: Lake Erie, Canada...
AAGATCGAGGGATTGAAAAGTCTCAACCACGGCTTGAGACAGATCCCTTGCAGAGCGATTAAGGTGGCGTTGACACCCACCCGGTTGTCACTTACTTTTGCTGGCGTTTGCGGGGAACAACCGCGCAAAGTCTCAACTATCACTCAAGCTCCGGACGGAACAGAGAAAGGCGTGTGAAGCTCACATGGAGGCTTCCAGTTACCTGGCGGTGATCAAGGTAGTCGGCGCGGGAGGCGGCGGCACCAACGCGGTATCCCGCATGGTCGATGCAGGTCTGAAGGGCGTCGAGTTCCTTGCCGTCAACACCGACGCGCAGGCGCTCCGCTCCTGCGAGGCCGACGTGAAGCTCGCGATCGGCCAGGAGCTGACCCGCGGCCTCGGCGCCGGCGGCAATCCCGAGGTCGGGGCCGGAGCCGCCGCGGAGAGCCGCGACGACATCAAGGAGGCCCTGAAGGGGGCCGACATGGTCTTCGTCACCGCCGGCGAGGGTGGAGGCACCGGTACCGGTGCCGCCCCCGTGATCGCCGAGATCGCCAAGCAGGAGATCGGCGCGCTGACCGTCGGCGTCGTCACCAAGCCGTTCGAGTTCGAGGGCGCCAAGCGCATGCAGCAGGCCCTCGACGGCATCGAGAAGCTCCGCAACGAGGTCGACACCCTGATCATCGTTCCGAACGAGAAGCTCCTCAACATCGTCGAGCGTCGCGAGCCGATCAGCGAGGCCTTCCGCAAGGCCGACGACATCCTCCGCCAGGGCGTCCAGGGCATCACCGACCTGATCACCGTCCCCGGCCTGATCAACCTCGACTTCGCCGACGTCCGGGCGATCATGTCCGACGCCGGATCCGCCCTCATGGGCATCGGCACGTCCTCCGGCGAGAGCCGCGCGGGCGAGGCCGCCAAGGAGGCGATCTCCTCGCCGCTGCTCGAGTCCGCCATCGACGGCGCGACCGGCATGCTCCTCAACATCACCGGTGGAGAGGACATGGGCCTCTTCGAGGTCAACGAGGCCGCCGAGGTCGTCAGCAGCACTGCCGACAAGGGCGCCAACATCATCTTCGGCGCCGTCGTCGACAACACGATGGGCGACGAGCTCCGCGTGACCGTCATCGCCACCGGCTTCGAGGGCTTCGAGATGCTCGCGCGCCGTCCGGCCGAGGTCCGTCGCCGCAGCCGCCGTCGCGGCGTTCAGCCTCCGACCGATCGCGAGATCCGGTCGTTAGAGGTCAGCGACGACGACATCGACATCCCGCCCTTCCTGCGGGACTGAGAGGCCGCATCTCGGCGTCCTCGTCGCCTCGCGGCCCTGGAGGCCGCGTCGGCTCCTGCGTCCTTGACCTGCGGGCTCTCAGCCTCCGCAGGAATACCCACCCTGACGGGCTCCCCGCCTCGTCAGTCCCCTAAGGCGAGGATCAGCTCGCGGACCGCGGCGGGGTAGCGGTATGTGAGGTTGCCGTGCGCGCCGTCGAACAGGTCGAGGGTGTGGTCGACGCCGAGGGCCGTCAGTTCGTCGGAGAAGGCCTGGGCGCCCAGGTCGAGCTGGTACTCGTCGCTCTTGCCGGCGTCGAGGTAGATGCGCCGCATCGAGCGGAGGGCGTCGGCGTGGCGGGGGGCCATGTGGACCGGGTCGTGGTCGAGCCACTGCTGCCAGACGTCGTCGATGAGCCTGCCGCTGGTCAGGTCGAACGGGAGCAGTGCCTTGCCCGAACGACCGGGGTCGGGGTCGGGTGAGTAGGCGGCGGCGTAGCCGTACATCTCGATCGGGTTGTGGCGGGAGTAGTCGAACGGGTCCTCGTCGGGGAGCTTTTCGAAGAAGACCTCATAGGAGGACTCGTAGTGCTCTCGGAGCGTCCGGACCGCGTTGGCGATTCCCGGCGTCATCGAGAGCTCGAACAGGGCGTCGCCGGCGTGGGACGCGAGGGCCGAGAAGACGTCGGGGCGCATCATCGGCACGACCATCGCGCCGTACCCGCCCGACGACTTGCCGGTGATGCCGCGGTGGTCGCGGTCCGGGGCGGTGGGGTAGCGCTCGTCGATGAACGGAACGATCTCGTCGCAGAGGTAGGACTGATAGGGGCCGTTGGCGATCGAGTCGAGGAACTGGGAGCCGCCGTAGGAGGTCCAGCAGTCGACCATCACGACGATTGCGTCGGGGCACTCCTCGGAGGCGAGCATCGCGTCCATCCGCTCGATGAACGTCGGCTCGAACGCCTTGCGGCCGGTCCACATGTCGATCTGGCCCGTGTAGCCCTGGATCACGTAGATCGTGGGGAGCTCGCGCGGGTGATCGAGCTCGACGCCGGGGGGGCGGAGCACGTAGAGGGGGCGACGGGCCGGATCGCCGAGCGGATTGCCGGCCAGGAGGTCGGATTCGACGACGAGCCGGTCCAGTGTGCCCGAGAGCGTGACGCTCCAGGGCCGGCCGAGATGCTCGTCGCCCACGTCGGCGGTTTCGCTGAGCAGCTTCATGTGGCGGACACTAGCCCCGTGGCCTCCCGGGCTCCCGCTAGCCTGCCCGGCGTGACCGACTCCGAGCCGCTGCGGCGCACCTCCCTCTACGACGAGCATGTCGCCGCCGGCGCGCGGCTGGTGCCGTTCGCGGGCTGGGAGATGCCGGTCCAGTACGAGGGCGTGGCCGCCGAGCACCAGGCCGTCCGCGAGCGCAGCGGGATGTTCGACGTCTCCCACATGGGTCAGATCGGCACGCGCGGCCCGGACGCCCTGGCCTTCCTCCAGCACGTCGTCAGCAACGACGTCGCCAAGCTCGCCCAGGGCGGGGCCCAGTACTCGTGCCTCTGCGCCGACGACGGCGGCATCGTCGACGACCTCTTCAGCTACCTGCTCGAGGACCGGGGCACCGAGTACCTGACGGTTTCCAACGCGGCCAACCACGAGGTCGACCTCGCCCGCTTCCGGCAACTCGCCGAGCCGTTCGACGTCGAGGTGCTCGACCTCGCGCCCGAGTTCGCGATGATCGCCGTCCAGGGCCCGGAGGCGCGCGCAGCGGTGTCGGGGCTCGCCTCGGCCGAGCTCCCGGCGCGGATGCGGACGGCGACCCTCGAGGTGGCCGGGTCGAGGGCGCTGGTCTGCGGCACGGGGTACACCGGCGAGGACGGGGTCGAGATCCTCGTCGCCCCCGCTGACGCCCCGGCGCTCTGGCGGGAACTGCTCGCCGCCGGCGTCACGCCCTGCGGGCTCGGCGCGCGCGACACGCTCCGGCTCGAGGTCTGCTTCCACCTGCACGGCAACGACATGGGACCCGATCGCAATCCGATCGAGGCCGGGCTCGGCTGGTGCTGCAAGGAGGAGACGGGCTTCGCCGGCTCCGAAGCGGTGGCTGCGGCCCGCGCCGAGGGGACGGCGGAGAAGCTCGCCGCCTTCGCTATCGAGGGTCGCGGGATTCCGCGCGCCGGCAACCCGATCCTCTCGGGGGGCGAGCCGGCCGGGTCCGTGACCAGCGGCACCTTCTCGCCCTCGCTGGGCATCGGCATCGGGATGGGATACGTTCGCTCCGAGCTCGCCGAGCCCGGGACGACCGTGGAGATCGATGTCCGGGGGCGGGTTCGCGACGCGGAGATCCGCAGCAAGCCCCTTTACAAGACCGCAAACTGACCGAAGCGAAAGGACCGACAGCAGCGTATGGCGACTGAGGAGAGCTACCCCGACGAGCTTCGTTACCACCCCGAGCACGACTGGGCCCGGATCGACGGAGACGAGGCCGTCTTCGGCGTCACCTGGTACGCCCAGGATTCGCTCGGCGACGTGGTCTTCTTCGACCCGCCGGAGGTCGGCGCGACGGTCTCCAAGGACGAGCCCTACACGGAGGTCGAATCCGTCAAGGCCGTCTCCGACGTCATCGCCCCGCTGAGCGGCGAGGTGCTCGAGGTCAACGACGAGGCCGGGACGAACCCCGAGCTGATCAACACCGACCCCTACGGCAAGGGCTGGATGGTCAAGGTCAAGCTGAGCGACCCCGCCGAGATCGACGCCCTACTGGACGCAGCGGCTTACAAGGACCTGATCTCCGACTGAGGTCTGGAGGTAGGCGCGGCCTGCCTTCGGGCTTTCGCCCACCGTTCACCCGCCTGCCGAGAGACTCTCAGGGAAGTGATCGGGATTTGCCCGGTTTACCGGGCTAACTTCGATCACTCGACCATCGAGTGGTCGGAAACTGGACGTATTTCGTCGAATCCGACCTCTCGGTGCTCTTGCCTCGCCCCACGAATCACCTGACGCCCCTGCCGAGCGGTAACACCGCGCGGGCCCTGGGAAGCGGAGCATTCCCTCGGGGTCATCCAAGCCGCGCCGCCCACATCTCTAACCTGCCTCCGGTGAGCGGCTACACCTCGGTCACCGGCGACGAGCGTCGAGAGATGCTCGACGCGATCGGCGTCTCCTCGATCGAGGAGCTCTTCGACGTCCCCGCGGGCGTCCGGCTCGACCGTGCCCTCGATCTGCCCGACGGGCTCAGCGAGGCCGAGGTCTACGAGCGCATGCGCTCCCTCGCCTCCCGCAACGCCGACGCCGAGTCGGAGGTCTGCTTCCTCGGCGCCGGGATGTACGACCACTACGGACCCGCGATCGTCGACGCGATCATCTCCCGCTCCGAGTTCCTGACGCCCTACACGCCCTACCAGCCGGAGATCTCCCAGGGCGGGCTGCAGTCCATGTTCGAGTTCCAGACGGCGATGACCGAGCTGACGGGCCTGCCCCTCTCGAGCGCCGGCCTCTACGAGGGCCCCTCGACCGTCGCCGCCGCGGGCTACCTGGCGATCGGCGCGACCAAGCGCCGTCGTTTCGTCGTCTCCGCCGGGCTCCACCCGCACAGCCGCGAGACGCTCCGCACCTACTCTGAGGGCTACCCGGCCGAGGTCGCCGAGGTGCCGATGGACGGCGGCGTCACCGACCTCGACGCGCTGGCCGCCGCCGTCGACGACGAGACGGCCGCCGTGATCGTCCAGTACCCCAGCTTCCTCGGCGGCGTCGAGGACCTCGAGCGCATCGCCGAGATCGCTCACGAGGCGGGTGCGTTACTCGTCGCATCCTGCGACCCGATCGCGCTCGGAATCCTGCGCACGCCCGGCGACTGCGGCGTCGACATCGCCGTCGGCGAGGGGCAGCCGCTCGGCAACCGCCTCGACTACGGCGGACCCTCGTTCGGCTTCTTCTGCGCGACCGAGGAGCAGATCCGCCGCATGCCGGGACGGATCGCCGGCGAGACCGTCGACGTCGACGGCCGCCGCGGCTTCGTCCTCGCCCTGCAGACCCGCGAGCAGCACATCCGCCGCGAGAAGGCGACCCACAACATCTGCACCGCGCAGGCGCTCAACGCGCTCGGCGGGATGATCTACCTGAGCTGGCTCGGCCGCCAGGGCCTCGTCGAACTGGGCGAGCTGCTGGTTCGCCGTACCGACTACGCCCGCCGGCGCCTGACCGCCGTCGAGGGCATCGAGGCCCTCCACGACGACCCGATCGTCCGGGAGTTCGCCATCACCTTCGACGCACCCGTCGAGGAAGTCCTCGACTACTGCGCCGAGCGCGGCGTCGCCGCCGGGGTGCCGCTCGGCGCCGAGTACGGCAACGGCCTGCTGGTCGCGATCACCGAGCAGCGGACGATCGAGCAGATCGACCGTCTGGCGAAGCTGCTGGGCGAGGCCGTCGGCCAGTCGGCCGGCAGCGTGCGCGAGGCCGCGGGGGCGACGGCGTGAGCACCGCAGCCGCCAACCCGCCGAGCAGCGCCGTATCGGAGACGCCCATGCAGCGTGACCACGCGGTCACGATCTACGAGCGTTCCGTTGAGGGTCGCCGGGCCGCCGCGATCCCCGCCTCGGGTGTGCCGGATGGCGACAAGCCGATCTCCGAGCTCATCCCCGAGCACCTGCTGCGCCGCGAGCCCGCCCGCCTCCCTGAGGTCTCCGAGCCCGAGATCGTCCGCCACTACAACCGCCTCTCGCGCCGCAACTTCGACCTCGACTCCGGGATCTACCCGCTCGGCTCGTGCACGATGAAGCACAACCCCCGCCTCAACGAGCGCGTCGCCGCTCTGCCCGGTCACGCCCGCCTGCACCCGGCGCAGGACCCGCAGCGGGCCCAGGGTGCGCTCGAGCTGATGTGGTCGCTTGAGCGTTCCCTCAGCGAGATCTGCGGCCTGCCCGAAGTCAGCCTGCAGCCGTCGGCCGGATCGCACGGCGAACTCGCCGGGCTCCTGCTCACCAGGGCGTTCCACGAGGCGCGCGGCGACGGCGAGAAGCGGACTCGCGTCCTCACCCCCGACACCGCGCACGGCACCAACCCCGCCTCGGTGACGATGGCCGGCTACGAGGTCGTCAAGGTCGCGACGAACCCCGACGGCGGCGTCGACCTCGACGACCTCCGGGACAAGACCGACGATCGGGTCGCATGCCTCATGCTGACCAACCCGAACACCCTCGGCCTGTTCGACACGAACATCGCCGAGATCACCGGGATCGTCCGCGAGGCCGGCGGCACCCTCTACTACGACGGCGCCAACCTGAACGCGATCATGGGCCACTCGCGCCCCGGCGACATGGGCTTCGACATCGTCCACGTCAACCTCCACAAGTCCTTCAGCCAGCCCCACGGCGGCGGCGGCCCCGGCGCCGGCCCGATCGCCGTCTCCGAGCGGATCGCGCCCTACCTGCCGGTGCCGCGGATCGCCCGGGTGGAGGGCAACAACGGGGACGGCCCGCGGTTCGAGCTCAGGGGCGAGGACGGCAACCCCGAGTCGATCGGCCGCCTGCGCGGCTTCCAGGGCAACTTCGGCGTCTTCGTCCGGTCCTACGCCTACATCCTCAGCCTCGGCGGCAACGGTCTCACCGAGGCGTCGGAGACCGCCGTCCTGAACGCCAACTACCTGCTGGCCCGGATGCGCGAGGGTCGCGCCGGCAAGTACCTGCCGCTGGCCTTCGACCGCCGCCCGATGCACGAGTTCGTCCTCTCCGGCAGCGGCGCGAAGAAGGAACTCGGGGTCAAGACCCTCGACATTGCCAAGCGGCTGCTCGACCACAACATGCACCCGCCGACCGTCTATTTCCCGCTGCTCGTCGACGAGGCCCTGATGGTCGAGCCGACCGAGACCGAGGCGCGCGAGTCGCTCGACCGCTTCGCCGACGCGGTCGAATCGATCCTCGCCGAGGCGGAGGAGGATCCGGAAATCGCCCGCCAGGCGCCGTACACGACGCCGGTCCGGCGCCTCGACGAGGCCGCGGCCGCCCGCAACCCGGTCGTCCGCCAAGAGTTCAGTTAACTGCGCGACTCGCAGCCCTCCGGGCTGCTCGACTGCGCGTCACGACCTCGGGAGTTCCTGCTCCAGCTCCAACACGGGCGCGAAGAGGTCGCCGCGCTCCTCGACCCGGGCGAGCACCTCGTCGGAGGTGAAGCGAAGGTCTTCCGGCTTCCCGGACTCCCTCGTCGCCTCGACCTCCTCCCAGGCCAACGGCGTCGACGCGGTGGGCGCCGACCTCGCCCGCAGTGAGTAGACGGCCACGGTCGTCTTCGTCGAGCTGTTCTGGCTCCAGTCGACGAACACCTTCCCCGGCCGGAGCGCCTTCTTCATCTGTGAGGTGACGAGGTCCGGCTCCGACGACTCGAGGGCTTTCGCCACGGCGTGGGCGTACGGCTTGGTGTCCTCGTAGGTGACGTCGCCGTTCAGCGGCAGGTAGACCTGCATGCCCTTCGACCCCGACGTCTTCGGGAAGCACTCGAGGCCGAAGCCGGCGAACAGCGCCCGCAGGCGCAGCGCGACCTCACAGCACTCGACGATCGTGGCCGGCTCACCCGGGTCGAGATCGAACGCGAGCACCGTAGGGCGCTGGACGTCGTCGACCTTCGCGAGCGACGGATGCAGCTCGATCGCCGCGAGTTGCGCGAGCCAGATCAGCGTCGGCAGGTCGTCGCAGATGCAGAACTCGATGTCGCCGGCGCGGTTGCCCGCCCAGACGTTCTCGGTCCGGACCCAGTCCGGATGATGGGCGGGAATGCGCTTCTCGAAGAAGCTCTTGGAGTCGACCCCGTTCGGGTAGCGGACCCGGGTCAGCGCGCGATCGCGGAGGTGGGGGAGGAGGGCCGGCCCGATCCGCGCGTAGTAGTCGATGACCTCACCCTTGGTGAAGCCCGTCTCCGGGTAGAGGACCTTGTCGAGGTTCGTGACCGACAGCCGTCGGCCGTCGACCTCTACTTCGCGGCCTTCGCCCGCGACTTGCTCTTCGCCTTCGAGGTCGTCTTGCCCTTACCGGAGCTTTTCGCGCCGCCGTTGGACTTCGCGGAGCCGGACGATTTGGACGGCTTCGATTCAGGCTTCTTGCGCTTGGCGCCGCCGCTCAGCTCGTCGCTCTTGATCGCCGCGAGCGACTCCTCGAGCGCGGCCATCAGGTCGGGGGCCTTCGTCGGCTTGGGTTCCTCGGCCTCGGCCGAGACGATGTCCTCGCCGGAGGCCTTGCGCTCGATCAGCTTGAGCAGCTCGGCGCGGTACTCGTCCTCGTAGGCGGTCGGGTCGAAATCGGTCGAGAGGGAGTCGATGACCTGCTTGGCCATCTCGATCTCCTGCTTCTTCGGCTCCACGTCCGGCTTCTCGCCGAGGACGTCCTGGAGTTGGGAGACCGGCACGACCTCGTCCGCGAAGCGCATCGTCGCGAGCGTCAGGATGCCGTCGCCGGCGCGGACCGCGGCCAGGCTCTCCTTGTTGCGGAGCACGAAGCGGGCGATCGCGACCTTGCGCTGCTCGCCCATCGCCTGCGCGAGCAGGGCGTAGGCCCGCTCGGCGCCCGGCGCGGGGCCGAGGTAATAGGGCTGGTTGAAGTAGATCGGGTCGATCTGGTCGAGATCGACGAAGTCCTCGATCTCGATGGCCTTCGTCTTCTTGGGGTCGAGGGCCTCGAGCTCCTCGCGGCTCATCACGATGTACTGGTCGGGGGTGATCTCGTACCCCTTGACCATCTCCTCGTAGGCGACCTCTTCGCCGTCGGCCTCGGCGACGCGCTTGTGGCGGACCCGGGAGCCGTCCTTCTCGCGCAGCTCGCGGAACCGGATCGCACGGCTGGAGACCGCGGAATAGAGCTTCACGGGCACGTTGAGGAGCCCGAAGGTGATCGATCCTGTCCAGATGGCGCGAGGCATGAACTGAGTGTTTCGACGATACCCCTCAGGCTCCGCCCGAACCATCGGGGCCGGGCGCGATCTTGCGATGCCGGCCGGTCCGCCGGCATGGCGGGAATCGTGGGGTATCTGACTTGACAGACATGACCGGCGAGCGGAGGATGGGTCCATGGCCGATCCGAAACCTCCTCGCGTCGTCTTCGCCGCCTTCGAGGGCGTCGAGGCGCTCGACATCACCGGGCCCTGGGAGGTGCTCCACACCGCCGGGCTGATCGCCGGCCGGGTTCCCGAGCTGCTTTGCCTGACGGCCGACGGCGGCGATGTCCGCAGTAGCAGCGGCCTGACCTTCCGCGCAGACGGGTCGCTCGCCGATGCCGGGCCGGAGATCGACACCTTCGTCGTTCCGGGCGGCACCGGCGTTCTCGCCGCCGCCGAGGACGGGGACCTGAGCGCCGCGATCGGGAGGGTGGCGGCTGGAGCCCGGCGGACGGCCGGCGTCTGCACCGGGGCGTTCCTGCTCGCCGAGGCCGGACTGCTCGAGGGCCGGCGGGCGACGACCCACTGGGCGAGTTGCGCCAGGCTCGCCGCGCAATACCCGTCGATCGAGGTCGATCCCGATCCGATCTTCATCCGCGACGGCGATCTCTATACCTCGGCGGGAGTCACGTCGGGAATGGACCTCGCGCTCGCGCTCGCCGAGGAGGACTTCGGCGCCGAGGTCGCGCTGCAGACGGCCCGCATGCTCGTCGTCTATGCGCGTCGCCCCGGCGGGCAGACCCAGTTCTCGGTCCAGCTGGCCCACCAGATGGCCGATCAGGAGCCGCTGCGAAACCTGCAGGCGTGGATCGGCGAGCATCTCGACGAGGATCTCTCGGTCGCCGCGCTCGCCGGTCGCCTCCACCTCTCCGAGCGGCAGTTCGCTCGCGTCTTCAGACGCGAGCTCGGCACGACGCCGGGCGACTACGTCGAGCAGCTCCGGGTCGAGCGGGCGCGATCGGCGCTCGAGACCGGCACCGACCCGCTCGACGCGATCGCCGGGCGCTGCGGCTTCGCCGGCGCCGAGGTGATGCGCCGGGCCTTCCAACGACGCCTCGGCACGAGCCCGAGCGAGTACCGAAGCCGATTCCGGCCGCCCCTGGCCGCCTGACCGCTGACCGACCGACCCGACCGACCCCGACCGAGGAGACACGACCATGCAGATCGCCATCCCCATCTACCCGGCATTCACCGCTCTCGACGCGGTCGGGCCATACGAGGTCCTGCAGCGTCTGCCCGAGGCGGATGTCGTCTTCTGTTCCGAGGAGAGGGGGATCATCCGGACCGAGCAGGGCATGCTCGGTATCTCCGCCGATCGGACCCTCGACGAGGTCGATCGTCCCGACATCATCGTCGTCCCGGGCGGCATGGGGACCAGGACCCACCTCGAACCGGACGACCCCTACGTCCGCTGGATCGCGAAGGTCCACGAGACGACCGAGTGGACCACCTCCGTCTGCACGGGTTCGCTGATGCTCGCCGCGGCCGGCGTCCTCGACGGTGTCGACGCGACTACCCACTGGGGGGCCCGGGGCCTGCTCGACCAGCTCGGCGCGCACTCGGTTCCCGAGCGGGTGGTCGAGCGCGGCAAGGTGGTGACGGCGGCGGGCGTCTCCTCCGGCATCGATATGGCGCTGCATCTCGCCGAGCTGATCGAAGGCACCGAGCGGGCGCAGGCGCTGCAGCTGGGAATCGAGTACGACCCCGATCCGCCGCATGACACGGGCTCGCTCGAGAAGGCGTCGCAGGAGATCGTCGAGATGACCGGCATCGCAATGGCGGGCGAGTACGACCGCGCTTCGCAGATGCATTCGCTGGGCGAGCCGACGGCAGGGTAGATTCACACGCCCGTGAGCAAGGGCGACGACATCGCACCGGCCGGACGCCGGATCTTCAGCGGCATCCAGCCGACCGGCCGCAAGCACCTCGGCAACTACATCGGGGCGATCCGCCAGTACGTCGAGGGCCAGGAGACGGTCGACGCGGACGCGGGCGAGATCGCGATCTACTGCATCGTCGACCTGCACGCGATCACCGTCGACTACGACCCGCGCGAGCTGCGCGACCGCGTCCACGACACCACGGCCATCCTGCTGGCCGCCGGCCTCGACCCCGAGCGTTGCGTCCTGTTCCGCCAGGGCGACGTCCGCGAGCACACCGAGCTCTGCTGGCTGCTCGGCGGCGTCACCGCCTGGGGCGACCTCAACCGCATGCACCAGTGGAAGACCAAGCGCGAGCAGGTCGAGCAGCAGACCGGGGCCTTCGTCTCCGCCGGCCTCTTCAACTACCCGATCCTGATGTCGTCCGACGTCCTCGCCTACCGGGCCACGGAGGTCCCCGTCGGCGACGACCAGCGCCAGCACGTCGAGCTGATGCGCGAGACGGCGCGGCGCTTCAACGAGCGCTTCGGCCCGACCCTGGTCGTGCCGGACCACCGGATCCCCGCCGTCGGCGCCCGGATCATGGACCTGCAGGAGCCGGAGAACAAGATGTCGACCACGTCCGGAAGCGAGAACGGCACCGTCTACGTGCTCGACGAGCCCGATCGGATCCGCAAGAAGTTCCGCAGCGCGGTCACCGACTCCGGCCGGGAGGTCCGGCGGGCGGGGCCGGGCGAGCCCGCCAAGGCGGGGATCGAGAACCTGATCGACATCCTCTGCGTGGTCCGCGATGAGACGCCGGAGGCGATCGAAAGGGAGTTCGAGGGCGCCGGCTATGGAGATTTCAAGGGGGCCGTAGGCGACGCCGTCGCCGACTTCCTCGCCCCGGTCCGCGAGCGCTACGCGGAGTTGCGCGACGACACCGCCGAGCTCGAGCGGGTTCTCGCGGCCGGTGCCGGGCGCGCCCGCGAGCTCGCCGCCCCCGTCCTGGGGGACGTCCGCGAGGCCATGGGCGTCGCGGAGCCGCGCACGTCGTGAGCACCGACCGGCTCTCCGCCTAGTCTTCCTCCCGTGCGCACCGCCGACCTCGAGCTCGACCTCGACGTCTTCGCCGGCCCGTTCGACCTGCTGCTGGCGATCGTCCTCCGCGAGGAGATCAGCCTCCTCGAGGTGGAGCTCGGCGAGATCGTCCTCGCCTACCTCGACCACCTCGACGAGGAGGGCGAGCTCGACCTCGAGGCCGCTACCGAGTTCCTCGTCCTGATCGCCGCCCTGCTCGAGCTCAAATCCCGCCTGATGCTGCCGGCCGCAGAGGATGCTGAGCTCGACCTCGGCCCCGAGGAGGCCGCCGACGAGCTGCTCGCGCGGATGCTCGAGTACCGCCGCTACAAGGACGCCGGCGCCGCTCTCAAGGAGCGCTTCGAGGCCGAGGCGCCCTACCTCTACCGCTCCGCGCCGCTCCCGCCCGAGCTCCGCCGGATGTCGCTGGAGGCCTCGCGGCAGGCATACGACCCCGATCGCCTCGGCGTGGCCCTCGGCGATCTGCTGACGCCGCCGCCGCAGGTCGACACGAGCCACATCCGCCCGACGGTCTCGCTCGAGCTGCGCCTGCAGGTGCTCCGCGACCTGCTCGGTCGCAGCAGCCGCCTCGACTTCGACAAGGCCTTCGGCAACGAGGACCGGCTGACCCAGGCCGTGACGATCTTCGCGCTGCTCGAGATGCACAAGAAGGGGGAGGCGACCTGGTCGCAGAGCGAGAACTTCGGCGCCATCGAGATCACCACCTCGGCAGCGCCCGGCGCCGGCGGGCGGTCGGAGGCCTCGGCGTGACCTCCTCGGCCGCCGATCTGGCCCGCACCGTCGAGGCCCTGCTCTTCCTCTCGCCCGACCCCGTGCCCGTCGGTGAGCTGATCGACGCCTGCGAGGTCTCCGAGGTCCAGATCCGCAATGCCCTGGACGTGCTGGCCGAGGACTTCGCACCGGGCCGCCGCGGGCTCGTCCTGCGCGAGGTCGGAGGCGGCTACACCTTCGCGACCGATCCCGCCGCGGAAGGGGCCGCGCGCAGGCTGCTCGCTCGGCCCAAGACCCCGCCGCTCACGCCCGCGCAGGCGGAGACGCTCGCGATCGTCGCCTATCTCCAACCGGTGTCAAGACCCGAGATCGCGCGGATCCGCGGCGTCAGCTCGGAGTCGGGGGTCCAGACGCTCGCCGAGCGCGGGCTGATCGAGGAATCCGGCCGCTCGCGCTTCGGGGCGGTCATCTACCGCACTACCGAGCTGTTCGAGCGGCTGTTTCAGGGCTGCCGCCCGCTGCAGGTTGGCGCTGGTGTAGATCGCGCGGCGCTCAGCAGCCCTAGCATCTCTGGCGATCGCTTCCGCGACAAGTATGGGCTAGCT
>Ga0209023_10005732_pt1 | contig 13422 bp, 12 predicted proteins | sample LakOneMetagenome_FD_187468 | JGI IMG/M metagenome (GOLD analysis project Ga0209023, IMG submission 187468) | Freshwater and sediment microbial communities from Lake Erie, Canada (SPAdes) (version 2) | ecosystem: Environmental > Aquatic > Freshwater > Lentic | place: Lake Erie, Canada...
ACGCGCAGGCCTGGATGGCCATGCGCATGATCGGCGAGGCGGCGGCCCGCGCCCAGACCGTCGATCCGAAGAAAATTGCCGATTACCTCGCCGCGCCGGAATTCGAGATCGCCGCCTTCAAGGGGCAGAAGCTGACCATTCGGCCCTGGAACCTGCAATTGCGGCAGCCGATCCTGCTGACCGACGGACGGACCGTCGTCTCCGTTTCGCCCCAGGAGGGCTTCATGCACCAGACATCGGCCCTCGACACGCTCGGCCCCGACAGACCGGAGACGAAATGCAAGCTGCGTTGATCCGTGCCCTTGTCGCTCTCGCATTCCTGCCGGCGCCGGCGTTCGCCTTCACGGCCTATGTGACGAACGAGAAAGGCAACAGCGTCACCATTCTGGACACCGAAAAAATGGAGGCCGTCAGGACGCTTGCCGTAGGCAAGCGCCCCCGGGGAATCCTCGTCAGCCCCGACGGGACGCGCCTCTATGTCTGCGCCAGCGACGACAATGTGATCCAGGTTTTCGACACGAAGAGCATGGAGTTGGTCGCGCGCATCCCGACCTCTGACCCCGAGCAGATCGCGCTGAGCCCGGACGGCACGCGGCTGTACGTCGCCAACGAGGACGACAATCTCGTCTCGATCTTCGATGTCCAGACCCGCAAGTCCGTCGCCGAGGTTCCTGTTGGCGTCGAACCCGAGGGCGTGGCTGTCTCGCCCGACGGACGGACCATCGTCGCCACCTCGGAAACGACGAACATGGCGCATTTCATCGATGCCGCCGCCCGCAAGGTCGTTGGCAACGTGCTGGTCGGCGCCCGTCCCCGCTTCGCCTATTTTTCGCCGACCGGTTCCGAACTCTGGGTTTCGTCCGAAGTGGGCGGCGCCGTGTCCATTGTCGATCCTGCGCAGAAGAAGGTGACGGCAAAGATCGAATTCGACGTGCCAGGCCTGACCCGGGAGCAGATTCAGCCGGTCGGCATCCGCATGACGGCGGACGGAAAGACGGCCTTCGTCGCGCTTGGCCCCGCCAATCGCGTCGCCGTGATCGACACGGCGACCAGAAAGGTGGAGCGCTACCTGCTCGTCGGCCAACGTGTGTGGCAGATGGCGCTGACGCCGGACGACAAGGTTCTGCTCGCGGTCAACGGCGTGACCAACGATGTCTCGATCATCGACGTCGCGGCCCGAAAGGTGTTGAAGTCCGTTCAGGTCGGGGCCTTGCCCTGGGGCGTCGCCATGGCGCCGAAATGAGCGACGGCTTCGCGCTCGATATTGCCGGCGTGAGCCACAGTTACGGCGCGCGCAAGGCGCTGGACGATGTGACGCTGCGCGTTGCGCCGGGCGAATTCGCCGTCCTGCTCGGTCTCAACGGCGCCGGCAAGAGCACGCTGCTGTCGCTCGTCACGCGGCTGTTCGCGGCGCAAACCGGCCGGACTTCGATCTTCGGCCACGATATCGCGAGGACACCGGGCGAGGCGCTGCGCGAGATCGGCGTCGTCTTCCAGGCGCGGACCCTCGATCTCGACCTCAGCGTGATGCAGAACATGGTCTATCACGCGGCCCTGCACGGCATCGGCGCCGGCGAGGCGAAGCGGCGCGGTCTGGCGGCGCTCGAGCGCGTGGCTCTGGCCGATCGCGCGAATGACAAGGCCCGCACGCTCTCGGGCGGACAGATGCGGCGCGTCGAGATCGCGCGCGCCCTGTTGCATGCGCCGCGCCTCATCCTGCTCGACGAGCCGACCGTGGGCCTCGATGTCGCCGCGCGCAACCAAATTATCGCGCAGGTGCGCGGGCTCGTCGCCTCCGAAAGGATCGGCGTTCTCTGGACCACGCATCTGATGGACGAGGTGCAGCCGACCGACAGGATCGTCGTGTTGCACAAGGGCAAGGTCGTCCGCACGGGCCTTGCGTCGGACATTGTCGCCCAAACCGGGGCGGCCAACATGGCCGGCGCCTTCTCCGCGCTCACCGCATCGGACACGCGCGAGGCCGCCGCGTGAGCGCGCTCGCAGAACAAGCGCGCCGCCCTGGCTTCACCCTGCGCCAATATGCGATCTGCTTCGGCGGCATTGTCTGGCGCGAGGCGCTGCGCTTCGCCCATCAGCGCGAACGCTTCGTCTCCGCGCTGGTGCGGCCGCTGGTCTGGCTCTTCATTTTCGCTGCGGGCTTCCGGCAGGCGCTCGGCATATCCATCATTCCGCCCTACGAGACCTACGTGCTCTACGAGGTCTACATCACGCCCGGCCTCATGGCGATGATCCAGCTCTTCAACGGCATGCAATCCTCGCTGTCGATGGTCTACGACCGCGAGATGGGCAACATGCGCACCATGCTGATGAGCCCGCTGCCACGCTGGTTCATCCTCGTGTCGAAGCTTTTCGCAGGCGTCGCCGTCTCGATCCTCCAGGTCTACGCCTATCTTGTCATCGCCTATTTCTGGGAGATCGAGCCGCCGACCTTCTGGGGGTACCTGACCGTCCTGCCCGCGCTCGCGCTGGTCGGCCTCATGCTCGGCGCGCTCGGCATGCTGCTGTCGTCGGCGATCAGGCAGCTCGAGAATTTCGCCGGCGTGATGAACTTCGTAATCTTCCCGATGTTCTTCGCCTCTTCCGCGCTCTACCCGCTCTGGCGCGTCCGCGAATCGAGCTCCGCGCTCTATCGCATCTGCGAGTTCAATCCCTTCACCCATGCAGTCGAACTCATCCGCTTCTCCTTCTACGGCAAGTTCGATCCGCTTTCCCTGGCGGTCGTCCTCGGCTGCACGATCATCTTCCTCGCCGGCGCGATCGTTGCCTACGATCCGGGGCGCGGCCTGCTCGCCATGCGAGGCTGAACCATGCGCCTGCGCTCCACGATCCTGCTCGCTCTCGCGCTCCTCCTGGCGCAGCCGGCCGTCGCCGCCGATCGCATCCGTCTCGCCATCCAGAAGACCGGCACGGTTGCTTGGGAGATGGCCGTCATCCGCGCCATGGGCCTCGACAGGAAGGCGGACATCGATCTCGCCATCGTCGAACTTGCTTCCACGGATGCGGGCAAGATAGCGATTTCCGGCGGCGCGGCCGACATCATCGTCTCGGACTGGCTTTGGGTCGCGCGCGAGCGCAGCCTCGGCGGCAAGCTGGCGCTGCGCCCCTATTCCACCGCCGTCGGCGCCGTGATGACGGCGAAGGATGCGCCGATCCACAAGGTCGCCGATCTCGTTGGTCGCAAGATCGGGATCGCCGGCGGTCCGCTCGACAAGAGCTGGCTGCTCCTGCAGGCGCAGGCCTTGCGCGCTGGCATCGACCTCAAGAAGCAGGCGCAGCCGGTCTACGGCGCCCCGCCTCTGATCGCGGAAAAACTGGCGCAGGGCGAGATCGAGGCCGCCCTGCAATTCTGGAACTTCTGCGTTGACCTCGAGAGCCGCGGCATGCGGCGCGCGATCGAGATCCGCGATATCGAGCATCAACTCGGCGCAAGCGGCGCGCCAGTCGTCACCGGCTATGTCTTCGATGAGGACTGGGCGGCGCGCAACCGACCGCTGCTGCAGAGCTTCTTCGCAATGACGGACGAGGCCAAACGCCTCATTGCCGCATCCGACGAAGCCTGGGCGATTGTAGCCCCCATGACAGCGGCAAAGGACGCAAGCGCGCTCGCGCTTTATCGCCAGCGCTATGCCGAGGGCATTCCCACCGTCACTCCGGCCGAGCAGGAGGGCGACGCCCGCACGTTGTTCGCGGTTCTGGCCAACATCGGCGGCGAGCAGCTCGTGGGTCCGGCCAGGGACTTGCCGGCAGGCGTCTTCTGGAAACCCGCGCCATGACCGCGCTGTCGCGCCTCGCCTCCCTGCTCGCACTGGTCGCGCTCTGGCAGTTTGCCGCGGCGCACGCCTCGCCGCGCCTCCTGCCGCCGCCCGCATCCGTCTTCGAGGCGATCCTGGGCGAGGCGCGCTCGGGCGCGCTGTTCTCAAACCTCGGCGCGACGCTGCTGCGCGTTGCCGCAGCCTTCGGGCTCGCCATGAGCATTGGCTCTGTCATCGGCGTGTGGATGGGACGCCGGCGCGGCATAGACGCCCTCCTCGACGCCTGGGTCGTGATACTGCTCAATCTGCCGGCGCTCGTCGTGATCGTCCTCGCCTACATCTGGATCGGGCTGAACGAGGCGGCGGCCATCGGCGCGGTCGCGCTCAACAAGTTGCCGAACACGATTGTCACGATGCGCGAAGGCGCGAAGGCGCTCGATTCAGGTCTCGACGAAATGGCGCAAGCCTTCCGCATGCCGACGCTGACGCGCCTGCGCCACGTCGTCGTGCCGCAGCTGGCGCCCTATTTCGCGGCGGCTTCGCGCTCCGGACTGTCGCTGGTGTGGAAGATCGTACTGGTCGTCGAACTTCTCGGCCGTCCGAACGGCGTCGGGTTCCAGATCGGCTCGGCCTTCCAGCTCTTCGATGTGCGGCTGCTGCTCGCCTACGCCTTGCCCTTCGTCGCCCTCATGCTGGCGATCGAGACACTTGCGGTGCAACCCTTTGAACGACGCGCATCCCACTGGCGGCTCAACGCGGCTTGACGTCGCGATCGCCGAGAAGAGATGGAGCTCCGACGGCGACGCGCGGGCGGCGATCGCCGATTGCGCGCTCTCGCTCGCGCGCGGCGAAGTGGGCGCGCTCGTCGGACCGTCCGGTTGCGGCAAGACCACGCTACTGCGGATCATCGCCGGTCTCGATACGCGCTTCACGGGCCGCGTCCTGCTTCCCGATCACGGACGTTTGGGCCTCGTCTTCCAGGAGCCGCGTCTGCTGCCGTGGCGCAGCGTGGAGGCTAATGTCCGCATCGCCGCCCCCGATGCGGACGCCGCGACGCTGGACGCTCTGTTCGGCATCCTCGGGCTGGAGGCGCACCGCGGGCATTTCCCGGGCCAGCTTTCGCTCGGCCTCGCCCGACGTGTGGCGCTGGCCCGCGCGCTGGCCGTCGCGCCGGATCTGCTGCTGCTCGACGAGCCCTTCGTCTCCCTCGATGCGGCGCTCGCGCTTGCGCTGCGCAACGAGATTGCCGCACTCGTCGAATCCCGCCGCGTGACGACGCTGATCGTCACCCACGATCTCGACGAGGCGATTTATCTGGCTGATCGGATCTTCCTTTTGACCGCGAGTCCCATGCGCGTGCGCATGACGCTGGACGTGCCGGCGCCGCGCGGCCGCATGACGGCCGATCTGGCAACTAAGCTGCGCGCCACCGCGCTCGCCCCGGCGGGCAGGACATGAGGCGCAAAAGCTTACTCGCGCGGCTCCGGCCGGCTCTCCTGCAGCGGGTGCCCCTCGGCGCTCCAGCCGTCCGTTCCCTCCGGATACCAGACGATATTGCCGTAGCCCATGCTGCGGGCGCGCCTGGCGGCGTTCCAGGACATCCAACAATCGGCCAAGCAATAGAAGATCAGCACGCGGGACCTGTCGCCCGCCGTGGCCTTCGCCAGGCTTTTGTCGAAATAGGTCTGCGTCTCCGGCGAGAGCGCGCCATAGCCGACGTCCGGCAGCCAAAGGCTTCCCGGAATGTTGTCGCGCCGCTTCTCGCGCCAGACCGTGGAGGCCGGGAGATTTGGGGGCTTCGGCGCATGCGGCAGAACGTCGATGAAGAGGGCTTGCTTGTCGCGCCACAGAACGAATGCGCGTTCCGTGTCGACGACCCTTGCGCCCGTGAGCGTGGCGGGCGTCGGCGACCGGTAATTGTCAATGCGATAATCTTGCGGCTCGGCCGGCTGTTCCGCCCGGGCAACGACCGGCGCCCAGATCGTCAGCAGCGTACCCACACTGAGAAGGAGGTGGCGTCGCGCCCTGCGCACGCCTCGACTGCCCTTGCACATCATCCGCGAAAGATTAGGCGCGCGCGGCTGCGCGGCCAAGCCGTCGCGATACTGTTTCTTGCGAGCGTCGGCCTGACGACTGATATCGCCGCACAGACGCCCTTCGTGCAGCAGGTCGCGCCGGGCGTTTATGCGCATCAGGGACTCGTGGCGCAGGTCGCCCCTGACAATCGCGGCGACATTGCGAATATCGGCTTCATCGTCGGCGACGAGGCGGTCGCCGTCGTCGATTGTGGCGGCAGCGTCGCCGTTGGCGAGCAATTGCTCGCCGCCGTCCGCAGCGTGACGACCAAACCCATTCGCTATGTCGTCATAACGCATGTTCATCCTGACCACATGTTCGGGGCGTCCGCCTTCACGGCATCCGGCGCGACATTCGTTGGCCACCGCAATCTGCCGCGGGCATTGGCGGCTCGGGGCGACTATTATCTGCGCTCTTTCAGGTCCCAGCTGGGCGACGAAGTCGAACGCGTGAAGATTGTCGTCCCCTCGCTGCTGGTCGAGGATCGCGCCACGCTCGATCTCGGCCATCGCACGCTTGAGCTCCGGGCCTGGAAGACCGCCCATACCGATCATGACCTCAGCGTCTTCGACCCGGCATCGGGCGTCCTGTTCACGGGCGATCTGGTCTTCCTGCAGCACACGCCTATCATCGACGGCAGCCTTCTCGGATTCCAGCGCGTCATTCCGGAGCTCGAGAAAATCCCCGCCACGCGCGTCGTCCCGGGACACGGGCCGGTCGGCGCGGGTTGGCCGCAGGCGCTCGCCGACGAAAGGCGCTACTTCGACGCTTTGGCCCGCGACCTCCGGCAGCTTGTGAAAAAGGGCGCCGACATGGAACAGGCGGCGGCGAGCGCAGGTCAGTCTGAACGCGGCAACTGGGCGCTGTTCGACGCCTACGCGCCGCGCAACGCCACTGCGGGCTTCGCGGAGATCGAGTGGGAATAGTTGTGGCGGCGGGCCATCCGGCCTAGGCTGCAGACAACAAGAATTCGGGAGGATGATATGCAGCGCATCATGCTGACGTCTCGCGCGAGTCTTGTAGTAGCCGCGCTGCTTGCATCGGCAGCGGCGCACGCCCAGACAGCCGACGAACTCTGGCAGGGTCTGGCGAAGGATATTTTCCAGAGCCGCGCGATGACGTCGGGTCGCGATGTCATTTCGTTGCAGGCGCCGCCCGAGGCGCGCGACGCTGCGCTCGTGCCCATGACGATCAATCTGGAACAGCCGGCGACCGTGGTGCGCAATGTGACGCTGGTGATCGACGCCAATCCTGCGCCTATGGCGGCCAGCTTCACGATCGGGCCGAACTCCGGGCTCACGATGATTTCAACGCGCGTGCGCGTGAACGATTTCACCAATGTGCACGCCGTGGCGCAGACGGTTGACGGGTCTCTGCACATGACGCAGCGTTACGTTAAGGGCGCGGGCGGCTGCGCGGCGCCTTCGGTCAAGAGCATGGACGACGCGCTCGCCAATCTCGGGCAGATTAAATACCGCGAAATTCCTTCGGCGGATCTCGGCGCCGCCAATCGCCGCGAGGGCCAGATCATGATCCGCCATCCCAATGCCTCCGGCATGCAGATGGATCAACGCACCAACAGTTACATTCCCGCGCGCTATATCGATCAACTCGTCGTCAAGCAGGGCGACGATCTTCTGTTCCAGATGGATGGCGGCATTTCCATCTCCGAAGATCCGAGTTTCCGCTTCACCTTCGTCCCAAATGGCGCCAAGGCTCTCAGCATCGAGGCCCACGATACCGACGGGAAAGTCTTTCGGCTGGTTGCTCCACTCGGGAGCGCAAGCTGACGGCGCCGAAGGCGCCGACCATGCAGAAACTTCCGCGAAGGGCGTGAGAGGAGCGGTTCGACATTTCGCCCCCACCGCATTCTGCGAGGCGCGGCGTGACGCTCCTGACCGAAGGTCCGATCACTTCAGTGTTTTCAGATATCCGATCAGGTTGCGACGGTCCTTCTCACTCGGAAGGCCCTTGAACCACATGCGTGCGCCGATCACATGTCCGCGCGGATTTGCAAGATATACATCGAGCTCCGCCGGTGTCCAAGGCTTGGAATTGGCCTTCATTGCGTCCGAGTAGGTGTAGTCGGGGACGCTGGCAGGCGCTCGGCCGACAACATTCCAAAGACTGGGACCAATTTCGTTGACCCCGATTTTCGGTGAATGACAATTGTCGCAAGTGCGAGAAAAAATCGATTTGCCGGCCCTGATATTGACGGCTGGTTCAGCAGACGCTGCGGTCATCGCGGATAGCAGGAAAAGTGCTTGGATAACGCCTTTCATTTCCATGATCCCTTCTCTTGCAAGCGATCTTGCACCGGCCCTGCCTTCGCATACCGGGCGATCGGCAGCGTCTATGCTTTTACCACTCCTCGTATTATCTTCCCTCGTACTTATTGACGGTTGCACACGCCGGAATCGAAGAATAGCTTCATCTTCTAAGTGCGAATTCGCGACCGATCTGGAACCTGGAAATCCGCACGACGACGTGGTTTGAGCATGGTCAGAAGCAGCGGCATGTCCCCTTGTGACTCAGATCATTCAGCAGCAGCTCTATGCCTCGGCCGCCTGCAAAGGCGTCACCGTTGTGCCCGCTTGCGCCGTTGATCCAAGAGATCGTCAAGCAGAAGTGACTTGGTCTCCGTTAATGGCAACCACGATGAGCTGGGCGCTTTGCGAGAACTCTGCTCGCACGCATTCCCAAGTGGTCCGGGAAGCGCGCAATCTGGTGTATGAAACCGTTACCCGCAGCCTTGGTACTGGCGAATGGTTCGGCGCTGAGGCCGCTCAAGGCGTGCGTTCGAAGTTATGACTGCCATGTCTAGGTTCGAGCTTGCGTACGAATTGGCGCAGTGTTTGACGTTAACATCGGCTCCCAATTCAGACCTCCGTCCGGGATATCTAGCTCGTTCTTGCAACCGGAAACTCTAGGAGGAAGAGAGGGGCACTGTTGGACGCCGAAATGCGACAAATTCGTAAGCAGCGCGTCCCACTTTGCATCTGACCGAGAGCGCTCGATGAGACCAACCCAATACTCAGCCCTGAAAGATCGGCAATGATAAGCGATGCAGTTGCACCCTTACGTGCCGATGGGATCATTGAGGCAGCAAGACTCGGCGATGCCCTTCGCATCTCGGAGAGCGAACTGGCCGCCATCACGGGACTATCCGATGAGACATTGACCAATACGCGGCATGCTGCGGAGCGGATCCTCACGCCCCGCCCCACTTTGAGTTTGCCCAGCAGATTGCTACAATTCTGTAGCTCTTCCGTTCCCAGGGCAACGGTAAGCTACTGATAAAACAGGTGCCTGAAAGTTGGCTGACGACGCAGTGCGAGTCGAACGCGTCTGGTGAAACGCGAATTGGAAACGGGATGTGATTTTTGGAAATCGGGATTTGGATTCGACGAATTCGCGAAGCAATCTGAGAAATCGCGGTCGATCATTCTAAGCGTCAAAATTTCGCTTGACGAGATCGCGCAACATTTGCTCTCTAACAATCACTGTTGCGGTCGCACCTTGAGTTCGATTGCACACGGAAGCGCTCGCACTGGTCGTCAGGCCACCGAGGGCATTCAGCAAGACCGAACGTCTGCTCACGCGCTTGTCGCGCAGAGCTGGACGCATGCTGTTGCTCTTTTGCGAGGACGCTTTGTCATGAACGACCTGCCAATCCCTCAAGATCGTGTCCGGCGTAGAACCCGGGTTCAAAACTCGTTGTCTAATCTCCGGCTGCAGATCGAGTATGTGCCGCCCGACGCGCTTCGCGCCAATTCACGGCGACTGCGCAAAGCAGACAAGAGACTTTCGGAGCATCTGCGCCCGAGCATCCAACGCTTCGGCATCGTGCTTCCAATCATCATCGACAGCGATGGCGTCATTCTTCACGGACATGAGATAGCCGCTGCGGCGCAAGAGATAGGTCTTTCCGAGGTCCCGACAATCCGGATCGAGCATCTGACGTCGGAGGAAGTGCGCGCTCTGCGGATAGCGCTCCACAAGCTCAGCGAACTGTCTTCATGGGACGAGGTTGTCCTCAAGAGCGAACTCGAATTTCTCATCGACTTCGACTTTGAGCTCGCAAGCTTCACTGGTTTCAGCTCCGCCGAATTCGACGTTATTCTGAACGACACATCGGTCGGAGAGGATGATCTACCCGCCCCATCATCGGTAACGATCTCGCAAGTTGGCGATGTCTGGCTCTTCGAAGGTGGGCACAAGCTTGCCTGCCTCGACGCGTTGTCGAATGTTAGCTATCTCGCACTCATGGCCGGCGAACTTGCCGGTCTCGTGATCTGCGACAGCCCGTACAATTGCAAGATCGCTGGCAACGTCACCTCAAGATCATGCGCACGGGAGTTTCCGATGGCGTCTGGCGAGATGTCATCCTCTGAGTTTACGGAGTTTCTCAGAGCCGTTTTCGCTTTGCTCGCGCAGCACTCTCGCGCTGGATCGCTCTCGTATCAGTTTATGGACTGGCGGCATATAGCTGAGATGCTGCAGGCTGGACATTCCGTCTATTCCAGCCTTCTAAATCTTTGCGTCTGGGCGAAGACGAACGGCGGTATGGGTTCGATGTACAGGTCAGCCCACGAATTATGTTTTGTATGGAAGCTGGGAGATGAGGCTCATGTGAACAACGTGCAGCTCGGCAAGCATGGACGCAATCGTACCAACGTGTGGAGCTACCCGGGAGCCAACGTGCCACAGCGCGGTTCATCGAAAGGTGGCGAAGAGCATGTCACTCCCAAGAACGTCGCCATGGTTCAGGACGCAATCCTCGACGCTTCGAACAGAGGCGACATTGTCTTGGACGTATTTGCAGGCAGCGCGACTACACTAGTCGGCGCTCATCGCGCGAAGCGACGCGGCTTCGGCATGGAGCTGGACCCCGTTTACGTCGATCTTGGCGTCCGTCGACTTGAACGGGTGACGGGCGCGCCAGCGGTTCATGTCGAGACCGGCCTGACCTTTGCTCAGCTGACCACCGAGCGCGCTACCGCGGCCTTTCACCCTGCTCGCGAGAGGAGGCGCTGATGTCTGACGATAACGACAACACCGGCGGGCCGACGAAGGTTGGCTACAAGAGCCCGCCCAAGAAACACCAGTTCAAGAATGGCAACAAAGGCAACCCATGGGGCTGCAAGGGCATGCCGCGCCCGCCTACCCCGTTCTTGGACGGCCACGTCACATTGACTATTGATGGTCGGAAGGTCCGAGTGACCCGCGCTGAGGCGATCGACCATGCGCTCTTCAAGGAGGCGATGAGCGGCAACGTCTCCGCAGCTAAGCGACTGGAAGAGCGTCGCAATAGAGAAAGTGCGCGCAACGCGACCAGCGTCACCGAGGAGGCAATTTCCGATCAGGACGCCGCTGCTCTCAACCGATTCATTGAGAGGCAGCTTAAAGAGCGAACTGCCGGTAGCGGAGAACTGTCAATAAGGCGGCGGAAACAGGCGTGAACGATCTCGCGCACGTCCATGCCGCAGCCTGCCGCGCTGACTTCATGGTCTTCCTCGAGCGTTGTTTTGCGACGCTCGAACCGGCAACCGATTTTCAGGACAACTGGCATCTGCATGCGATTGCCGAAGCTCTACGTCGTGTCAGATCGGGTGAGACCACGCGCCTGATCATCAATGTGCCACCTCGCTCGGGCAAGTCGATCATTGTATCGATCGCCTTTGCTGCATGGTTTCTCGGCCACGATCCAAGAAAGCGGATCATCTGCGTATCGCACTCTGAAGACCTCGCCCGAACGCACGCGGCCGCATTTCGAGCCATTGTGTCGGGCGACTGGTATCGCCGGCTGTTTCCTGCGTTCCAGCTTGCGCGGACGGGGGACCGCGCCACCGAGACGATGACGACCGAGCGCGGGTACCGCTATGCGGTGTCCATATCTGGTTCCGTGCTCGGCCGAGGCGCGGACCTCATCATAGGCGATGATGCGATGGGGCCGCTTGGCGCGATCTCCGAGGCGCACCGCCGTCGCGACACCAATCTGTGGGACACAGCACATCGGACGCGTCTCAACAACAAGCGGACCGGCGCCATTATCCTGGTTTCGCAGCGCCTGCATCAGGACGACCTGATCGGCCATGCCTTAAAGGCCGGACAATGGGAGGTGCTAACGATCCCGGCCATCTGCACGGAAGAACACACCTATCGAATCGGCCCACGTCCTTCCGACCTCTACCGGCGTATCGCGGGCGACGTTCTGCATCCCGATCGAGAGCCTCGCGAGGTTCTGGAAGAGATGCGACTTGCGATCGGCTCAATGAATTTCTCGGCGCAGTACCAGCAGGACCCCGTTCCGCCCGGCGGCAACATAATCAAGAGAGAGTGGTTGAAGTCATACGAAACAGCGCCAGAGCAATTCGATCGAGTTGTCGTCTCCTGGGACACGGCGTCCACGATCGGCGATAATAGCAACTACTCGGTCGGAACCGTTTGGGGATCGCGCGGCACGGACTTCTTTTTGCTCGACCTTGTGCGCGGCAAATTTGAAGTTCCGGACTTACGCAGACGCATATTGCAGCTGAGCGATCGGTGGGAAGCCGATTCAACCCTGATAGAAGACACGGAGCTTGGTCGCGCCCTCCAGCAAGACCTTGCACAGTCCAATCAGCTGCGCCCCCTGTTGCGCAGGGCGAGGTATGACAAAGAGGCGAGATTGCTCGCCCAAAGCGCTCGGTTCGAAGCGGGCCAAGTACACCTGCCAGCGACGGCGTCGTGGTTGGCCGTTTATGTCGCAGAACTCCTCGCGTTTCCGACCGGCCGGAACGACGATCAGGTCGATTCGACGTCCCAGGCTCTCGAGTACATGACGAGCAGGAGTAGATCGGCAATGCCAATCGTGCGCCGTGAGGTTCGGCGTCGGGATGTCGTGCGTCGCCTGAAAGAGGATTGAGTTCGGAAGATCAAGCCTCCCAAGATGCAGCCTTTGGATTGGCAGGCGCTGCCCGAAACGTGGCGACGAACCAGTCCATCACGGACAAAAATCCGGCAGTGGTTTCAGGCGTCCAGCCGGCAAGTTGAATGGTCTTGCGCTTCGATACGGCGTCCGCCGGCAGCTTGATGCCAGGAATCCCGTTCAGGCGATCCAGCAGCTCCTGGCGTCGAGCCAGGTCGCCAAACGCCGGCTTTCCAATCATGTGCTGAAAATAGACGACCGCCGTGCCATCCGTCCAAAGCCTGAGAGCAAGGATGCTCGCGTCGTCTTTCCGAAACTGCGCGCCAATGGAACCCCATTTTGTATTCGTTCCAAATACAACTTCGTCCGCATTAGCCTTGATCCAATCCGCAATTCTGCGCGATGTCTCCAGTAACTCTCGATCCTCTCGCTCGCCGATGACCGCGAGCACCGCATCTTCATCCCAAGATCGAGTTTCGGCCGGCGGCCTCGCGGCCCCTTTTCGTTGAGCGGCCTCCTCAGTCCGTCCAAATACGATTGGCGCCAGGGTCTTGAGCCCCTGCCCCTCATACTGACGTAGCTCCAGCGCCAAAACTTCGGCCGGCTGCATCTGACGGTTCAGGAACTCCACAATCCGGCGCAGCTCGGACGGTATTTTGTCAG
>Ga0209023_10005733_pt1 | contig 13419 bp, 9 predicted proteins | sample LakOneMetagenome_FD_187468 | JGI IMG/M metagenome (GOLD analysis project Ga0209023, IMG submission 187468) | Freshwater and sediment microbial communities from Lake Erie, Canada (SPAdes) (version 2) | ecosystem: Environmental > Aquatic > Freshwater > Lentic | place: Lake Erie, Canada | collected...
TACGCACTTCTTAAAACCAACAAAAGACTAAAACAAAAAAGCCAGAACATGAGTCTGGCTTTTTTGTGAGTGTTTCAAATTTGGAGCGGGAAAAGAGACTCGAACTCTCGACCCCAACCTTGGCAAGGTTGTGCTCTACCAACTGAGCTATTCCCGCGTTGGATGGCATTCTAGCGATTTATCGAAGCATGTCAAGGCATACCCATTCTAATGACTCAAAAAGTGAGCATAAGGAGAAATATAATGTAGAAGTGATGAGGAGTTTGATGGTTAATTTTTTATTCGTTTTGTGCCTGAGCTTGTATTGAATGTATTTTAAGTGATCGGTAGATGTGCGCCAAGATTGGGTGGAAATACGCTGAGTGAGATGGAGTGTCGGAAATGAAGAGTTGTATCTAGACAATCATCGGTCAAATACAGCCAGTGATGCAAGCATCTGCTGGGCTGGAATTTGAAAAATGGGCGTCTAACTAAGTTCATATGCTTTTAAATGCATAAACGCGCACCTTAAATATTTTCGTTAACGTGATGATTAAAGTTTATTTATTGACATTTTTTGTCTTAAAAGTCGTGTGTATTGTCAGTTTTAGAGGAATTGTGTCATCCAATTTTAGGTGCGATCGTCGCTTTTTGGGTGATTTGACATTCAAATGTGTTGTGCGTATTTTACGCATGGCAAAAAAACAGCGTAGAGATATGGCGTTAATTGCACAAGAAAGTGTTGAATAAAATAATCGCGTCATTGAAAAATGGAATTTGAACCCACTTGGGAGAAGTGCGTCATGGTTATTAGTCAGGATACGAAGTGCATTCCGCTTGCTCATATTCAGTCTTATTTTGATCTTAGTAAAGGGATCAGCTACGACCACAAAACGTTAGAGCAAAAAACTCAACTCTCTATCCCTAATCCCAAAACGGTTTTGTCGGCGATGATGGGCATTGAGCCTAAAGATTTTTATCTCAATGCCGGGATTGATTGTCGTGGTGATTTATCGAGTGTTTTTATTAGCCCGAGCCAGTGCGTGTCACTGGTGGATCAGACGGTACGTGCCTTAGAAATGCCTTACTTAGGGCTAGCGATGGGTAATCTCATGACGATCGCCCATCATGGTATGGCGGGTGTCGCGGCCGTAACTCAGCCAGATTTAAGAAGTTGTTTGGAGGTGATGACGCGCTTTTGTGCCGAGTTATTTCCGCCGCTGGAAATGCATATCGAGATTGAAGGTCATGAGGCCAAGTTTGTCATGAGTGAAAATGTCAGCATGGCGCCTTATTCTGAATACTTTTATGAAATTAATATGATTAGTTTTTATAATATTTTTAAACAATTAGTCGGCGGTGATCGTGAGCTCACGAGTGTAGATTTCTGTTATCCAGAGCCAGCGTGGGGGCATATTTATCGTCGCTATTTCCATTGTCCAGTTCGGTTTAATCAACCGCAGACCTGTTTGCGTGGCGATGTCAAACTGGGCGATTGTGAGCTGCCATTGGCCAATCGCAGAATGGCGCTGATGGCTGAGAAGACCTTGTTTGAAAATATTCCCACTTGCGCGATGCGCCTTGTACCCGTTCGATTACGCCGTTTATTGATTCGTTATTATGGTGCATTCCCATCGCTCGAAGTTGCTGTGAGTACATTGGGCATGAGTGGTCGTACCTTAAGTCGTAAGCTGGCTGAAGATGGCACGACCTTTCAGCAGGAGCTTGATGCGGTGCGCCAGAAGCTGGCGAAAGAGTATTTTCATCGTGGCGGTCAATCAGTGACCCAAGTGGCGTTGCTACTCGGTTTCACTGATTCCTCAAATTTTGCCAAAGCGTTTCGGCGCTGGACTGGGGTTTCCCCTAGTGAATTTATGGGTGATCGGGTGGTCTAAGTGCTTGCACGATTATTCGATTGAGGTTGAATTGAGATTAGATAAAGCCACATTGCCATGATGTTGGCTTTTTTATTGGCTGCGATTCGCACTGTTGTTGCGTTTGGCGTGATTGAACTGGCAGCCTAAGCTGAGCAAAGCGAATATTTTAGGGAATTAAGTGTTTTTGATTGAGCTCAGGATGAGGTCGTTCTTGAATATTCAGACGAGCTGCCATGGTAATGGCTGTATTCAACCTTAGTTTGTCTAGCCATGACCTGAAAGCCCGTCGAACTCTCCCTAGAATGCACCAGCCGTACAGTATCACAGCTTACTTTAGTTACTCTCAGAGATAACCGCGCTTCTTTTGCAGTTTTAAGTAAGTTTTTGCCGCTATCGCCTCCGTAATTTCGCTTATGCAACGGCAGGATTGGCCCGAATCAGTACTGGACGTTTAACCCGATTGAACCGCTAAACGAGAACGTTTTTAAAGCGGATACTTTAACGAGGAATGGATGCATGAAAGTACTGATTGCGACTGCTGGAAGCCACGGTGATGTGTTGCCATATATTGCGCTGGGTAAAGAGATGCTGTTACGTGGGCACGAGGTGGTGTTTTATGCCAACCCTTTCTTTGCACACTATTTAAAGGACAGTGGCTTTCGCTTTGTCCCGATTGGTTTGGTTGAGGATCATTTGGCGGTGTGGAGTGATAAGAATGGCAAGCAGCCATTTAAAGCTTTTCATCACGTCAGTAAATACTATTTTGGCCTGTGCCAACCATATTATGACGCGATGCGCCGCGAGCTGATTGAGGGTGAGACCATCAGTATTGGTCATCCGATGATGATGGCAACGCGGTTTTTGCAAGAAACACATCATGTACCAACGGCAACGGTTCATTTGGCGCCAGTGCCTTTCCGCTCGCTGAGCTTTCCATCTAAATTGTTACCGATTTGGGTCACGCCGAAAATGCCGAAGCTGTTCAAAAATATGGCGTGGAGTGCAATGGATCGCTTCTACTTTGATCCTAATGTGAACAAGCCATTCAATGAAATGCGTAGAAAATTTGGTCTAAAACCATTACATAAAATCTTTAAAAAATGGATTTGTGAAGCGGATGCTGTGGTGGCTCTATTTCCTGATTGGTTTGCGGTTGAGCCGAGCGACTGGCCTGTGCCAGTGAATTTTGCGGGTTTTCCGTTGCCTGTAAATTTTGCTGATCAACAATTATCCCCAGAGGTTGAAGCGTTTCTGCAAGCGGGTGATCCGCCAGTCATGTTTACAGCGGGAACTGCGTCTGCGATGGCGCAAGACTTCTTTGCAACTTCGATCAAAGCCTGTGAGCGTGGCAAGATTCGCGGCATCATGCTGACCCCATATGATGATCAGATGCCCGCAAATTTGCCTGAAGGAATCGTGCATTTTAAATTCGTCCCGTATCACCTTCTTTTGCCGCGTTTGGCGGCGATTGTCCATCACGGCGGCATCGGTACGACCAGTCTCGCACTGCAAGCTGGCGTACCGCAGCTCATTCGTCCCGTTGCTTATGATCAGTTCGATAACGCCAATCGGATCGTGAACATGCTGGGTGTGGGTAAGCAGCTCTTTACTGCGACCTATACGTCGCGGACTGTGGCTTATGCGCTACGCAAGATGATCAAAGATGTGAAGATTCGTGAGCGTTGCCGTTCTTATGCCCAGAATCTGAAGCAAGATACGCGTGCTATTAAAAATGCTTGTGATGCGATCTTAAAAATTGCTCCAGCGACCGCGGTTGTCTCTATTCAGCCATTAAAGCGGGTGTCATAAGCGTTGCTACGGCGACATAGGGTTTAATTGCAAAAGGTCGATGGTTTTGGTGATGATTTTGGGTGGTGTGGTGCATGTCTTGAGTAAGCTAAAAACGACAACGAACTGGTCTGTGTTAAGGCTGTGCCTGCTCACCGCATCACTGACGGCATGTCAGGTCAATCCTCATATTCCTGAATCAAGTGCTTTGTTGAAATCTACCTTTCCAGAGCGCTATGCACAATCGGACAGTGGCGGTGTGTCGGCACAGTTTGACCAGAACACCCCATGGTGGCAGCAGTTTCATGATCCTCAGCTCACTGCACTGATTGAGCGTGCGGCGCAGCATAATTTCGATGTTGACCTGGCCTTGGAGCGGGTCAATCTGGCGCGAGCAGGCGCAAGGTCTGCTGGCGCAACGTTAGCACCAACCGTCTCTTTCAGTGGGGGTCAAAACAACAGCAGTACTGGCTATTCTAATGCAGTGAAAGCGGGTGATTTAATACCCGATAAACGTGTCACTCAGGCAGGTCTGAACGTCAATTGGGACATCGATATTTTTGGCGCGACGCGGGCAGGCAAGCTTGCGGCGGCGCATGATGTGCGTGCTGGCATTTGGGGTGTCTATGGTGCGCAATTGCTGGTCAGTCAAGAGACTGCATCACAGTATTTTCTCTATCAAAGTTTAGTGCAGCGTAAGCGGCTGTTTGAGGGGTTGATTGCCTCGCAGCAAGATAGTCTGGCTGCCGCGCGAAAACGTCGTGAGGCGGGTCTCAGTGCTGAAATTGAGACTGATTTATTTGAAGTCAATGTGGCTAATGCAAGCGCGTCATTGCGTGATATCGACGCAGCGATCCAGACGACGCATCATCAAATTGCGCTGTTGACCGTGACCCCGATCGAGCAACTTAAGATTACACCTAATCCCACTTTGTTTGATCAAACCGTTCTGACTCAAAAAATTCCCACAGGCTTACCAATCGATCTACTGACTCGTCGCCCCGATATTCGTGCGGCGGAGTTGCAGTTGGCTGCCGAAAGTGCTCGATTGGTTCAGAGTGAACGCAACCGTTTTCCCAAGACCGTGGCCAGTCTGATTTGGGGCGCGCAGGATTTGGTGTTTAGCCCAGCGCCACCCATTCCGCTAAATCCTGTGGCGTTTTTGAATACGGCATTGTCGTTTGCGTTGCCGCTGTACGATCCACGTTTCAAAGCCGCCATCGAAGGGCAGACTGCCAAAGAAAGAACCGCGCTGATCCAATATCACAAGACGGTGTTTAACGCGCTGAATCAAGTCGAAAATAGCCTGACTGCGCGCCAGCAACAGCAACAGCGCTATGCAGACTTGGATACCATTGCCCAGAAATACCAGAATGTCTATCGGCATAGCCAACGCATGTTTGATGTCGGTCTAACCAATCGGATCAAGCTGCAAGAAGCGAATCGCGGGCAACTGGTTGCGCAGTTGAATCGGATTGATGCCGAGATCGCGCAGGCGAACGCCATGATTGGTCTGTATACCGCATTAGGGGGCAGCTGGTCACCGCGCGCTGATCAGGCCTTTCCAAACCAGATGTTGCAAGATAAACCCAATAGTCCTTTGCTACAACCTTCGGTGTCTGCCAGCACCCAGCTCCCCAAAACTTCACGTATGACTGCGGCTGTCCAGCGCGCAGATTTGGAAACTCATCCATGACTTCGCGCTATATGATTAAACATTTTCTTCAGCATCGTCTGTTTTGTGATGGCGGTCATACCGTCATTTTTGCCATCTGCCTGATGCTGATCCCCGTTGCGCTTTTGGGCGGTTGTAGTCGCAAGAATGATCAGCAAGAGGTGATCAATCGGGTGTTGGTGACGACTGTTTCAGCGAATACCGCTGGGCGGGAAGCGCTGTATAACGGCACATTTTTGCCACGTACCCAAACGATGTTGAGCTTTCGTGCCAGTGGTAAAGTCATCAGTCGCTTGGTTGAAGTTGGTGATTTTGTCAGTCAAGGTCAAGTGATCGCTCGTCTCGATAGCGCCGACTACGATTTGGCTCAGCAGGCTGCCCAGCAGCAAATGTTGGCTGCTAAGGCGGACTCTGATCAGGCGGCGCGTGAGGAGTTGCGTATTCGTAGCCTTGTCGCCGATAGTACTGTGAGTCATTCAGAATATGAACAAGTCCTTGCTAAGAAAAACGCCAGTGCGGCGCTGACTGCGCAAGCATCGCGCCAGCTCAACTTGAATGAAAATAAAGTGCGCTATCTCACGCTCACTGCACCAAGGGCTGGAGTTATCAGCAATCTAAACTTTGAGGTCGGGCAAGTGGTGGGTGAGGGGCAACCCGTTGCAACTTTGTCCGATCAAAGCGAGATGGAGTTGGCTGTCGATCTGCCTGACTACATGGTGAAGGACATCGCGCTATGGCAGGCGAAGGCTGAGTTCTGGTCATCAGGCCCAGAGAGCCCATCGCAAAAAATCGCGCTGCAACTGCGGACAGTCTCTCCTGTTGCGGCGGGAATGAGCCAAAATTTTCAGGCCCGTTATCGCCTGCTCGGCATGACTCCCGCAGCGATGCGTGAGCTCAAGCAAGGCATGAGTGCGCAAATCACGATGCAGAAGACGAGCAATTCAATCAATCAGGTCATCAGTCTGCCTTCAGGGGCAGTGGGTAAGACCAATCGCGGGACATACGTCTGGGTCGTGACGAAAGAGCATCACCTGCGTCAAGTACCCGTCAATGTCCTCCGTTTTACCGAAACGACGGTCGATGTGACAGGGTTAACCATGGGGATGCAGGTTGTGAGCTTAGGCATCGAAAATGTGGATGATCAAATGACTGTGGAAGCGATAGAGCAGTCACAGGACGATAGCGAAGCCAGTCCAGAATCCATCCCAGAGTCCAGTGCAACGCTCAAATTACCCAGCCCAATACAAAGTCAGGCTCAACCAAATAACGCAATATCGCTAAGCAGTCATGCGACTGCGCCAAGCGGCAGATCGTGATCCTATGATGAAGTCATTTAATTTGTCTGAATGGGCCGTCAAGACACAGACCTTTGTGCTGTTCCTGATTATTCTCGCACTGGTTGCTGGAGGAATGGCTTTTCATGGACTGGGTCGTTCTGAAGACCCTCAGTTTAACGTGCCAGTCATGTCGGTGATGATGGCATGGCCGGGTGCGACGTCAGAACAAGTCCAAAACCAAGTCCTCAATCGTGTTGAAAATAAGCTGCGCGAAGTCGATCATGTCAAAGCCATCCAGTCGTTTAGTCGGCAGAATTACGGTGGCCTGCTGCTCGAAATGAAAGGCGGCATGAGTGACGCTGAGCTGAAGGACGCATGGTATCAAGCGCGGAAGAAGATCAGCGACATCCGTAGCGAGTTTCCACCCGGCGTGTCCGATCCCATCTACAACGATGAATACTCGGATATTTATACCGTCCTCTATGCCGTGCAGGGTAAAGGTCTGAGCTATGCCGAGTTGCTTAACTACGCCAATGACATCAAGCGCGGATTACAAGCCGTACCGAATACCAAAAAAATAGATATCTTTGGTCAGCAAAAACAACAGATCTTTGTCGAATTTTCCAGTCGTAAATTAGCGAGTTTACAACTCTCGCCAAGCACCATTATCAATGCCTTGTCTCAACAAGATCCCGTTGCTTCAGCGGGGATCTTTGAAACCAAGAGCGATCGCGTCTTTGTGCGCATTGGCAACTCCTTGAAAAATGCCAAAGATGTCGGTCAAACACCGATTCGCGTCGGTACGACAGTTGTTCATTTGCGTGATATCGCGACGATCCGTTCGGGCTATCAAGACCCCAAAGATTATGAAATTCGTTTTAACGCTAAGCGGACATTGGTCATCGGTCTGACGATGCAGCAGGGTAGTAACGTCCTAAACTTCAGTAAAGATCTTGATGCTGAGATGATTGAGCTTCGTAAAGCACTGCCAGTCGGTCTGAACATTACCAAGATTGCTGATCAGCCTAAAGTGGTCGAAAGCTCCATTGGTGAATTTGAGACGAGCTTTCTTGAAGCCTTAGTGATTGTGTTGATCATTTCGTTTATTGCGTTGGGATTCCGTTCTGGTTTGGTCGTTGCCACCAGTATTCCGCTGGTTCTTGCCATCGTGGCAGTGATCATGAAGATGAATGGCTGGGATTTGGATCGCGTCACTTTAGGTGCATTGATCATCTCATTGGGACTGTTGGTCGACGACGCGATCATTGCCGTGGAGATGATGCAGGTCAAGATGGAGGCTGGATGGGATCGGATCAGATCTGCATCTTTTGCCTATTCCTCGACTGCATTTCCAATGCTGACGGGCACGCTGATCACGGTGGCGGGCTTTATGCCAGTAGGTTTGGCCAAGTCCGATGCAGGTACTTATGCCAGCGGAATATTCTGGATTTTAAGCACAGCACTGATTGTGTCATGGCTGGTGGCTGTGGTGTTTACGCCATACTTGGGCTTTAAACTCCTGCCAGATCGTCATGCTAATCAGGGCAAGCATCAGTATGATCCCTATGATCGCCCCATTTTTCATCACTTTAAACGTGTCATTGCGATCGCGATTCATCGTAAATGGATTGTGATCGGCATTACCTTGGGACTATTTGTCGCGGCCTTATTGGGCATGACCGTGGTTCAGCAGCAATTTTTTCCTGTCGCATCGCGCTTAGAATTGCACGTTACGTTAACGTTGCGTCCCGGCTCTTCGTTTGCTGCGACCGAAGCCGATGTCAAACGTCTGGAAAAAATGCTGAAAAACAATTCCGATATCCAGTTTTATACCTCATATATTGGCAAGAGCAGTCCGCAGTATTATCTCTCGGCCGTGCCTGAACTACCGAATGCCAGCTATGCACAGTTGGTGATTCTAACCAAAGATCTGGATGCGCGTGAACGGGTACGCACCAAACTGCTCAAGCTGTTTAGTGATGGTCGTCACTTCCCCGATGCCTTTGGACAGGTCAAACGTCTTGAGTTTGGCCCACCCGTCAAATACGCGATTTCCTTCCGTGTCAAAGGCCCTGATACCAATAAACTGCGTGATATTGCCTATCAGGTACAGGCCGTGATGCGTAAAGAACGCTTGGTCAAAGACACGTTGCTTGAGTGGAATGAAAAATCCCGCAACATCAATATCAATGTCAATCAAGAAAAAGCCGCGATGCTGGGCATTTCCAAGAAAGACTTGGCGGATACCATTCAAGTGATGCTGGGTGGCATATCGCCCACGACGATTCCGAAAGGGGAAGATCAGGTCGAAGTGGTGGTGCGTGCTGATCGTCATGAGCGTCAGTCGATTGAGTCATTGGGGCAAGTTGTACTCTTTACCCGTAATGGGGGTGCTGTGCCGCTGTCGCAGATCGCTACGATTACGCCAGGTTATGAAGATCCTGTCCTCTGGCGTTATGACCGCAAGAGTTATATCGGGGTTTCGGCTGATGTCGCCGATGGTGTGCAAGCACCTGATGCAAGCGCGAAGATTGATAAACAGCTTGACAAAATTCGCAGCAAACTACCCGTCGGTTACGAAATCGAAATGGCGGGAGCTGTTGCCGAAAGTGACGCGGCCAATATGGCGATTGTCGCTGTGGTGCCGATTATGGTTATGATTATCCTATTGCTGTTGATGGCACAGTTGCATAGTTTTTCTAAGGCGATCATGGTGTTCCTGACTGCTCCACTCGGTTTGATTGGTGTTGTACCTGCGCTGTTGATTTTTGGTTCGCCGTTTGGCTTTGTCGCATTGATTGGGGTCATTGCTTTGGCGGGAATGGTGATGCGCAACTCGGTGATTCTGGTGGATCAAATCTCGCAGGATGAGCGCGAGGGTAGTTATCAATATGAGGCGATCATCGAGGCCACGACGCGTCGTGCGCGTCCAGTCATTCTGACCGCTGCTGCTGCAATGCTCGGCATGTATCCGCTGACCTCGAGCTTGTTTTGGGGCCCGATGGCGATTGCGATCATGGGTGGTCTGTTTGTCGGTACCTTACTGACGTTGGTTTTTGTTCCTGCACTGTATGCCGCTTGGTTCAAAGTCGATGTGCCTGAGAATGTGCATTATTTGCGGTGAGGATCGTAGCTTGGGCTCTAGTGCGCTAGCTGCCAAATCTACGTGATATGCCTCTCTGAAAATTTAAGTTGGGTAGGATGGGCTTTAGCCCATATTCGGCATCTGAGTTGATTCAGGAGGTGTATCTGATGCTTTGATGGGCTGAATCTATCCTACGCTCGCTACGCTTTAAGATGTCTAACGTTTGAGCTCAGGCCGCGGCCCGTCAGGGCCGTCGCGCCTGCAGCGAATTGTTATGCGCCCGGCACACGGACATATGGTTTAAGAACACAAGTCTTGAACTGTATTGGACTCGGGCCGCCCGGATTCAAGACCGCATATTCCTTTCCCTGAAGAATTGCCGCCAGCAAGCCTGGATCAATGCCAACCAGATCCTTTTCATAGCCGCTTCCCGCAAGCTGTTCCTTCGCCTCTGACTCCGACGCGAAGACCGGAACTGAATCTTGGCCGTTGATGATGAAGCTATGAGCGTTGATGATGTTTGCGTTTGGATCAGTCCACCAGAGCAACGAATAGACGTGCTCTTTCCTTGCAAATAGGGATGTGATTTCGGATTCCTGAGATTTATCCATGACGCAATGCGACTCCTCTGCAAAGGCATATGTGGAGAGAACAATTGTCGCCAGAAAGATGGCTAACCGCATACTTTTCCCCGGGGCATAACTACTCTTATGCGGCAGGAGTGACGCATAAGATTCCAAAACCTGCCACATAAGGTGCCTATTTGATTAAATATTAAACAATATAATATTGATTTATTTGAACTAAAAACTATCAGTAAATTATAAAAATAACAAGGATAATAAAAGTGTTAATTCAATAGTCCAAATTTCTTGATAAAACTCGTATAAGTTGGGCTGATTTTGTAGATTGGAGCTGAGGAACGAAGCCCAACGATTAGGAAGCATAATCCGCTTACGTTGTAGTGAGAGTTTTGTGAGCTCTGTTGGGCTTCCTGCGTCAGCACCAACCTACTATAGCTGTTGAGTTAGTCAACACCCACGCAGCAAAAAACCGCAATCCCTGCGGTTTTTTGCTTTCTCTGGGAAGAGTTGAGTGTACTTACTTAGTCTCGGCAAAGAGCTCGCGACCGATGAGGATACGGCGTACTTCGGAGGTTCCTGCGCCAATTTCACAGAGCTTGGCATCGCGCCATAAACGTCCTGTCGGAGTGTCGTTGATGTAACCATTACCGCCCAACGCTTGAATTGCTTGACCTGCCATCCATGTGGCTTTCTCGGCATTATAAAGAATTGTGCCCGCTGAATCCTTGCGCGTGGTTTCGCCGCGATCTGCAGCTTTAGCGACCGCATAGCTGTAAGCGGCGCAGACGTTATAGCCAACGTACATATCCGCCAGTTTGGCTTGCATCAATTGGAATTCGCCAATCGGCTGACCGAACTGCTGGCGTTCGTGGACATAAGGCACAACGACATCAAGCGTCGCAGCCATGATACCTAATGGAATCGCACCGAGCACAATGCGCTCGTAGTCCAGCCCAGACATCAATACCTTGACGCCTTTATTGACTTGACCGAGGACGTTTTCTTTTGGAACTTTGCAATCTTGAAAGATCAATTCGCTGGTGTTTGAACCACGCATGCCGAGCTTATCGAGTTTGATCCCTGTGCTAAAGCCTGCAAAGTTTTTTTCGATAATAAATGCGGTAATGCCATGCTGATGTGCATCGGGATCGGTCTTGGCATAGACGACGAGAACATCGGCGTCAGGGCCATTGGTGATCCACATTTTACTGCCGTTCAAGACGTAGTGGTCGCCCTCTAGTTCGGCGCTTAGCTTCATGCTGACGACGTCGGAGCCTGCGGTGTGTTCCGACATGGCCAGCGAGCCGATGTGTTCACCCGTGACCAGCTTGGGGAGGTATTTGAGTTTTTGTTCATGGCTGCCGTTGAGGCTGATCTGATTGACGCAGAGGTTGGAATGACAGCCGTAGGACAGGCCAATTGCCGCCGAACCGCGCGAAATTTCCTCGGTGACGATGGCATGTTCGAGATAGCCTAAGCCAACGCCGCCGTATTCTTCCGCGACGGTGATGCCGAGCAGGCCAAGCGAGCCAAGTTTTTGCCAGAGTGCTTTGGCAAAGTGATCTTTTTTATCGATCTCTTGTGCAATCGGGGTAATTTCTTCGGCAACGAAGCGGCGCACCATATCGCGTAGTGCGATGGTCGATGCGGGTAGGTCATGATTAAAGCTGGAGTGATACATCGGTTGATCGTTCCTTAATCCGTTATTTTTCGCAGTGTTTTTTCACGTGATTCTCGCTTCACATCACTGTGTCGCACATCTGGTTAAACCGTTTCCGCTAGGCAATGCTGGTCGCTTCATTCGTCTCATCTTGCGGTGCATCCAAGGCGGTGTTGATCCATTTCAGCGCCAGTGACTTGATGGTGTCGATCTGCGCTTCACTATATTTCACATCGGTAAAGGTAAAAGAGAAAGTCATCTTGCCGCGCAAGGTCATGACACAGACCACCACTTCATCAAGTTTTCCAATGGTCGAAGGAAAGATATTTTCAAATTCAAGATCGCCAAACTGATTCGGAAAATCCAGGTTACCAAGGTTGGTGATCGACAGGTCGTAGTCCATCTTGGTCAGTTGCTTTGCGATAAATCCTGGCGTCACTGCAGGAACCAGTTCGTCCATCAGGGTGCAGCCATCGGTCAATTCACTAAATAAGGATTTGTCGTCGGCTTTGTTTTTGAGGGTTTGCTTGATTTCGCGTGACACATCCCAAAAGTCACGATCAGGATGGCAGTCAACGTTGAATTTGATGGCGGTGATATAAAGGCCAAATGCTTCGCCGACTTTTTCGGTGAGGCGGTTACGCAGGTTGATCGGATTCTGGATGCGGCGCTTCCAGCCGTCGCCATGAAATTCCGCAAAGGCACGCAAAAATGCGGTACACAGTGCGGTTTGTACCGTAGTGTTTTCCGCCTTACAGCGTGCTGAAAAACGTGTGGTATCGGTCTGACTCCATTCCCAAGTTTGGAGAAAATATTTTGGCGGTACGGTCACAGGTTTAAAGCTAAATGCCTGGAGGCTGACCAGATGCATACGCAGTAGGAATTTCAGTAGACGGGCTTTCAATCGTGCGAGTAAAGTCACGCGCCATTTGCCTGAAAATTCGGGAATCATGGCATTGAGTGGCGGAAACAGTGGCAAGCTCTCGAACTGTTTTTGCGGATTTCCAAGCAAGACCAACAGGTCGCGGAGCACGATAAATCCAGCGAGCCCATCGGCAAAAGCATGGTGACAGACCAAGAGCAACTCGGATATACCCGCGCCACGAATCCATACCACACGCACTGGTGGCTCTTTTAGCATGTTAAACGGTACGCCCATTTCGCGTGTTTGCACGCTATTCCATGTCTGGTCATTTTCACGTTCAACGATGCGGAGTGGGATTTTTAAATTTGGGTTGTAGACAAAGTCAGCGCCGCCGTTGCTTTGTGGAACAACATGCATGGATAGTGTCGGAAATTTTTCGCGCACGCGGACGACCGTATCGCGCAATTCTGCTTCGCTAAAATCGCCTTTGATCCGAAAACTGGCAGTAAAGTTTTGCACCAGCACACTTGACGCGAGCCAGACCGCGAGTTCAGCACCTTGCATCTTTTGGCGGGAATTATTCATGGTCGTTCTCGGAGGTGGTAGTGGATAGGTGATCGTGCAGAATG
>Ga0209023_10005734_pt1 | contig 13416 bp, 13 predicted proteins | sample LakOneMetagenome_FD_187468 | JGI IMG/M metagenome (GOLD analysis project Ga0209023, IMG submission 187468) | Freshwater and sediment microbial communities from Lake Erie, Canada (SPAdes) (version 2) | ecosystem: Environmental > Aquatic > Freshwater > Lentic | place: Lake Erie, Canada...
CGATCACCGGTTTGAGCATGACCTCGTCGTGGCCGATCGGCAGTTCGATATCGGCGAACGCGAGATTGCGATGGCGTGCCGGCACGAAGTCCTCGCGGTGCACGTTGCGCAGCACGTCGAGGACGCGTGAATCGAGTACTTCCCAGGTGCGTACCTGGTTCTCGACCATGTTCTGTCTAGCCTGCTCTGTCTGGGTCAGCATCGTCGGCGCTTCCTGCCGTGGCAACGAAAAAGGGTCAAGAGCATAGGCACTCGCCGTGTCGGCGGCAAATCCATCGTTGGCGATCACATGCTTTGTGCCGAAGTGCCGGAAGTCACCAGCGCCGCGTCAGGCCGCCACCACTCCTCGCGCAGCCTGTCCGTCCGACCACGTTGCGAGCCGCGCGAGCACCGCCGCGGCGAGCAACGCATCGACGCGCAGCAGACGCGAATCGACGAATTCGTGCGCACGGTCCCCGCCGTGCGCGCACAACAGCGCCAGCCATCGCGCCAGCCGGACGCGGTCGTCCGCGGACAAAGCGGACAGCGCACGACGGGCGCCACTGCGCAATTGCGCGAAACGGAACGTGGTGTGGCGCACGCCCGTTTCAAGCAGCGGCGCGAACATCCGCTGTGCCACGCGCAGCGCGAGACTGGCGTCGCCCACCGGCGCCGATTCATCCGCACCTTCGCAATCGGCAGCGTTGGGATGCGTGGATGGTGCGAAAGGTTGCATGGTGTCGCTCCTCAGCAAGACACATGCCATGGCGGCTCCCGCGCCGATCGCCCCGGGTCACGGGGTCGACGACCCGCGTGGAAAAGCCCCCGACCGCACCGCCCGGACGCGGGGGAGGGAGAGTCCCGGACGGTGCGGCGAGAGCCTGAAAAACCAGAGAACAAATCGTGTCGCGAGGTGAAAACCCGCGCGCCGACAGGGGCGGCGGGGCATAATCGTTGGGTGATCCGGTGTCATGAGGGACTGTGTTCCCCACGCGACCGGACCCGCCATTCATAAACTATCCGGTATAGTATCGAAACTGTACCCGATAGTCCAGCTGGTATCGACGACATGAACGTAGCCATCGCCAAGACGTGCGGCCCCGGCCGCCCGAAGGATCTCGAGAAGCGCGCCGCGATTCTCGACGCCGCCAAGCGCCTGTTTCCACAGAGCGGCTTCGAAGGCACCAGCATGGACGCAATCGCGGCCGAGGCGGGAGTGTCGAAACTCACGGTCTACAGCCATTTCACCGACAAGGAGACGCTGTTCTTCGCCGCGATCCGCGCGCGCTGCGAGGAGCAGATGCCGGCAATGCTTTTCTACGTCGATGCAGCGGCGCCGGTGCGCCAGCAGCTCGAGGCGATCGCGCGCGCGTTCTTCGCGCTGGTGACCGCACCGGAATCGGTCGCTCTGCATCGCCTGCTGACCTCGGGCGGGGACATGCCCGAGAAGCTCGTGCAGATGTTCTGGGAAGCGGGGCCGCAGCGCGTGCAAAGCGGCTTCCAGGAGTTCCTGCGCCAGGAAGTGGCGGCGGGCCAGCTCGCCGTCGGCGACATCCCGCGCGCGTCTTCGCAGTTCTTCGCGCTTCTCAAGGGCGAGTTGCACGCACGCATGCTGTGCGGATGTTCGCAACCGTTCACCGAACGCGACATCGACCTGCACATCCGCGCCACGGTCGAGTTCTTCCTGCGCGCCTACGCGGTCAGCCCGGATCGGCTCGTCGCGCTCTGAGAGATGGCGCGGCGGGACTCGCGTTCGACGGTTTCGCAACCGCCCAGCGCGTCGCGCACGTCCCGTGCTACCAGGTGAAGTCGGCGGCGTGCTGCAGCCAGTCGTGCAGTACGCCCTCGTCGTCCGGATTGAGGTCGATGAAACGGAACCCGACCCAGTTCTGCCCGCGCATCGTGCCGGCGGCACTCCACTGCTCGTGCACGCCGACCTCGATCGGCTGCAGGCGGCCGTGCACGTCGGGCAGATGGAACGAGAACTGGTAGAGCGCATCGTCGACGATCGGGCGTTGCGCGAGCAGCAGCATGCCTTCCTGCGACAGGTTGCCGATGTGGCCGACCACTTCACCGGTCATCGTGTCGGTCACATGCAGCGCCGCCTCGGGGCGCTTGCGCGGCAGACGACGCTTCTCGTTCATGCGTGTGCTCCGGCGGTGGCGGGTGGTGCCTTGGCGGCGTCGCCGTGCGGTCGCAGCAGGTCGATGATTGCCTTCCATGCGCGATCCATCAGCGACGGCTGTTCCAGATCGGCGATGCGCGCCTGGCCGCGCGCCATCTCGCGTGCGAGCAGTTCGAGCGTGAAGTCGTCGGTGCGAGCGCCGCGCTGGTTCACGAACAGGCAGTGACCGGTCAGCGGCGAGTACCAGGCGAGCTTGCGCCGGACCGTTTCACCCTGCTGGTTCTTGACGAACTCGAACCAGGTGCCGAACGGCGTGCGCTTGAGCTGCGCGAGGCAATCGGCTTCCTGCGGGGTGAGCGGGACCGACGCCTCCGCCGACGCGTGGGCAGTCGATGCGGAGTCGCCGCCCAGACGCGGCTTGTCCTTGAGCGCTTCGTCGATCTTGCGCAAACGGTCGGCGGCCGGTCCGGTCGGCGTCTGCGCATGCAGGTTGTCGACCAGGCCGCGTACGTCCTCGTCGTGCAGGCCGACCTGGCGCAGGCCGCTTTCAAGTTCCTGCTGCACCGCCTCGTCCTCGGCGCTGGTGCCGAGCGGGGTCTGGCCGCGTTGCGCGAGGCTTTCGGCGACATGCAGGCGCCGCTTGAACTCGCTGCCCTCCTGACCCTCGCGCATCGCGCTCAGCGCCAGCGCATCGGTCCAGGCCTGTTCGAGCAGGGTGCGAACGCGCGGCGCCGGTCTTGTCGATTGCAGAACGCGGACGATCGCGGCGCGCGCGTTCTCGCGCGCGACCTCGAGCCGGTCGCGGCCGCGCGCCGCATCGATATGGCGGCGCTCGACCACTTCCGCGCGCCGCGCCAGCAACTGCATGTGCGTGGTGAGGTCGCCGAGCAGCTTCTCGAACACCGACTGGTCGCCGTCGAAATCCGAGGTGACGTGGTCGACCACCATCTGCATCTTGCGCGCCAGGTCGGGGTCGCTTTCCTCGCCGTCGTCGAACCAGCGCGTGCCGGTCTCCGCGATCGTGTTGAGCAACTCGCGCGCGGGATGGTCGCGGCGCGTGAAGAAGGTCTTGTCGCCGAGCGCCACCCGCAGCACCGGCACATGCAGGCGGGTCAGCAGGCTGCGCGCGCCGCTGCCGTCGCGCACGTTGCGCGTGACGTAGTCGAACAGCATGCCGATCAGGTCGACCGTGTCGCGATCTTCTTCGCCCAGGCTGAGCGTGCTGCCGGCCGGGCTGGCGCGGCGCAGTTTCACCTGCAAGGTGTTCTTGAAGTGCTCGCTGTCGTAGCGAGCCGCCTGCGTCGGCGACAGCGGCGCATGCTGCAGCGCGCCGAGCACGCTTTGCAGGTCGTCGCGACTGGCTGCTTGCGTGTTCGGGTCGGGCGGCAGCAGCGGCTCCCCCTCGGCGCGGCGCTTCGCGCCGAGCAGGTCGCGCAGGGTGTTGAACAGTTCCGGGCCGGAAAATTCCTGATGGCGGTACGGCGCGCGGCCCGGAGCGGCGGCGGGCGCGGATGGCGTCGCGGGCGCGTCGGCAGCGTCTTCCGTGGCGGCAGGCTCCGCCTCCGGCGCGGGTGCCTCCGCATGCGCGCCGTCGGGTCGACGGTAGGCCGGGGCCTGCAGATGCGGCAATACGCGCTGTCCGGCGAGCCAGCTGTTGACGCGTTCGTAGAACGGTGCCAGCGCGAGCATCACGGCGCGGTCGAACTGGCGATAGGCGATCAGGCGATGCTCGACGTCGAGCGGGATGTCGGCGAGCGCATAGCGGAATGCGTCTGTCAGGCGCGTCGGTCCCAGCGGCACCGTCTCGCTTGCCGGCACCGCGCTGGCGGCGATGATCGCGAAGCGATGCGTGTACGCATGCAGCGCCTGGCTGTTGCGCACGTCGGCCTTGCCGGCGATTTCCTGCAGTCCGAGGTTTTCCTCCAGCACATCCGCGTCGAGCAGTTCCAGCGACGAGCCGTCCGCGCCGCGTGGCTTGGGCGCAGGCGCTGCCGCTGCGTCACGGCGCACCTGTGCAAGATCGGATTCGATGCGACGCTGGAAGCGCGGCAGCACATGGGCGCGACCGTCCTTGATCGCGCGCAGCGCCTCGAACTTGCGCTGCTGCTCGCCGCTGTTGCCGGCGCGCTCGGCGGACTGGAACAGGCTGTTCTCGAGCTCGGTCATCGCCCGCGTGATGGTCGGCTGGAACCAGCCGGCCGCATGCCGGTAAAGGCCGTCGAGCAGGGTGCGCACGCGCGGTGGAAGGTCGGCGCGCTGGCCGATCGTCAGCAGGCGTTCCTGCCCGCTGGCCCGGTTGCCGTTGCCTGCCTGCCCCGTCGCCATCCGCCGAATGCCCCTCAGTCACTCCAGCGCGTTCCGTCGCAGCCCGTCTCGGCACGGTCCGGCCGTGCGCAGATCGCGGGTGCCCCCGGTCCGGCGCCACGTTCCGCGCCGGATCGCCGCATTCTGGCACGTCGCCCCTGCGCGGGAACAGGGGCGGGGATTTCAGCGGGTGTGCGGCTGCCAGGTCACCTCGAGCCAGGCGGAGCGGCCGGCGGTGTTGTAGCCGTGCACGAGTTCGTAGTCGCGGTCGGTGAGGTTCTCGATGCGACCGCCAACGCTCCATGCGTCGTCGAGCGCATGCCGCGCGCGCAGGTTCAGCAGCGCGTACGCGGGCAGGCCGATGCCCGCGATGTCTTCGCGCCGACTGTAATACGCGAGTTCGGCGCCGGCGCTGAAGCGCTCGCCGAAGTGGCGTTCGGCGAGTGCCGAGACTTTGTTCTTCGCGCGGCGCAGCAGTGGCTGGTCGGTGTCGCCATTGCGCGCATCCTGCCAGGTCCAGGTCGCGCGTGCCGACCACTTGCCCGCGTCGATTTCGTAGACGAGTTCGGTGCCATCGATTTTTGCGCGCGCGATGTTGATCGCCTGGTTCTGGACGCCGGTGAAGCTGATCAGGTCGTTGACCCGATTCGAGTACAGGTTCGCCTTCAGGCGCTGGTTCGCGGCCGGCGTGAACTCGACGCCGAGTTCGCCGCTGCGTGAACGCTCCGGATCGAGCCCCGGATTGCCGGCGTAGTAGCCGCCATAGCCGGGATCGTACAGCTCGTTCATGGTCGGGCTGCGGAAGCCCTGGCCCACGCTGGCATAGATGCGCAGCAATTCGTTCGCACGCCAGCCGAACGCGATCGAGCCGGTGTTCGCGCCGCCGAACGAGCTGTTGTTGTCGTGGCGCGCGGACACTTCACTGTCGAATGCGCCGAACGTCGCGCGCCAGCCGACGAACAGCGCGCTGTCGTGGCGGCTATCGCGGTAGCGCGCGGCGCCGGCGAATGCGTCGAGCGTCTCGCCCTTGTCGTGCACGAAGTCGAAACCTGCGGTCAGCCGCTGGTTCGCGTCGAGGCGGAACTCGTTCTGCCACAGGAGACTGGTGCGGCGGGTCAGGTAGGTGGTACCGAACGTCGGCGTGTCGAGGTCTTCACGGGTGTGGCCGAGACTGAGTCGATGGCTCCAGTTCGCCGCGAGCGGACCTTCGAGGTTGACGCCTTCGGTCTGCTCGATGATGTCGGTGTAGCCCTGGTCGAACTGCGACTGGCCCTGGCTGCGATACAACGATGCCGACAGCAACTGGCTTCCGAGCTCGCGTGCGCCGCGCAGCACGAGGTTGCGGTTGCGATACGCATCGTCGTCGGCGTTGTAGCTGCAATACGGATCTTCGGGTCCGTTGCAGATGCCCGGGTTGGTCGCAGAGAAACCACCAACGTGGCGCGAGCCGACCTGCACGCTGTAGCCGTTCGCGCCATCCCAGTGGCCAATGCCGGCGCTGCCGTCGGCGTCGCGGTAGCTGCCGTACGACAGTGCGACGCGCGGCCCTTCGAGCTTGCGCGTGAAGATCTGGATCACGCCGCCGAGCGCGTCCGAGCCCCAGTAGCTTGCGCGCGGTCCGCGCACGATCTCGATGCGCTCGACCGTGTCGAGCGGCAACTGCTCGAACGCGAACGCGCCGGTGGTCGCCGCCGCCGCGCGCACGCCGTCGATCAGCACCAGCACCTGGTTCGAGTTGGTGCCGCGCAGGAACAGCGAGGTCTGCTGGCCGGCACCGCCGGTGCGGTACAGGTCGACGCCGGCCTCGAGGCGCAGCAGGTCGTAGGCGTCGCGCGCACCGCTGGCGTCGATGTCGGCGCGCGTGATGATGCTGACATCGGCAAGGGTCTGGTCGACGGTTTCGGCGACGCGCGAGGCGGTCACCTGCACGGTCGGTTGCAGGTCGACTTCATCCGCATGGGCGGCAGCGCACAGCGCGGTCGCGACCGCGATCGAGAGAACGGAAAAACGCAACATCGGAATACTCCTTCGCACACCCGCGTGACCAGGGTTGCGAAGGAAAGGAGCGCGCACGGACGTCCAGACGTCCATGCCCGACCGTTGCCCGCCGCAACGCTGGAGCCAGACGCCTCCGCTCCACGCGGAGGCGCGAACCCCTGGCCGGTCTCCGGGCTTGCGGGTGATGCGCCGGCAATGCCGGCACATCGACCCCGGTCGCCTTCCCGTCGCGACGCGACAGTGGCATGAGACCGGGGCGTGACTCGCTTACCGTTGCGGGGGCAGCGCCGGATTTGAGAAGGGCGGTCATGCGTGACCGCTTTTTTGACACCGGCGATCACGGATGATCGCTGGAATCACTCTCACCGGCTTCCCGTTTCACCCTTTGCGCAGCGCGCGCAGGGCACCTGAGGCGGCGCGCAGTGTAGTCGCGCGCAAGGCAGGGTTCAATCGCGATCGGTCGCGGTGTCGAAACCGAGCAGTTCGCCGTCCTCGCCTACTTGCACCGAGACCTCGATCGGCCGGCAGCAGACCGCGCAGTCCTCGACATACCGCTGCGACCCGGCCGAGGTGTCGACCTGCGTCTCGAATGCTTCCCCGCAGTAGGGGCAGTGGATGACGACGGGTTCGATCATGATGACGTCTCCGGCAGGAACGAGGCGACCACGTCGTTGAGATAGCGCCGACCGAGTTCGCTCGGCGCCAGTCGCGCCGGGTCATCGAGCAGCCAGGCGCGCACACGCGCCCGCTGCAGCCTCGTCGCGATGGCGTCCGCGGCGAGTCCGGTGCGTTCGGTGAACGACGCGGCCTCGACCCCGTCATTGAGGCGCAGGGCATTCATCATGAACTCGAACGGCAGGTCGTCCGGTGCGACATCGGCGACGCTGCCGAACGCCTCGCGCCGCGCGGCGCGCTCGAGATAGCTGCGCGGCAGCTTGACCTTGCTCGTGCGCACGATTCGCCCGTCGTCGCTGAGCTTGCCGTGTGCGCCGGCGCCGATGCCGAGGTAGTCGCCGAAGGCCCAGTAGTTGAGGTTGTGCGCGCAGCGGCGACCATCCCGTGCGTAGGCCGACACTTCGTACTGTGCGTAACCCGCCGCGGCCAGCCGCGCCTGACACGCCTCCTGCATGTCCCACGCACTGTCCTCGTCCGGAAGCGGGGGCGGGCGCAGCGCAAACAACGTGTTCGGTTCGAGCGTGAGCTGGTAGTGCGAGACATGCGTCGGCTGCAGCGCGAGCGCGCGTTCGACGTCATCGAGTGCGCCAGCGAGGGATTGCTCGGGCAACGCGTACATCAGGTCGAGATTGATGTTCGCGTATCCCGCATCCTGCGCCGACTTCACTGCGCGGTCGACTTCCATCGCCGAATGGATGCGCCCGAGCCGGCGCAGCTTGTCGTCGTCGAAACTCTGCACGCCGAAGCTGATCCGGTTCACGCCGGCGCCAAGGTAGCCGTCGAAACGGCCGTGTTCGACCGTGCCGGGATTGGTTTCCAGCGTGACCTCCGCCTCGCGCGGAAGATCGAGGCGCGCGCCGACGCCGTCCAGGATGCGCGCGATCGCGTCCGGCGCGAACAGGCTCGGGGTGCCGCCACCGAAGAAGATGCTGTGCAGCGGACGCTGCCGTGCCTGCGCGAATGCAGCCAGATCGCGATCGAGATCGGCCAGCAGCGCCGCGACGTACTCCTCGACCGGCAACGCGCCGTTCTGCGCGTGCGAATTGAAGTCGCAGTACGGACACTTCTTCACGCACCACGGGATGTGGATGTACAGCGACAGTGGCGGAGCGATCAACGACATGCGTGCATTGTAGGCCCGGGGCGCTCAGCGCTGCAGCAGTTCGCGCAGGCGCGCGAGCGCGACGCCGCGGTGGCTGACGCGGTTCTTGGTGGCGGCGTCGAGTTCTGCCGCGCCGGCGCCGAGTGTGTCGTCGAAGAACGCCGGGTCGTAGCCGAAGCCGTTGGTGCCGCGCGGCGCGCGCAGGATGCGGCCGTGCCAGCGGCCCTCGGCGATCACGGGTGAGGGGTCGTCGGGCGAGCGCAGCAGGACGATGGTGCAGTGGAAATGCGCGCTGCGGTCTTCATCGGGAACTTCGCGCAGTGCGTCGAGCAGCTTCGCGAGGTTCGCGGCAGCGTCGCCGTGCGCGCCGGCGTAGCGCGCGGAGTACAGGCCGGGCGCGCCGCCGAGTGCGTCGACGCACAGGCCGGAGTCGTCGCCGAGTGCGGGCAGGCCTGATGCGCGTGCGGCATGGCGCGCCTTGAGCAGCGCGTTTTCGACGAAGGTCAGGCCGGTTTCGTCGATGTCGTCGATGCCGAGTTCGCCCTGCGCGACCAGTTCGATGCCGAGGTCGGCGAGGATCGCGTCCATCTCGGCCAGCTTGCCGCGGTTGCCGCTGGCGAGCACGAGCTTCGCCGGACCGCGCTTCATGCGCTGCGCGGCCCGATCAGGTCCCAGCGGTTGCCGCACAGGTCTTCGAACACGGTCACGGTGCCGTAGGCCTCATGGCGCGGTTCGTCGTCGAAACGGGCGCCGGCGGCAGCGAGTCGCGCGTGGTCGCGCGCGAAGTCGTCGGTGTGCAGGAAGAAGCCGACCCGGCCGCCGTGCTGATTGCCGACCGCTTCGAGCTGGCGCGGGTTCGCAGCCTTCGCAAGCAGCAGGCAGAACGCGGCGTCGGCGGTTGGTGCGATGCGCACCCAACGCTTGCCGCCACCGAGGTCGCTGTCTTCGAGCAGCACGAAGCCTAGTGCGCGCGCGAACCAGGCGATCGCTTCGTCGTAGTCGCGCACGAGCAGCGCGATCTGGGCGATGCGGGGTTTCATCCGCGTGCCAGCGCTTCGCGCTGCAGCGCGCACAGTTCGGCGACGCCCTTCGACGCCAGCACGAGCAGTGCGTCGAGTTCCTCGCGCCGGAACGCGTGGCCTTCGGCGGTGCCTTGCAGCTCGATGAACCCGCCGCCGTCGTTCATGACGACGTTCATGTCGGTGTCGCAGGCCGAGTCTTCCGCGTAGTCGAGGTCGAGTACCGGCGTGCCGTTGACGATGCCGACCGAGACCGCCGCGACCGCGCCGAACAGCGGGTCGCGCTTGATGAGGCTGCGCGACTTGAGCCAGCCGATCGCGTCGGCGAGCGCGACGTAGGCGCCGGTGATCGCGGCGGTGCGCGTGCCGCCGTCGGCCTGCAGCACGTCGCAATCGAGCGTGATGGTGCGCTCGCCGAGCGCGTGGCGGTCGACGCAGGCGCGCAAGGAGCGGCCTATCAGGCGCTGGATCTCCATCGTGCGTCCGCCCTGGCCGCCGCGCGCGGCTTCGCGCTGCGTGCGCGAGCCGGTCGCGCGCGGCAGCATGCCGTATTCGGCGGTGACCCAGCCTTCGCCCTTGCCGCGCAGGAACGGAGGTGCTTTTTCCTCGACGCTCGCCGTGCACAGCACGCGGGTGTCGCCGAACGCGACCAGCACCGAGCCTTCGGCGTGGCGCGTATAACGGCGTTCGATGCTGACCGTGCGCAACTGGTCGGGCGCGCGGCCGGAAGGGCGTGACGAGGACATGCGAGGTCGACTCCGTGGACGGTCGTGCAGTTTAGCCCAGCAGGCTGTGGGCCGAACCAACCCGTTCGCGTCGAGCGCAGCGGCCGCAGGCCGCGGAGTCGAAACGCGCAAGGACGCCCCTTCGGCTCCGGCCTTTCAGGGCTGCGCTCAGGGCGAACGGATCTTTGGACACAAGCGCGACGCCAGGTTCGCGGCGTGGCGGTTGGCGCGTGCCTCGGTCCCAGCCCTCGGCGCTCGGTCCTCAGCCCGCGCATGGCATACTCCGCGGCCCGTTCCGTGGAGCACCGCCATGCTGCGCAGCATGACTGCCTTTGCCAGTGCCGAAGCCGACACCGGCCATGGTTCGCTGGCGATCGAGCTGCGCTCGGTCAACCACCGCTACCTCGAACTCGGCCTGCGCCTGCCGGACGAATTGCGCGTACTGGAGACCGCGATGCGCGAGCGCGTCGCGGCGAAGCTCGCGCGCGGCAAGGTCGACCTCGGCCTGCGCTGGAAGCCGCTTGCGGCGTCCGCAGCCGAGATCGCGGTCGACGAGGACCTGGTCGCGCGCCTCGCCGACACCGCGCAGATGCTGGCGGCGAAATTTCCGCAACTGCACGTCGACTTCGCCTCGCTCCTCGGCTGGCCGGGCGTGCTGCGCGACCAGGGCACCGACCAGGAGTCGCTGCGCCAGTCCGCGCTCGCCCTGCTCGACACCACCCTCGACGAGATGGTCGCGGCGCGAGCGCGCGAAGGCGAACGCCTCGGCGGCTTCCTGCGTGAACGCCTCGACGGCATCGAACGCATCGTCGCCGAAGTGCGCGGCCACATGCCGGAAGTGCGCGCCGCGATGCGCGCGCGCTTCGACACGCGCCTGGCCGAACTCAAGCAGCCGCTCGAGCCGGGACGGATCGAGCAGGAAGTCGTGCTGCAGTTGCAGCGCCTGGACGTCGACGAGGAACTCGATCGCCTCAGCGCGCACATCGGCGAGGCGCGCCGCGTGTTCGGCCTGAAGGAAGCGGTCGGGCGCCGGCTCGATTTCCTGATGCAGGAATTCAACCGCGAGGCGAACACGCTCGGCTCGAAGGCGGCCGATCCGCGCACGACCAATGCGGCGGTCGAACTCAAGGTTCTGATCGAGCAGATGCGCGAACAGGTGCAGAACCTCGAATGAGCGGGGTCCTGTACATCGTCGCGGCACCGTCCGGCGCCGGCAAGACAAGCCTCGTCAACGCGTTGCTCGAACGCGAGTCGACGATCAGCCTTTCGGTCTCGTACACATCGAGATTGCCGCGTCCGGGCGAGGTCGACGGCAAGCACTATCACTTCGTCTCGCGCGAGGTGTTCGAGCGGATGGCCGCGGCGGGCATGTTCTACGAGTACGCGAACGTGCACGGCGACTACAAGGGCACTGCGCGCACGGCGGTCGAACCGTTGCTCGCGCAAGGGCGCGATGTCCTGCTCGAGATCGACTGGCAGGGCGCGCGCCAGGTGCGCGCGGCCTGTCCAGGCAGCGTGAGCGTGTTCATCCTGCCGCCGTCGCGCGCCGAACTCGAGCGCCGGCTGCGCTCCCGCGCATCGGACGATGCAGCCGCGATAGCGCGGCGGCTGGCGGATTCGCGCGTCGAGATTTCGCATGCCGGCGACTTCGACTACATCGTCGTCAACGACCAGTTCGCCGATGCGCTCGGCGACCTGCGCGCAATCGTCGCCTGCCAGCGCTTGCGCCGCGAAGCACAGGCGAACCGCCACGCGGCGCTGCTCGCGGACCTGCTGAAGGCGGATTGAACGCGGCGCGCGGCGCAACTGGTCGCGTGCGGGGGCATCGGCTAAGGTAGCGCGCCGCTGCGGACCGCGCGGCCATTCCCGAAACGAGCCAGCCCGTGACCGACGACCCCGCCAAGACTCCGCAAGCCGACAGCGCGCTGGTGCAGGTGCGCGGCGTGCGCACGGTGCTCGGCGGCAAGACCATCTTCGACGGCCTCGATCTCGACATCCCGCGCGGCAAGGTCACCGCGATCATGGGGCCGAGCGGCACCGGCAAGACGACCTTGCTGCGCCACATCACCGGCCAGTTGATGCCGGACGCCGGCACGATACGCGTTGCCGGCCACGACGTGCCGGCGCTGTCGCGCAACGCGTTGTTCGACCTGCGCGAGAAGATCGGCTACCTGTTCCAGAACTCGGCCTTGCTGACCGACTTCAGCGTATTCGAGAACGTCGCATTCCCGCTGCGCCAGCACCTGAAGCTGCCCGAGCCGATCGTGCGCAACATCGTGCTGACCAAGTTGCAGGCGGTCGGCCTGCGCGGCGCGGCCGAGCTGATGCCGAGCGAGCTCTCCGGCGGCATGTCGCGCCGCGTCGCGCTGGCGCGGGCGATCGTGCGCGACCCCATGCTGATCCTCTACGACGAGCCATTCGTCGGCCTCGACCCGATCGCGCTGAACCAGGTGCTGAAATTGATCCGCACGCTCAACGACACGCTCGGCATCACCAGCATCCTCGTCGCGCACGAATTCGCCGCGGTCGCGCGCGCGGCCGATCTCGTGCATCTCATCGCCGGCGGCAAGCGGGTCGCCAGTGGCACGCCGGCAGAGCTCGAATACGCCGACTCGGCGTGGACGAAACAGTTCTTCGGTGGCGAAGCGGACGGGCCGGTGCCGTTCCAGTATCCGGCGCGCGATTACGCAACCGATCTCGGCTTCCCCGCCGTGCAGCCGGCAGGTGCCGCATGAATGCAGTACGCAAGCCATCGTCGATGATTGCCGATTCGATCGCGCAGGTCGGTGCCTGCGGTCTGTTCCTGCTGCAGGTTCTCGCTGCAGTCCCGAAGAGCTTGCGCCACTTTCGCGAGACGGTGCGCCAGGTCTGGTTCACCGGCGCAATGAGCCTCGTCATCATCATGACCTGCGGCCTGTTCGTCGGCATGGTGCTCGGGCTGCAGCTGTACTACGTGCTGTCGATCTTCGGCGGCACCGCGGCGCTCGGCACGGTGGTGTCGCTCTCGCTCTACCGCGAACTCGGCCCGGTCGTGACCGCGTTGTTGTTCGCCGGGCGCGCCGGCACCTCGATCACCGCCGAGATCGGGCTGATGCGCGCGACCGACCAGATCGCGGCGATGGAGATGATGGCGGTCGACCCGCTGGCCTATGTCGCCGCTCCGCGCTTCCTCGCCGGCATCGTCGCGATGCCGCTGCTCGCCTGCGTGTTCAACGCCATGGGCATCTTCGGCGCGCACCTGGTCGGTGTCAGCTGGCTCGGCCTCGACAACGGAACGTTCTGGTCGAACATGACTTCCAGCGTCGACGTCTGGAAGGACGTGGTCAACGGCGTCTGGAAGAGCGTCGCGTTCGGTGCCGTGGTGTCGCTGATCGCGGTGTTCCAGGGCTACACCACGCCGCCGACCAGCGAAGGCGTCGCCTACGCGACCACGCGCACCGTGGTGTTTTCCTCGATTGTCGTGCTCGCACTCGATTTCGTGATGACCGC
>Ga0209023_10005735_pt1 | contig 13415 bp, 17 predicted proteins | sample LakOneMetagenome_FD_187468 | JGI IMG/M metagenome (GOLD analysis project Ga0209023, IMG submission 187468) | Freshwater and sediment microbial communities from Lake Erie, Canada (SPAdes) (version 2) | ecosystem: Environmental > Aquatic > Freshwater > Lentic | place: Lake Erie, Canada...
CGTCGTCACCCAGATCAGCGCCGCCACCAAGGCCCTCGAGCAGACCGGCTTCAAGCTCGTGGCGGCCGGCCTCACCTACTGCATCGCCAACCCCGACGAAGCCGCGACCTCGGGCTACCCGCTCGACGTCGTCGAGAAGATGTTCATGAAGCTGGCCTGACGTCACGACGAGGGACCCGCGGTGACCACGTTGCCACGCGTGCCGGCACCCCAATCGACCACCACGCGGTGATCCTCCTCATCGCAATCGCGATCGGGCTGGCCTACGGTGCCGCACTCCGTCGGCGCTGGGCTGGTGCGCTGGCCGCCTCGCCGTCCTCCTCGCTCCTGTCGAACGGTGGCTGGGCACCAGACGATGGCTGGTGGTGTTCGCGACCGGGCACATCGGCGCCACGCTGATCACCGCGCTCGGCCTCTGGACCGCCATCCGGACCGGCCACCTCAGCAAGACCATGGAGTCCACGATCGACGTCGGCGTGAGCTACGGGTTCGCGGCGATCGCCGCCGTGTTCACCTATCGACTGTGGGGCAGGCTCCGACTGGTCTGGGCGCTCGGTCTCATCGTCGGCACGAGCGCCGCCTTGGCGATCAACCAGACCTTCACCGACGCTGGCCACCTGATCGCGGGTCGGGATCGGGTTCGCACGCTGGCCGCTCACACGAGGTCGGAGCCGACCCCTCACCGACGGAGCGGGCCGCACCTCGTCGATCTGGGCGCAGGAGTGAAGCGAGGAGTCGAGGCCGTGCGGCCCTGGAGAACACGAATGCGCCGGGGCACCCCGACCGTGCCCCTCAGCGGGGGCGGGCGGACAGATGCGCCTTGATGTCTTCGAGTGGTGGGACCCGCCCGACGAAGGCGAGCTCGTCGTCGACGACGAGTGCAGGGGTCGACATGACGCCCCAGGAGACGATCTCACCGGGATCGGTCACCTTCTCGATGTCGGCCTGGATGCCGAGCTCGTCCAGCGCGCGGTTGGTGAGCTTCTCGAGGTTCTTGCAGTTGACGCATCCGCTGCCGAGGATCTTGATGTCCATGGTTCGCTCCCGGTACTTGAGGTGTTCAGAGAACGGCGTTGAACAGGTACCCGGTGACGAGGATCCCTGATGCGACGACGCCGACGTAGGTGGCGATGAGCTTCGGCTTGAGCACGCGGCGCAGCAGGATCATCTCCGGCAGCGAGAGGGCGACGACGCTCATCATGAACGCGAGCACGGTGCCCATCGGGAGGCCCTTGCCGTGCAGGGCTTCGACCAGCGGGATGACCCCGGCGGCGTTGGAGTACAGCGGGATGCCGACGAGCACGGCGATGGGCACCCCGAGGGGGCCACCGGCGTGACGGGCGAACCAGTCTTCGGGCGCCCAACCGTGGATGGCTGCGCCGAGGGCGATGCCGACGAGGAGGTAGGGCCACACCTTGCGCAGGATCGTGACGACCTCCTCGCGGGCCATGGTGAGCCGGTCGTCCCAGGTCAGTCCGGCGGACGGGTCGATCGCCTTGCCGCGGAGCTTCGTCTCGAAGACGAAGGGCTCGACCCATCGTTCGAGCCCGAGCCGCCCGAGGATCGAGCCGGCGACGATCGCGATGACGAGCCCCGAGCCGATGTAGAGGGCCGTGATCTTCCAGCCGAAGAGCCCGAAGAGCAGCACGATCGCCACCTCGTTGACCATCGGTGAGGCGATGAGGAAGCTGAGCGTGACCCCCAGCGGAACCCCGGCGGCGACGAACCCGATGAACACGGGGACCGCTGAACACGAGCAGAACGGGGTGACGACACCCAACGTGGCGGCCGCCACGTTGCCTGCGCCGGTGCGACGGCCGCCGAGCAGGGCTCGGGTGCGCTCGACCGACATGAAGCTGCGCAGGATCGTGATCACGAAGATCACCCCTGACAGCAGCAGCGCGATCTTCGTGACGTCGTAGAAGAAGAAGTGGACCGACTCGCCGAGCCGCGCGGTGCGCGCCAGACCGACGGCGCGGTAGATGGCCCAGTCCCAGAACGGCTGGTTCCAGTGGTAGAGGGCCGCCCACACCAGTCCGGAGGCGACGACGATCACCCAACGTCGTGCCGCGATCCGTGGAGATCCGGACGTGTCGCCCGATCCGGTCGTGAGGAGACTCGAGGCACCGTCCATCGCCTGTCAACGATGACGATCAGCGGGTGGTCGTGCCAGAGCCGAAGGTCACCGGTCGCAGGCTCGACCGGCGACCAAAACCATCATGACGCCACCAGGCGGAGTCGTCGACGCGGTACAGCCAACCTGCGGTCGAGCCATCAGCCCCGGTGACGGTGCCGATGGTGTGAGTCGGAGACGTGTCCGTGGGCGTGGTCGAGCGGTTCGTGGTGATGCGGATGTGCGTGGGCGCCGGCTTCCTGGCCGGGGTGGTGATGCTCGTGGTGATCGTCGTCGTGGCGATGGCGGTGGTCGTGGTCGATTGCCTGGTGACGGTGCTCATGCCCGTGGCTCTCGGTGACGAGCAGGTAGGACCCCGCGAGCATGAGCACCGAAGCGACAACCGCGATCGCTGGCAACCGTTCTCCGAGCACCAGGACCGCGACGACGACGCCGAAGAACGGCGCGCTGGCGAAGAACGCGGCCTCTCGCGCCGCGCCGAGCATTCGAAGCGCATAGGCGTCGAGGACGATGCTCATGCCGTAGGCGGTGGCGCCCAGGAGCAGCGCGAGGAGGATGACGCCCGCCATCGGCCAGGCGGCTCCGAGGGAGATGGCGAGGGTCAGGTTCACGGTCGCAGCAGCGCCGGTCTTGAACAGCACGATGTGGAACGGGTCCCGGTCGCTCAGCCGCTGGGTCAGGTTGTTGTCGATCGCCCAGCAGGCGCAGGCAGCAACCAGGAACCCGATACCGGCGAGCGAGACGCTGACCCGACCAGGCTCGAAGGCGAACAGGGCGGCCGCCACCACGACCACGCTGCTGCCGGCCAGGGCTCGGCGAGGGAGATGTTCACCGAACCAGATCACCGCCACGGCCATGGTCAGCACAACCTCGAGGTTCAACAGCAGCGAGCCGGTCACCGCGCTCACGCGCTGCAGCCCCAAGAGCATCAGGACAGGGGCGGCAACACCTCCGAACCCGGCGACGCTGATCAGCAGCGGTAGGTCGCTCCGGGTGAGCCTGGCTTCGGCGGCGCGTGGTCGCAGGGCGACCACCGGTCCGAGAGCGGCTGCGGCGCCGAGATAGAGCAGGCCTGCCAGCAGCTGGGGTGTGACCTGTCCAACCAGATGCTTCGCAAGGGGTGCGCTCGCGCCGAACAGCACAGCGCCGGCCAGCCCGCACGCGATGCCGATGGACCTTGCCCGCTGCGGCTCGCTCATCGAGCTGCACCCGATTCAGCAGCAGTCATCGATCTCCTTGGCATGCCAGTGCTCGATTCCATCGCGGCCGGTGACGTAGGCGATGCCGAAGCCTGCGATCGGGTCGGCCCACACCAGCCGAGCACGCCGTTGCGTCCCAGGCCAACGAGCACGATGGCAGATGGCCAGACGCGTAGCGTTGGTCTCTGACGTGCGAGAGAATCACCGCTCCCACCACCGATGGCATACCGCCGACCGCCGTATCGTCCGATGTGCCCTCGCTCAGGTGGGCCAGAAGATGCCGGAAGGCGCCGACCATGGGCAGACGCGCCAACACCACCCGGCGCTCCGGTCTCCCTGGACGACGCGCCAGTCTGAACTTCGCAGCCGCCTCGGGCGAGAGGAAGGTCTCAACGTCGTTGAAGACACCCTCTGGGTGCCAGCCGCCTCTGCTACTTGTTTCGATGCGGGCAGGGTTCAGACAATCCCGGACGGGCCAGCCCCCCACCAGAAGATGCGGGAAGGCCCGAGTGTCCGGTGGGGCGGCCACGGCGACCATGGCTCCACTCGGGCTCTCAGGGTGCGGGGATTGCCGTGGCGAGGTTGTGGGTGCACTCGGGGCAGACGCGGTACTCGATCGGAAGCACCGTCGGGCTGTGGTGGTGGCGCGGCTGGCTGGCTGCCAGCCATCGGGTCCCGTCGTGGACCTGGCCACACAGGCTGCAGATCGGCCCGGAGAGGGTGGTACTCGTGATGTCGGCGTGCACGGGAGGCATCGGAGGGCGCATCTGCTGGAGGGTCAACGATGCCTCGAAGCGGATGGAGCCTTCGTCACCCGGGCGGATCGTGAGGTCGAACCAGCGGTTGATCCCTGGGGCGTCGCAACGCATCGGGACGTGCGCTTCGGTCTGCTCGTTGCGCACCCGGTCGACGAGTTGGCGCCACAGTCTTCGTGGCGCTTCGCCGTCGATGTAGCTCCAGAGGGTGCGGTTGGGCGATCCCTCGGCGAGTTCCGGAGCGCCGTTGTTGCGGGCGAACTCCGCCCACCCGGCGTCGAACGAAGTCAGGATGTCCGACGCGTCGATGCTGTAGGACATGGAAGGGACCGATGTGGCCCCCGTGGTGGCGGGCGGTCGACCGAGGCCAGAGGCGGGATCGACGGGATCCACGTGCCGCTCAGTGAGAGTGGCGGTCCATGTCAGTGTGCTGCCTCCGCCGCTGCGGGCGGTGAGTGTCCCGGTGCCGCCGAACTCGGCGGCTCGTTCGTTGAGGTTGGCGAGCCCGTTTCGTGGTGTGTGGTCACCGGGTCCACTGCCGTTGTCGTCGATGGTCAGGGTGACCTGTGACTCGGTGACGGCGATCGTGACGGCCACCTCGGTGGCGTCAGCGTGTCGGGCGACGTTCGAGAGGCCTTCGCGCACCGCTGAGAGCAGGTGGCTGACCACCGGCGCAGGCAGTTCGTCGAGGTGGCCCTCGATGGTGAGGGTCGGGGTGTACCCCAGGACGCGGGTGGCTTCGGCCACCATCGAACATACGGCGACGCTGGTGGTCGACGTCAGCGCCTGGTCTCGGGCGTCGAAGACGACATGTCGGAGGGATCGGATCACATCGTCGAGGCGGTCGAGCAGCCCGTCCCGGAAGGGGTCGGGCGAGTCGAATGCCGGACACAGGTTGATCTGCATGCCGATGCTGATGACGTCTTGGATGACCATGTCGTGCAGGTCGCGCGAGATGCGGTGCCGGTCCTCGAGGATCGCGAGGCGTTGCTGGTCGTGGCGGGCCGTTCCCAGGGCGATCATCACGGAGGCTTGGCTGGCGAGCTCGGCGAGCAGAGCGACGTCCGCGGGTCCGAACGGTTCACGTCCCGCTGCGCGGAACGTGGTGAGGATGCCGGTGGTCCCCGCCGGTTGGGGGAAGGGCGCGACGACGCCCGGTCCCGTGAGCGACCGGAGTCGGAGCGGCATCGAGGCCGGGGCGGCCTCGGCCGCGAAGGCCTCCTCGTGGGCGGCCATCCGCGCGATGGTCTCCGACGGCAGCGTCTCGCTCCCGTTCAGGTGGAGGGTGGCCGCCGGCCCGACGGCTGCGGCCGTGCGCCACCGTCCCGGGTGACCAGGGTCGGGCAGCACGAGGCTGGCGTTCTCCGAGTCGAGCAGGTGGGCCGCCAGGTCGACGAGATCTTGGTACACGATCGACTCGGGGACATCGGCCAGGACTTCGGCGGTGATCCTGGCGATCGACGCGGTCAGCTCGCCCCGTCGGAACTTGGACCGCTCCTGCTTGAGCCTCGGCCGGGCGTCCCGATCGATCACGATGAACTTCCTGGTCCCGTCACCGTCCTCCACCAGGTCGACACGGCAATCACAGGGGATGTCGGTTCCGTCCTTGTGGCGACGGACGACGACGAGCTCGTGGAGGTGGCCGCGACCCGCGTTGCGGTGCTCCTCCAGGAACTGGAGCCGCTTCGCCGGCGACGACTCGGGTGCGAACTCGTAGGACCGCATGGCGAGCAGTTCGTCACGACGGAAGCCGAGGAGCGCTTCGGCGCCGGCGTTCGCGTAGTCGACCTGGCCGCTCTCGGTGTCGATGATCAGCACCGAGTCGGGTACGAGGTCGAGCAGGGCGAGCAGCCGTCGGCGGGCGCGTTCGCCCTCCCGATGCGCACTGACGTCACGGACGCTGACCACCGTCATTCGCTCGCCGGCGGTCGTGATCGGGGCGAGGCTGATCTCCACGGGCAGCAGTACGCCGTCGGCTTGCCGCATCGTCAGCTCGCCGCCGCTTCCCATCATCCGAGGACTCGGCTCGGCCCGGTACCGGTTCTCCCACATCCGGTGTCGCCCGCGGATCTCCTCAGGGACGAGCTCGTCGATGCTCTGGCCCAGCAGTTGGTCGCGCCGGTGACCGGTGAGCCGCTCCATCTGCTCGTTCACCAGAAGGATCGCGCCGTCCGGGTCGATCAGGGCGATGCCGTCAGGCGCCGCCTCGAGCAGCTCCCGTGTCAAGGAGGTCTCGGCGAGTGAAGCGATCGCCGCGTTCACGTCGTCGGGCCCCTCAGGACGGCTGGCCCCCGTCGAAGGTCCGTGCGGCGGCTGGGTCATCGTCGTCCGCGCAGGGCCTCGAGCAGCTCCGTTCCCCGCACGCTCTTGGCGATCACCGCCGCGGCCCCGGCGCTTGCGGCCTCCGCGCGGAGGTCGTCGCTGACCACCCCGGTGTGGAGCAGCAGCATGACCGCCGGCACGGCGAGGCAGAGCTCGCGGCACAGATCGACCCCACGACCATCGGGGAGCTGGTTGTCGATGATCGCCACATCGGGGAGCCGCTCGACGACCACGGCTCTGCCCTCGCGGAATGTGCCGACCGCACCGAGGACCACGTGGCCCGCGGAGCGGAGGAACTCCTCGAGGTACTGGCGAAGCTCCGGATGATCTTCGACCACGCAGACGGTCAGTGCCCCAACGTCGGAGGTCGAGATGGAGGAGTTCACCTCCGGAGCCTGCCTGGGGGATCCCCAGCTGTGTAGGGGCGAACGTCCCGAATGGCCCGCCTCGGGTGGGTCCGAGCTTCTCGGAGCCCTCGCGCCTGGCCGCCGGTTCATGACCTTCGCCCCTAGTGATCTGTCGGCAGGTCCGGAGAATGGCAGCCGACGATCGGACCGAGAGGTGGACCTCCGATGGACGACCCCCGGTCGCAGGCACTGAACTCGCCACGGTGTGCCTTTCGGCGAACACCGGGACCACGAACCCACGGCCATGAGTGACGCCGAGCTCGTACCTGACCGCCCATCGAACCCGTCGACGCACCGCAGCCCAGCGCTGCGGGTCTTCCTGGCCGACGATCACGAGGTCGTGCGGCGGGGAACCCGTGGCCTGATCGAGGGTGAAGACGACCTGGTGGTGGTCGGCGAGGCGAGCAGCGTCGCGGAGGCCTTGGCCCGGATCCCCGCAGCGCGCCCCGACGTCGCGGTGCTCGACCTGCAACTGGGCGACGCCAGCGGGCTCGACGTCTGCCGGGCGCTCCGTCACCGGTCGCCGGAGATCCGGTGCCTCATGTTCTCGGCCAGCCTGGAAGACGATGCCATCCTCGCGTCCGTGACGGCGGGTGCGGCCGGGTACGTCGTCAAACGAGCCGGAGGGGGCGAGCTGCTGGACAGCATCCGCCACGTCGTTCGGGTCGGGACGATGTTCGATCCGGCCACGATCCAGCGGGCCCGTGATGCCGACGCGCTCGCACGAGCTGACGAACCCGTGCTCGCCTCGCTCTCCACACGCGAGGCAGAGCTCCTGGGCCTGCTCGCCCGCGGCATGTCCAACCGTGAGATCGCCCAAGCCCTCTACCTGGCCGAGAACACGGTGAAGAACCGGGTGACCATGCTCCTCGCGAAGGTCGGAGCGACCACCAGGACCGAAGCCGCGGTCTGGGCGACCCGCCTCGCCGAACGGCGCCAGCGCTGGTCAGACGAAGAGCGTGCCAGCGAGGCCGGCTAGGTCGAGCAGGTGCTTCGTGAGCCGGCTGGCTCCCGCGACGGTGACGCGGCTTCTCGGGTGCTCAGCGAGGAGGTGGGCGAAGGCGCCGACGCCGTGGGAATCGAAGAACTCCACACGGTCGAGGTCGATCAGGAAGTGCCGGACGCCGTGCCGGCCGAGCATCTGCAGCGCGTCGTCGAGGTGGTGCACGTTGGAGAGGTCGACCTCGCCGCAGACGCTGACCAGGGCACGATCCCCCTGCACGCTCATGCTGACGACCATGTCGTCGATGACGGACGGGCCACACCCGAGGGCGTCGGTCGTGGGCAGAGATCGACGGGTCGCGCCTCCCGCCCGTGGGGGCGGGCCGTCGGTGTGCGGGCCGGGGGCGGGCCGCGTCACGGCTGCTGCGCGATCCGCCACAGCACGAACTGGCCGTAGCTCTGGAAGCCGAGCCGCGTCAGGGCAGCGAACTGCGCGGAACGGGTGTCGACGAGCGCTTGCACGGCGCGCCGTCGACGGAAGCGCGGCTGCTCGACGCGCCGTTGGGCCTCGAGCATCGCATCGTGGGCCGATTCGATGTCGATCACCAGCGAAGCGTCGATGGCGCTGGGTGCGGGAGGGTCCGCGGAGAGCGTCGCCACGGCGCTAGACCGTTCGACTCTGAGCCGACGGGACTCGCTGACCATGCCAGGAGGACCGGCGCTGGAGCGATCGACGGTGGCGGGCGACGCGCGTGGGCGCCGTGTCCTTCCGGAGCGTTCCGCCGAGCAGCGTGAACGCGGTGAGGCAGCGATCACACCTCGAGCGGAGCACGCCCTCGGCCGTGCGCCGGCGTGCATCGAACGGAAGCCGCCCGTCACACCCGGCGGTGGCACATCCCATGACTATCTGCATAACGATGCTGCCCGGACGGGGCGACAGAGCGCAGCGAGGCGGGTGTTCATGTATCCGAGGATGAGGGCACTCGTCCGGTGGGTACAGGGTCCAACGTACCGATCTCCTGATCGGTGGCTCCCCACCAGGCGAGACCGCACACCCCAGGAGGGGGCGCAATTCCGCCATGGCCTTCCACCCGACTTGCCCAAATGGGCGGCCGGCGACCTCCGGAGCAGCACCCCGGAATGACTGGGGAGGCGTCACGATCGGACCGCACCCGTCTTCCACGTGGCTCGGTCGGGATCGGTCATGACGGCGCCTTCGGTGAGTTCCAGGCTCAGGAGGTGGGCGGGGACGCCGATCGAATCGAGTTGTTGTTTCACCTGGTCGGCGAAGCCGACGTCGTGAAGGGATCCGGCGGAGATGTTGACCGCGGACCGGGATGCTCCATCCGCGATCGAGCCATGCCCGAGCTTGGCCGAGCGCCATCTCGAGGACCTGGGTCGTGAGCGGATGGATGCCCGCGGTCGTCTCCGGCGATGGGGATGAAGAAGTCGGGCATGAGGAGCCCGCGGGTCGGGTGTTGCCAACGCTGTCACCGGATCGAGCAGCAGTCCCTTCGCTCCGAGGGGCAATAGCCAAGGGTGACAAGGTCACCTCCCCTCTGGGCCGGACCGACGCATGCTCGGGTCGGGCCGTTCGGCCCTTGTCGGCTCTCTCAGCAGGACTCAATCTGGCGCTGCGACGACCGGTCCGGCGTCAAGGAACGAGGCCAGTATGCGAGAGCACAGAGCAGCCGCGACAACGGTCTGGATAAGCGCGCGCGGCTTCGGTCCAGCAGCTGTTTCGGCTGCCTCGGAGCTGAGAGTCCCATCGCTGACCAGTTCATGATCGCCCCCGGCCTCCGAAGGGCAGGTGGTTTCGCGGCGTTGTACGTCGCGGGCGGCTACATCGCGGCGATCCCGTACTTCGTCTTCCTCGTGGACTACCCCGGCGCCACCAGCCCTGAAGACAAGGTCACCCTCTTCGTCCACCACCACACCAGCATGTACCTCATGCACCTCGTCTCCTTCGAGTTCGTCGCGCTCGCGTTGATCGTGGTGACCATCGGGATTCACCAGCACCTCCACGAGCACGCTCCCCCGACGATCCAGGTGGCGTCGGTGGTCGGGCTGGTCCGTGCCGGTCTGCTCCTGGCCAGCGTCATGGTGTTCGACCACGGCATGGCCGTGGTGGTGCACCTGCACGCCAGCGATCCGCAGCAGGCAGTGGCCACGTGGCAAGCGATCGGGCCCATCGCAGACGCGCTGGGCGGAACCGGCGGCGACGTCCTGGGCGGCGTGTGGTTCCTGCTGGTGAGCTGGGTGGCGCTTCGCTCGGGGGTGTTCCAACGCGCCCTGAACTGGCTCGGCCTCGCCGTCGGCGCCGCCGCGCTGCTCTCGGCCCTGCCCGGTCTGGGCTCCCTTGGAGTCGCGACTGGCCTCCTGCAGATCGTGTGGTTCCTCTGGTTCGGCATCCTCACGACGCGGACCAGCGAGACCGAGTCACCGCGCATCGCCTAGACCCGCGCCCCCTTGACCGCGTCGTTGCCCGGCCCCGCTCGTGACGTTGGACCCTGGTCGCATTGCGACTCAGGCGAGAAGATTCGCGCAGCTATCCGAGACGGTCGGAGGGCGCGTAGGGAACTCAGCTGGTCACGCGAACCGAAATGGGTGTTGTGATGCAGGCATCGCAGCGGGCGACACAACGGGTGGCCGGTGGCCTCTTCATCGCTGCGACTGTCGCGTCCATCGCTGGCTCAGCGGTTCAGGGCTCCATCCTCGACGGCCGCGACTACCTGAACGGGCTCGCCTCACATGACGGTCGGCTCATCGTCGCCGCGCTGTTGTACATCGTCGCTGCCGTGTCCGCTGTGGGGACCTCCATCCTGTTGTTCCCGTTCCTCCGGCCCCAGAGCAACAGCGGAGCCCTCGGCTACGTCGTCATGAGAGTCTTCGAGAACCTCCTCTACGTGGGCGGTTCTGTCGTCATGCTCGCGATGCTGACCGTGAGCCAGGACGAGGTACACGCGATGCCCTCATCGGACTCAGCCCTGGACGGTGCCGCCCTGTTGGGACTCCAGACCTGGTCGGTGGCCGTAGGAACGCTGCTCTTCGCCGGTGGCGGAGCGTGGATCCTCAACCTCCTGCTGTACCGGTCCCAGCTGGTGCCAAGGTGGCTGTCAGCATGGGGGCTCGCTGGCGCACTCCTGTTGGTGGTCTACGGCGTAGCCGCGGTCATGGGCGGCGGCACCGAGATGGGCTCAACCCTGATGCTGCTGGCCATGCCGATCGCAGTGCAGGAGATGGTGTTCGCCGGATGGCTGATCGTGAAGGGACTCCAGCCGTCCGGATAAGCGAATCGGTCGAAGCTGTCGATGTCCTCCTCCACGCTGTCGGGATCGCGGCAGCCCTCCCGTATGTCCTCGCCCCCGACGAGCATGTGCACGGGCTGTCCCTCGACCACGACAGCGGCGGTACAGGCGGCGCCCCTCGGCGACCTAATCACCGACCAGCAGATCGCGGGGTCCGGCTGTCGTCCTTGAAGTGCCGTTCCCGGACGATTTGGACAGAGTCCCGCGAGATGCGGAAGAACTCGACCGCTTCACGCAGGAACTCCTCGGGATACTTCGATGGACGACCCATCCTGGGCCTCCTTCCCCTGGGCAGATCCCAGGATCGGGTGTCCAGCAAGCCGGGTCAGCTCCAGATCGCGGAGCGGCCGTAGGTCGCCCTTGTGAGCGGCCTCGATCACCGCTCGGCCAGAAGGACGGTTAGCCGGTCTGCGGGATGGTTTGGCGCCAATGGACTTGGCGGGCTGCTCGAAATCGGGAGGACCTCGTGGATCAGGTCCTTCTGCCGATGACCGATGTATGGAGGGGACGAATTCAGCCCAGGGTCAATGCGCGCCTGACCAGAGCCGCGACCCACTGCACCCTTCGGTGTGAGGCTCACGACCGCCCGCGATCGACCGATGTGACCCTGGTGAGCTTGAGCAAACCGAATCGCGTGACGGGCCTGAAGAAGGCCCAGCAGCTGCTGCCTGGGACCCGCGTCGAGGCCTACGTCGTCGGCCGTACCGGGCCCCAGCCGTTGTGGGCCGGCCTCGCGCTGCTGGGCGGATTCATCGGCCTGACCTCGTCATCTTCGTCCTCACGGGAGCACTCGTCATCCCCGGTGGCCTGCTGTTCCTCGTGATCCAACACTTCCTCAACCCACCCCGGGCTCTCGTTGTCTGTGATCAGGGCATGGCATTGATGGATCGCTCCTTGCTCAACGGCCGTCCGAGCAAAGTGATCGCCCGCCTTCACCACGGCGCCGTACTCGGACTCAGCCCGGAAGGTGGACGGATCCGCCTGGAGCTGGGCGTCGAACACATCTGGTTGACCGCTTAGGAAGAGGCGATCCTCCGCCAGAGCCTCACGCCGTTCCTCGCAGGTCCGGCCCCGGCACAACCGGCTGCGATGGCGCCTCAACCGACCGCCCTGTAGGACCAACGCCAAGCGGATGGAACCCGCACCACGGCCAAGGGTGATGAATCGCCTTCGTCTGTTGGACGCTCGAGCTGCTGGGTTCCAGCCCCTTCGGGAGTGGTCGGGTGGGCTGCGTAGAAGGCTCTACATGCTCGGCGCCACCGGACGCCCCTCTCCTCGGTCGTTGGCGCTGGCGGGACGCACGGCTCGGGCGTAGGTGGAAAGCATCAGCCGATGCGGAACTGTCACGCATCAGCCGGAACTTCACAATCAGAGGGCGCCCCCGGCACGATTCGAACGTGCGACCGTCGGATTAGAAGTCCGATGCTCTATCCAGCTGAGCTACAGGGGCGGGGCCGAACCGCAGGTGGCTCCGACTGCTCGGCCACGCTGCTCGCCGGCAACGGCGGCCATCGTACGGCCCGTCGCACGCTCGGCTCACGGAGGAATCGCCTCGGGCGAGCGCGGTCGTCCCACGTCGATCGCGCAGCATGGTCGCGGGACGACCGGGAGCGCCAACTTTTCTCGATTTCTTTCCCGATCAGACCTGATTCCGGCGTTTTCTGTCAGACCCCCTGAGGATGATGGAGGTCATGGAAGCCGTGGCGTGTCTCACGTCGATGCGAGAGGTCGAGGGCCTGGTCGGCCGGGTGGTCGAGACCCTGTCGGTCGGGGTCCGGCCCGACGCGGTGTCCGCCGCTGACGCGGCGGAGATGTTGTTGGTCGCCTGCCGGTTGAAGGACATGTGCGCGGGTATCGAGACGTTGCTGCTGGCCCGGGCGGCCGAGGCGCCACGGTTCGCACCGTCGGGCGGTGAGTCCCGGGAGGACAAGATCGCCAGGGCGACCAAGCGGACCGCCCGGGCGGCGAAGCGGGCGATGGCCACGTCGAAGGTGGCGAACGAGTCACCGACCCTGGGTGACGCGATGCGACGGGGTGAGGTGTCCGAGCGCCAGGCTGAGCAGATCGCCGATGCCACCCGGCACGACCCCGCCGCGATCCCCGACCTGATCGGCAAGGCGCAAACCGAGGATGCGAAGGGTCTGGCCGATGCGTGTGCGCGGGTGAAGGCGGCGTCCGAACCCGACCCGGAGGGGCAACGGCGACGCATCCACGCCCGCCGCAAGGTGGCGCACTGGACCGACACCGAAGGGGCCCGGTGCGGGTTCTGGAAGATGACCCCCGAGGCCGCCGCCGAGGTCGAACACGTCCTCGACGCCTACACCAACGCCGAGTTCAAACGGGCCCGG
>Ga0209023_10005736_pt1 | contig 13413 bp, 7 predicted proteins | sample LakOneMetagenome_FD_187468 | JGI IMG/M metagenome (GOLD analysis project Ga0209023, IMG submission 187468) | Freshwater and sediment microbial communities from Lake Erie, Canada (SPAdes) (version 2) | ecosystem: Environmental > Aquatic > Freshwater > Lentic | place: Lake Erie, Canada | collected...
CGCTTCCTTCTGAGAGTGATCCCGGACCACCACCCCGCCGCTCCAACATCCCACACGCAGCGCTGCGGATAAGGACCGACTCATCGCCTGCCAGGCGCTCAACGACCGCCTGAGGCGCGTTGCGATTCAGTGCGATACGAGCCCGTACCGTCTCATTCCGATCTGCTGCCAGAAGATCGAAGAGTTCCCTTGTGAGCTTGCGTTTCGTAGCGACCATCCACCGAACGTGCTCATCTGGATCGTGGGCGAGTTTTCCAAGAACTTCGATGGGAACAGTCTTGTTGTGTGCGACCCAGCAACGCATCTCTGGGTATGCGGCGATGATCGTCAGCCAGACCTCAAGGGGCGCCGCGTCGTGGGCGGCTCGCCGATACTCCGCGGGATTCTCCGACCGACGAAGCGCCAGAACTCCTCCGCCGTTTCAATCAACGTGTACCCCTCCAAGAGATGAACTGATCCAGGGGCTTACCTGTCTCCGTCCGGTGTCGAGTAGCGACATACGAAATTGTCGCTCTGGTGCCGGGCACCACATACACAGTTCATACCCTCCTCACCCCGGCCTCATTGTGCCACAGACCCCATCCACAAATTCATACCGTTTTCACAGGTGGGGACCGGGTCCTAGCTGCACGTCGGGCGTTGCGCGTCCCGGCAGCTCGCGCGGGCTCGTCGTACTCCTATTGCGCGTGGGCGATGGCGCCGGCCCCCAGGGCCGCGAGCACCAGGACGGCAACCACGACGCGCAAAGCTCCGCCAAGGGGGTCGGGGAGGCCTGTGCTCAAGGTTCGGCTGGCGGAGGCAGGCCGACGCGTCGGACCAACAGCGCCGGGCTAGCCCGCAACTCGATCTCGCGGCCGCGTGCATCCACCGCCCGAGCGACGGCCACCATCGACCGGTCGAGCTGCCTGAGCTCGCGCCAGGACCCGAAGCGCAGTGACCGGTCGGAGCAGACCACCGAAACAGGGTAGTCGATCTCCTCGTACCAGAGCCCATGCCGATCGACGCAGCGCTGAACCGCCACCCGCAGCGTGTTCCAATCGCTCGTGCTCAGGAGCGCGTCGGGTTGATGGCTGTACGTAGGCCAGAGCCTCCAGATCGGCTCCATCGCCGCAACAACGTCGCGCCAGCAGGGCACCTCATCCAGCGCGGCAATCGCATCTCCAACCTCAGCTTCCAGCGGGAACGTTGCGAGCGTTTCGTCGAAGATCCGGATCACATCCGGCACGCCAGCCGAGCCGCTGATCTGTTTGTCGTATCCTTGCGCCTGGCGCTCGGCGTCGATCACGAAGAGCGCCGCCGCCCGGAGGTCCGCCCGTCGGTTGCTGTCGACGTAGGAGACGGTCATGGGCCACCGAACGTCGCCCACTTGTCCCAGACGTCGAATGGGATGTGCCTGTCGCCGTTGTACAGAACCTGCTTGCCACCGCTCGTGACGTGCACGTGTCGGCCGTTGATTGCGTCCTCCTCAATCCGGATGTAGTTGCCCTTCGAATTGTTCGGGTCCCAGTAGCGCTGCCCGCGACCGCCGCGACTCGGTCTCGTGACCCAGTCGCTCGGAATGTTGCGATGCCCACCCGGGCCGATGAACCCCTTGGCATCCTTCAACTCGTCGCGAACCATCCAGCGACCGACTCGCGCGGCACCGCCCGCGTCCTCTGCGGCCGCAATCGCGCTTCCTGCCTCTGCTAGGGCGCGTGCGCCCATTGCGGCGCGTACAGCGCCGACGCCTGCTTGCACGGCTAGGCTCGTGCCTAGGGTCACGATCGCGACTCCTGCCTGGATTCCGAGTTCCCGGATCAGAACGTTCGTCCAGTCGTCCTTCGGTTGCATGCACATTGGGCTCGTCGGATTCGCCGAGCAGTTCCACATGCTTGCCTGCTGGTAGTAACCACCCCGCCACTCCGACTGAGTGACAGGCAGCATCTCCGACGCTGGTATACCAGGCTCGACCCACTTGCCGTAACCCGGTTTCCCAGAGCTGGCGCGGCCCGTGTAGCCACCTGCCGGCTTAGGAGTCGGCTTGGGATCGGTTACGACTCTCCCCGTTCCCGGGCGCCGACCAGGTATCCAGTGCTGATCGTCTCGTAGTTTTGGTATGAGCCCACTCGGATCGGGGTTGGTGAGGGGGTTGTTGAACCCGTAGTTGTATCCATTGTTCTGCGCCGGGTCGGCGGGATCGATGATCGGGTCCACGGACATGAACCTGCCGATCACCGGGTCGTATTTACGTGCACCCATGTCGGTCAGGCCACTCACCTGGTTCACCGGTGCCTGCAGGAACCCACGGGCGGTTGGCCACGCGCCACCATCCACCGCGCCCATCTGGTTGCCGAACGGATCCATGTAGCGGCGCGTCGCCGCATTCGACGTCCAATCCACCGACACCAACGACGACCCGTTCGGATCCGCGAACTGCACCTTCGGCGCACCCGACCCAACACGTACCGCCACCGTCACCCCCCCGAATGAGTAGAAGCGCGTCCCAACCGTCGCGCCGGTCGCAGTAGTGCGTTTCACTTCACCATCCGGCAAGAACAACGTCGCCCCATCCGGATCACGGCGAATCACCTGCGACCCATCCGCCAGATACACATACGAACTGGACTGCGCACCCGTCGACACCGACGCCACCAGATTGTCCGCAGTCCACGTAAACGACTGCGCACCAGCCGCCGTACCCCTGGTCAGCGTATTGCCCGCAGCGTCATACGAGTAGTTGCGTGTCGTGCCAACACCACCCACCGTCGACGTCAGCGACGCCAACGCATGAGCGGGGTTCCCCGTCCCACCATTCACATAGTCCGTGGTGATGGTGCTCGCCACATGACCACCAACCGCACGCTCCACCTGCTGGAGGCGCCCACCATCATGATCGAACTGCCACGACGTCCAGAACTTCCGGGGACCACCAATCACACCGGTCGACGGTACCGTCGCACACGACGAACTCGCACTCCACGCCTGCGTCATCTGACGAAGCGCGTCGTATTCGTAGCACTGGCGTTGCGTCATCGCAGTCGCACCTCCACCTGCCACATCCACGGACTCTAGGACATTCCCAGCCTGATCGTATTTGTAGCTGAAGTCCGCAACCTGCGGCTGCGCCGCGTTCACACTCAGGTTCGCACGCGTCAACCGGCGCGTCTGCGCATCACGCTCAAACGACACCCACGCCGGGTTCGCCGTACCACGCAACGACAAACGCGCAACCTCATCAAACGACGTGTACAACGCACCCGACACGTACGTCTCGGGCCCTGCTGTCAACGTCGTCGGGTTGCCGAACTTCGTATACGCCGTAGCAAGCGTCTCTGCCGGCAACCCGCCAACCGTGGGAACAGTGCGCGACACGGGAAGGTCGGTCGGGGTGTACGTCGTCTCATACACGTAGGTTCCGGCAAGAGCCCCTTCGGCCGTCGGGATCTCGATCTGTTCACTCGTCGGTAGCCCCGTCTTCGTGTACCCAGTGATGCGAGTCACATACTTCGGATTCGCAGAGCCAGCCGGGCTGTAGCGCGTCGTGGATCCCAACCGCCCAACGACCGGCGCGTCCCAACTCCACTCAGCTGCAAGCGCCCCGGGTGTCCCGTGGAACTCCTGGACCTTGCGACCGAGCGTGTCGTACGCGAACGTGCGCTTGTACGCATCGCCACGCGGATCGGACACGCCACTGAGCTGACCGGCGTCATCGTACTCGAGTGTGCGCGTTCCACCGTCCGAATCCGACTTGCCCACCACCCAACCGGCCAAGTTGTATGAGGTGTTGTAGGAGGCCGTTGTCGACCCACTAGGCCCCGGCGGGCCCGTCATGTTCGTTTGGCGTCCGAACGCGTCGTAGTTGTAGGTCGTCGACTTGGCAGAACCCGTCAAAGACGCCGACGTGTACTGGCGCGACTGCTTGCGTTGCCCACGCACATCGGTGAACACCGTCTCGGCAACAGCACCTTTCGGTCCCACTTGAGTGACCGTGTCGTAGTTGGTCGACCCAATGACGTCGATCCCGTACGTCATCGTGGTCGTGTCATCGGCGGTGACGGCCTCCCGGCCTCGATGACGGACTGATGAGAGCATCCTGCCGGCACCGTCATAGGTGTTCGCAGTCCAGTCATCGATCCCTGAGTCCTGCGTTGCGACAAGAGTGGTTGTCGGTGGCCCACTTGTTACCCAGCCCCGGTTACTGCGCACCGGCCAACCGTGGGAGTCGTAGATTGTGTCGGACACGATCCTTCCACCGGATTCCGTCTCGGTCTGAGTCTGGACAACTTGACCCATCCCATCCATCAAGGCGACTTCCTTGCGGTAGACCTTGTCGGTTGAGTTCGTCGTCGGGTAGACAAGCCGGGTCGTCGTCAGCGCCTGTGGGCCACCTGACTGACGGACCAAGTACTGGTACTCGACCGAGGGTTCGGCGGGCACGGCAGGGTCTTGGTTTGGCAGCCACACTTTTGTGACACGGCCCCATGCATCGTACTCCGCCTGGGTCTTCGAACCGCTCTCATCAAGCTCATTGAGCACGAGCCCACGACCAAGCATCAAGGTCTGAGTACTCGTGCGGGCGGGTTCCGTCGTACTCGCGGGATTGAGTTTCGGGTACGTTACCGTCACCTGCCGCACGTGCAGCGAATCCGTCGTCCCACTGGTGTCGACGATGTACGAAGTCGACGTCGTGCGCGAACTCGTAGGGCTCGTAAAGACCGTCTGCGAGGTCTGGCGGCCGTACTCATCGTAGGTGTACGTGTTCTTGGTCGTGCGGCTCGGAGCAGCGGCCTCGATTCTGTTCTGTGTCCGCGTCAGCAGACCCTTCACCGGCGCCGCCTGCGCCGTCGGATCAGCGGCCGATGAGCCGTCGTAAAAGTACTGGGCTTCACTGAGCAGATTCGTCGTGCCATCAGCGGGTCCGGGACACGCCTGGCTGAATTGCCGCTGTCGAGCGATGACAGTGATGTTGTTTGTCGCGCTCGTCTCATACTCACTGGTGGTGCACAGTGATGCAACGGCCGTGCCGATCTGAGATTTCGACGTTTCAAATCCCTGGTTGTCGTAAACGTAGTCGGTCTGGGTTCGACGCGGTGCAGTGAACGGAGGTAAGTACTCGCGTTGTGTACGGACGCGAAGAATCGCCGCATTCAGTGAGCCGATCTGTGTATCCCGAGGTCGGACAGCCGTGGTTGCTTGGAGGATCGGATCCGTAATGACTGTGGACAGGCGTTCGGTGGTGTCCCCGTTGAATGTCTGCTCCTCAAGCAGCCAACCCGCGTACTCCTCGCGATCGTAGTAAGGGCTGTCCGTCACGCCCGTCACCGGACTGTGGCCAACCATGATCGTCCGCCGGGTCGTGGCATTGACGTAGTCATCATGCATGCCGCGGAAGAACGTCTTCAAAACCAGGGTGGGCTTGTCGGCAGTACCTGTCGATGAACTGTTGCCATCGCCGGTGCGAATCTCGACGTCCTGGTAGCCGCGCCACTGCCCCCACGACCGATTCGCTTTCTTCACCACCTCGTTGTCATCAAAATGCCAAGCGGGACTCCCAGGATACGAATACCCTGTGACCTGACTCCGCGAGACCCCGCTCACGTCGGACACCGTCACCTTGGTAACCACGTACTTATGGAAGAAGTCCAGAATCGGCTCGGCCTGGTACGGGGGCGTCCAGTACACCGGATAACAGCGCTTCGTATTCCCCGCGAGGTTACTCGTCAGCGGGACATTGGACGACGAACATTCGGCAGCGGAGTAGTCGACAGAGACTACCTGGCCGGTCTCCGAGGTAATGCGGTTGACACGCCAGTGATGCAGACCCGGCATGTTGTTGAGGCCGACGACGCGACTGGTCATGAGTGCCCCGGAGAACGTCACTGGGGGCATCGTGTCTGAAGTCGGTGTACCTGATTCCGAGAAAGAGGTGTGGTCGATCGACTTCAGCCAGAGCGCCTTCTCGCCGCTCGTCGGGAATTCCTGGTTGAGGGTGTAGCGATCGATCTGGATGAGGCTTGAAGCCGTCTTGTAGTAACCGGTCGTGATTTGCACGAGGCGTTTCCGTGACCAAAACGACGGCGCATGGTTGGTACACGTTGCACCTGCATTGCAGTCCTGATCTTGTGGTGTATCCGGCCACCGGTGCGTGTTTGACGCATCAAACAGATCACCGGTACTGCCATCGACGGTGCACGTGAAGACCGGGGTGGTCGTGACGTTGAAGCATCGTTCTGCGACCGTGAACTCCACTCGATTGCGCCCCTGCAAAGGCGACGCGTAGATCGAGCCAGTGGCGTTATTCGGGACCTTATGAAAGCCCCACCAGATCTTGTAGAGGTAGCCGCCGCGATCGTATGGGACACCTGTGTTCAGTTCGTTCGCGCCGTAGTAGTTCGTTTCCTTCACATACTGGTACAGGGCCGCGTTCCCATTGACGTCCTCCACGTAGTCCAGGTTCCAACGCCAGCCCTGATCGCAATGGGAAGCGGCGAATGTTGCCTGATGGCACGGGTCCCCGACCCGTGCCCCGTAGACCGGTACCGTCCACACCGCGTCGGTGGCCGCCTCAGTTGTGCGACCAGGCCCATAGGTGCGACCGAAGTAGAACTTGGTGCCATCGGTGTCCGTAAGGAGCCAGTGCTCGCCGTATAGCGCCGGACCGTGCAACGGGCCGGTGTCGGTGAGACGGGTCACACGGGTGCCGTCGTCTTGCTGCAGCTTCCATACCTCGTTCGGAAGGCTTGCCTCGTCACGCACGAGTGGCGTGGTGCGTCCGTTCCAGTTGAGTGAGATGATTTCACCCGCCCAGCAAAGGTCGTGTGTGTTGGATGGGCCACCAACATCGTCGACGCATGGGCGATAGGTCCGCTCGATGAAGCCGGGCGTGTATTCCCAACCTTCACCGATCCACGACGACTGACTGTTGCTCGCCGCCGTCTTACCGTCAACAGCACCCGAGTTGTACGTCAACGCCACGTTTGGAACCGCCGGGCCTCCGAAGGGCCCCTCAGGGATGTTGATCGGGTATGACCATTGGAACGCACCCGAATTTTCGCCGACGGACCACGTTCCCGATGGAGCGACGGACGTGGCTGAGAAGTCACCACTCGAACCCGAGGAAGCCGTCGTCGCCGCGAGCACAGTGGCAGTGGAGGTTACCGCTGCGTCAGCTGTGAGCGAAGTTGTCAGTTGCTGATTGCCTTCGTCGTTGGTCGACCGCAGAGGTGTGGCAACCTGGCATGCGGGCAACTCCGGGGTCTGTATCGCACACTCGGGCAGGCGAACCAAGCGAAGCCTTGATGCATAGCCGCCGCCGCCCCCTGCAAACGCGGAGTAGTCGAGGACGAATTCAGTGCTCCCAGGTTCAAAGGATGTCGGTCGCAGGGCGACGACAACGCCTGAGATACCGAGACGCGCGGCCGTTGCTCGATCCGCCACATCGACATCCCAGGCCCTGACCGAACGCAGGGAGACCGGTGTTCCGGGCACCTCGCGCCGTCTACTCGATCCACTCGCAGGGATGGATGCGTGGGCAGGAGGAGGGAACACCTGTCGAGTCGCATTCACATCTGCGGGAGCGAGGCCGGCAGGTTCAGTCAGTTGGATGGCCTGTAGCTCCGCCGACTCGCTCGTCACGTCCACGGCGGTTGCATTCCCCGAAATAGCGCACCCGCAGGCGAGAGACACTGAGATCACTGCAACACCCCTGCGGAGGTACGACACGCTGATTGAGCGACGCATCACAGCCTCCTCAGGCCACCGGGACGAACACTGAGTAGCTCGCCATTGGAGAAAGGTTTCCGGCCGCGTTGAAGGCGCGGACATTGACGGTCACAGGTCCCTTCAGATTAGTAGGTACCTGTGCAGACCCCACCCCTGAGGCCACGATTGCGACCCCCCCTCCGGAACCTGTGGTTCCGCCAACCCAGGTACTGGCAGCAGTTGGACACACCTGCGTAGCGGACCGGGGCACATCCGACCATGCGTACGTATAGCCCGTCACACCCTCGGCCGCAGGGTTCGTGAACTGAAATGTCTTTGAAGCCGCTACCCAGGTTACGGCCGGAGCCGACGCCGGCTGAACTGACGGCACGGTGAACGAAAACGTCGGGTCAGGGTCGGCCGACGCGAGACTCGTACTGTCGCCTGGGAGGTTGTAGACCTTGACCTTGAACACGTAGCTCGTGCCGGCAGACAGCTTATTTGCGGGCACATCCCAGCCGCCAATTCCGCCCGAGGGAACGAACCAGGCCTCACCGGAAGTGACAACCGTTGCCGGGGCCGCGGCGGTCGCGACACTGAACGCGAAGCGCAAGTCGTGAGGAGACACATTGTTGTCGGTCGCGGTGGCAATCAGGCGCGGTGTAGTACCCCGCGAGTAAGTAACTCCGCCGCAGGTCATCGCGTTCTGAACCGCGAGTCCTGTGGCCCTATTTGGAGGGAAGTTGTACTTCACCTCCAGGCGAAGCTCGCTTGGAGCGAACTTCTTCCAGTAGCTGGCATTCGTTTCGTTCGGAGCACGCAATGCAAACGTCGTGACCGTCTTGTCGGTGTCCGCACTTGTCTGCAGATACGTGTCCAAGGCGGGTGTGTCGAACTTGAGCACCTCGCTCGGGGTTGGGCACGTGGCCCCCGCCGCCGAGGACTTCCCATCCAGTTTCGCGACAATCGGCCCGGGCCAGCTTGTCGTATTGGTAAATGCATTCGCACTGTACAAATCGACCGGCAAGCTTGTGCAGGTCGCACTGTGAATCTGCGTCGCATAGACGAACGCATAGACGACGTTGGCCGTCGTCGGTTTGCTCGTAATGTCGGTCGTGACGAAAGCAAAGTATGAACGTGCAGTCCAGGTGCCGCCACAGTCAGGGAATGCACAGTAGCCCACGCGCATCGGATCGTTGAGATCGTCGTAGTAACGGACGTTGGCGCTCGTGATCGTCAACCAGTGGCTTCGGGGCTTCACCAGCGCGGGATCGATGAATAGCGGGAACGTGACATTCCCAGAGGTCTCAGCCTCCGTCAAAGGCAGCGCGAGGACCGACGTTCCCGGTGCGCTTGCGGGTCCACCGGGTTCGACGTTCATGGTGAGTGGACGGGAGATACTTCCCCCGGGTACGTCCACCGATGGAGGGCCACCAATCTGCGGATCGAAGCGAGAGTCCCACCACTCCGCACTCAGTTCTTTCAGCTCATCGTTACCCGCCGGGCCACGCACCGCCGCCCGCCCGGGGCCTGCCTGCGTCAGAGTCAAGTCATCTGCCGCGAAACCGAACCGCACTTGAGTTGCCTTGAGCGCGGCCAATGCTTGAGCCGTCTTCACAACGAGAACTTCACGGAACCCCTCCTGATCCATCGTGACGACCAAGTCGACGCCGGCAAAGACCTCGGCATAGGTCGCCTTCGGGCCATTGAGGGTTGGTCGTGGGAGCGACCCCTGCCACGCGACTCGAAAGGTCTTGTCGTCGACGACCATCTCCGCGAACAGCCCACCTCCGCCGTTCGACAACCGCACGTCGAAGGGAGCCACCCGCGGACCGATACGCCCATCAGACTTGGTCTCCAGTGTCAGGTCGATCGGCAGCCACTCGCCATCAACCTTCGCACGAACCGGCCTCAGATCCGAGAGCAGCGTGAAGGTGCCGTCAGGATCGGCTACCACCTGGGTTGTTTCGGTTGTCCGCTCCGCCACGACGACGCGCCGGCCTATGGTCTTGGCGAGGCGCGAGGCTGCCTGTTCAGGACCAAGAGGATCGGCAAACGGGGTCGGCGCTGTCCGTGACCAAGCCATCACAGCCCCCGAAGCAAAAGCCCCGATGACGGTCAGCACAGCAATTCGACGCCAAGCAGCCCCAGTGACACGCATGACTGATCCCCATAAGTAGTCAAATCAGATTCTTGAACACTGATGACCGGGCCGATTGTTCACAAGTGCGCTTCAGGTGACAAAAGTATGGAAATTGGTCACATTTCACCCAAGCGTTTTGTAGAAGGCGACATCAGCGCCTCGCTGACCGTCGACTGCAGCGGATAGTGACAGGGCCGACGACTGCTGCATTAGTATCCTCAGTTGTAGCCGTCTAGTCGTGCAATAGATCATTTTGTTATAATTGGCAGCACAACATAGCTCCGCGCATCTCGGAGCGCCTATTCGGCCCTCTTGCCCTAATAGTGGCGCGACACGCGCAAGCCGGAGCCGGCGCGCCAGGTGCCGATGATCAGGTGGTCGCTCGACGGGCCCAGACGGATGACGATCACTTCGTCGATGGCGGCGCGAAACAGATCGAAGTCGCCCGGCGGGGCGGTGCCCGCCACCGCGACCAAGCGATCCTTCGCCGCCTGATCATCCACCTGCACCGCACGACCGCTGATCTTGGCGTCACCCGCCCACGCATCCGGCTCATGCGACGCACTGTGCAGCGCAAAGCGCGGGTCACTCTTCAGGTCGCGCGACTTCGGTGAGTCCGGCATCGATCCGAACCACAGGTCGCCGTCCACAAAGCGCGCCTCGATGCCGCTGATGCGGGGGGCGCCATCCGGGCGAAGTGTCGCGATCGTCTTGTGGGTGCCGTCCTCAAACGACGCAAACGCATCGTTTGCAAGCTCCGGCTCCTCGTCGCGAAAGTCCGCCCAGCGCATAACTATCCGGCCCGCTCCGCGATGACCTGCTTCACGACGCCGCTGACGACGCTGCCGTCGGCCGCGCCACCGAGCTTCGCCATCACGGCCTTCATTAGCGTGCCCATGTCCTTGGGGCTCGACGCACTCAGCTGCTCGGCGAGCTCACGCACCACCGGCTCGATCGCATCGGCGCCGAGCTGCTGCGGCAGGTAGGTCTCAAGGACGGCCATCTCAGCCTCCTCGTCGGCAATCCGCTCCGGACGCCCACCGGCACGAAAGCCCTCGATGGACTCCTTGTGCTGCTTCACCAGGGTGCGCAGCACCTTCTCGGCCGCGGCGTCCTCGATCGGCCCCTTGTTCGCGATCTCCGCATTCTTGATGGCGGAACGCGCGCGGCGCACCACACCCAACGTCAACTTGTCGCCGGCCCGCATGGCCGTCTTCATGTCCTCTTCCAGTCGCTCGGCGAGCGAAGCCATTTGGCAGTCCTTCAGTCGTTTACCGGCGAAGGATAGTCCACCACCTACTCACCGTCGATCGGGCCGGAACCCTCAAGACGCGCCTTCACCGACACCTCCAGCGTGTTGACCCGCCACAGTGCGAGCGCCTCCGGACTTGCCGCACCCGGCGCCTGCCCGGCCGGGGGACCGTGATGCCACGCGATCGTGTGAAGCAGGGCGAGGCGCAGCTCGTCGGCAAGCCGCACCCGTTTGGCGGCCGCGTCGACAATCTCGTGCCCGATCGCCAGGTGACCGAGCAGGCGCCCCTCCTCGGTCGGCTCGAACGTCGCACCCAGCCGCCACGCGCGGATGTGACCGACGTCGTGCACGAGTGCCGCACACACCAGCAGGTCGGCGTCCAGACGAGGATGCCACTGGGTCAACGTCTGCGCCAGGGACGCCACGCCGACCGTGTGCTCCAGCAGACCGCCCTGGTAGGCGTGGTGGCCCGAGCGGGTACACGGCGCGGTGAGCCACCCTTTTTCGAGCGCCGGATCGCCGAGCATGCCGACGGCAAGCGACTGCAGACCGGGGTGTGAGAGTTCGCCGGCAAGCAGCTCGGCAAAGCCCATCAGCTCGTCCGGCGGACGGTGGCTTCGCGGAAGAAGCTCCTCCGCCTGCACCTCGTCGGCGGCCTGACGCAGATGACGGATGCGCACCGACGGCTTGCCGGCACGCGCCACCACCTGCCCCGCGACGCGCACCCGGTCGCCCACATCGAACTGGTCGGCGAAGAAGTCGGCCTGTTCAAACACGTATCCCGGCACTGCACCCGACGCATCCGACAGCGTGACCACCAGGTAGGCGTCGCCCTGGCGCGACAGACGGCGCTCCTTCTTGCGCACGGCGTACACGCCCTCCACCGGGGCACCCACAACCAGGTTCGCCACTTGCGTCGTGTTCGTCATCGATCCCTCGCCGGGCAAAGAAGCTGATAGTCGCACGAACGGCAGTGGAACCCGGGCGTGGGCTCGAAGTCGCCACCGGCTGCGCGGTCGGCAAGATCCTGCGCCTCGCCAACCAGCCCGACCAGCTCACCCGGGTCGGGATCGAACACGCGAAACTCGCCGTCGAGCACGTACTCCAGGCGCGCGCCGCGCGTGGCGGCACCCTTCTCCTGCGCGGCCTGGATGTACAGGGCGAGCACGATGTTCTCGTCACCCACGCCCGGCGCCGACGGGGGCTTACCGCTCTTGTAGTCCACCATCAGGAACCCGCTGACCCCGCCGTCGGAGCGGTGATCGATGCGGTCCACGCGGCCGCGCACGGTGTGGCGACCAAGCGGCATGGTGAACCGCCGCTCCACGCCGCGGATGTCGGTGCCGCGCTTACGCACCTTGTCGTCGTACTCGGGCAGATGCTTGCGCCCGCGCTCCAGCGCCTGCTTGCCCTCGGCCGTGTCGGCCACACCAAGGCGCGTCAGCTCGGACTCAAAGCGGCGCACGAGCGCCTGGCCGTCGCCACCCGGACCGGTGGGTCGGTAGTGCGCTTCGAGCGCCAGGTGCAGCGCGGTGCCGATGGTGCCCGACGGGCGCTTGACCGGCGGGATGCGATCCACTCTGCCGAAGCGGTAGCGAAGTGGGCACACGCGGTAGGCCTGCAGGTCGCTCGGCGAAATCTCGATCGCCACCGGCGAGGGGTTCGGCACAAATGCCGCCGCCGGGCCAACCGGCTCGGGCGGCAAGAACGCACTGACCTGCGCCTCGATCAAACGGTCAAGGCCTTCGGCCACCATGGCGTCGTGCGCCTGATCGGCATTGCCGGTGGCGCGCGCCTGCGACGCACGCTGCACCGCCTGCTCCAGCTGCGCGCGGGCGGCGGAGATCTGATCCAAGATGGCGCGCTCGGGCCCGGCGCCCACCTCCATGGGGTCGGGCTCACCGACCGCCGCGCGCGCCTCATCCCAAAACGTCGCGGGCTTTTGCGGGGAGCGCTCACCCATCTGGTAGGTGGAGAGCACCAGGTGGCGGCGCGGCCGGGTGAGCGCCACATAGAACAGACGACGCTTCTCGGCGATGTGCGCGTCACGGCCGCGTTCGATGGACTCGGGCAGCAGGCCGTCGGGAATGTCGGCGCCGCGGCGGTCGCGGCCCGGCACACGCGACGCCACCAGCCCCACGACGAACACCACGTCGAACTCGAGGCCCTTGGACTGGTGGATGGTCGACACCTGCACACCCATGCGCTCGGGCGAGCGCTCCACCCGGCCGCGGTGGCCCACCTCGGCGAGACCGACGAGCTGGCGCACCACACCCGAGGCGTCCAGGTTGGGATCGCGGCCTGCCAGGTCGGCACCCAGGCGCTCCAGTGCCGCCAG
>Ga0209023_10005737_pt1 | contig 13412 bp, 11 predicted proteins | sample LakOneMetagenome_FD_187468 | JGI IMG/M metagenome (GOLD analysis project Ga0209023, IMG submission 187468) | Freshwater and sediment microbial communities from Lake Erie, Canada (SPAdes) (version 2) | ecosystem: Environmental > Aquatic > Freshwater > Lentic | place: Lake Erie, Canada...
AAGTGCGACGCGTCGAAATCGGTGAGCAGGAAAGTTGGCATGGGATATACGGGTTGGTTGAGGGCATCGGCTGCACCACGGTGTTGCTTGACAGCCAGTCCTGTATGCACGAAGTCTGTCACAAGAAAGGGCATCACGCCGCGATAACTCCCAGCCATTGGAACATCGCGCGAGACGCGGTTGATCTCACACGCCGAGCCCCACGGGTGGTGCGGTCAGCCCGATCTGCAACATCATCACAAGAAAGCTTCCCCGGATTCCGTTCCACGTCGGTAAACGCTTTCAGCCGCACGCTGTGTTGCTGCTGACGGCCACGACGAAAGAAAAATGGGCCGCAAACGGCCCATTTTCTCAGCGGCGCGAACGCTCTTACTTCTTCTCGTACTTCTTGATCAGGTCCTGTGCTTTCACGAGCAGCGTCTTGCCGTCGTTGCCCTTGGCCGACACATCTGCGACCCACTCGTCATACAGGCTTGCCGACGCGTTGCGCCAGTTGGCCAGCTCACTCGCAGGCACGGTGTAGAACGTGTTCTTGCGATCCTCTGCAGCTTTACGGCCGGCGGTGGCGGACTCATCCCAGGTCCTGCCGGTTTGCTTGACCAGCGCGGCGCCCGAATTGTTATCGATCACCTTCTTGAGATCGGCTGGCAGGCTATCGTACTTCGCAGGGTTCATCGCCATGATGAACACTGCGCTGTAGAGCGCGCGCTCTTTCGGATCGGTCTCCGTATGGAACTTGCTCAGCTCGTGCAGCTTCACGCTAGGGATGACCTCCCACGGCAGAAGGAAGCCGTCAATCACGCCCTTGGATAGCGACTCCGGTACGGCGGGCAGCGGCATGGCTACCGGTGCTGCGCCCAGTTTCGCGAGCAGCTTGTTGGTCTGCCGCGTTGGTGCGCGCATCTTCAGGCCCTTGAAATCGGCCAGTACCTTGATCTGCTTGTCCCTGGTATGGACGTAGCCTTCGTCATGGGTATGCAGCATCAGCGGTTTCACGCCAGCGAATTCCTTCTGCATCGCGGGCGTCGTGAGGTAGTACTCCCACACCGCCTGTGACGAAGCCTCCGCGTTCTCGTTCATGAACGGCAGCTCGAATACCTCGGTCAGCGGAAACCGCCCAGCCGTATAGCCTGGCAGCGTGTAGACGATGTCCGCGAGGCCATCCTTGGCCTGATCGAAGAGTTGTGCCGGCGTGCCGCCCAACTGCATCGCGGGGTAGATCTGGCACTTGAGCTTGCCGCCGGATTCCTTGTTGATTTTGTCGCACCAAGGCTGAATCACTTTGGTGGGTGCCATTGCTCCCGGCGGCCAGAAGTGCGATACCTTAAGCGTGATTTCCTGCGCGTGAGCGGGTGCCATCGCAATGGCGAATACACTCGCTGCGAGCACCGTTGCGGATTTCAGAGCATGTTTCATGAGGACCTCCTTTGTTTTCAGCATGTCAGGATGCTAGCGCCACTGCTGAGACAGGGCGCCGGTAATCTCCGGTTCGCGCGAACACTCAAAGCGGTCGCGCGGGCAGAATGCGCCCCACGCAGTCACCAAAGCCGACGCGTACAGCGTCCGGCCGCGCGCAGTACGCCCGCAGGATGACGCCGTCACCGTCTTCGAGAAACGTCCGCTGCTCGCCGCCCGGAAGAGCGATCGGCTGCTTGCCGCCGACCGTGAGTTCGATGAGTGCGCCGGCTTCGGTCGCCGTTGGCCCGGACAATGTGCCTGTCCCGAGCAGATCGCCCGGCTGCAGGTTGCAGCCGTTGATGGTGTGATGCGCAACAAGTTGTGAAATCGCCCAGTAGGCATTGCGGTAACTGGTGAAACACACGCGGTGCGGCGGCAGCGATTCCGCGCGCATGCGCTCGCTCTCGATCAACACCTCAAGCTTGATGTCGATGGCGCCTTCATCACGCAGGGCATCGCAGTCGAGGTAGGGCAGGGGCTGCGGATCGTCTGTCGCCCGCGTCCAGCCGACGCGATAAGGCGCCAACGCTTCAAGCGTGACGATCCAGGGCGAAATCGTCGTTGCGAAATTTTTTGCGAGAAACGGGCCGAGCGGCTGGTATTCCCACGCCTGCAGGTCGCGCGCCGACCAGTCGTTCAGCAGGCACAGGCCGAACACGTGTGACTCTGCTGCTTCGATACTTATACGCGAGCCGAGCGCGTTGCCACCGCCAATGAAGATGCCCATCTCCAGCTCATAGTCGAGTCGCTTGCTGGGTGCAAGAACCGGCTTGTCGGTTCCCGGGGGCATGATTTGACCGACCGGTCGCGGAAAGCTCTGGCCGGACACGCCGATGGACGATGCGCGTCCGTGATATCCGATCGGCACCCACTTGTAGTTTGGCAACAGTGGATTGTCCGGGCGAAACAAACGGCCGATATTGGTTGCGTGGTGGACCGAGGTGTAGAAGTCCGTGTAATCACCGATATGTGCGGGCACACCGTATTCAGCCTTGGTCTGCGACACGAGGCAGGGGCGCAGTTGCGCCTCCAGCGCTGAACCCGTCGTCAGCGCATCCGAGAGTGCCGCGCGCAGCGCTGACCATGCGGCTGGGCCCATCGCCATGAGCGGATTGAGCGTATGCCCGCTTGCAGCCTCGGCCGCGCGTTCCGCGATGCCCTTGAAGATTCCGGCATCGGAGGCGGCATCGAGATCGACAATCTGGTCGCCGATAGCCACACCACCGCGAAAGCCCTCGGCACTCCCGGCATGCCGAAACACGGCAAAGGGCAAATTCTGTATCGGGAAGTCACCACTGGAGTCATTGGCTGACTCAACCCAGCTTCGTCGTTTCGGGTCGTGCGTTGCGTTCAGTTCGTTCATGCAGGCGAAAGGTGAAACAGGGTTGGTGTGAGACTTGCGGGAAAGGTTACGACGAGTTCGCTTTGGACATGCTACCGTCGTGCATCCACGCGGCATGCTTGGGCGCACGTCGGGTCTTTGACCATTCGTCAAGCATTTCCCATTTCACTTCGTCCAGCATCTGCATCATCTTCGGCGTGCCGGTGTCCGCTGCCAGTTCAAGGCGGTGACCGTTCGGATCAAAGAAATAGATCGACTTGAAAATTGTGTGGTCGGTCGGGCCGATGACATCAATGCCCGCCGCTTCAAGGCGCGCCTTGGCGGCTAACAAGGTATCGACTGAGTCAACCTTGAGCGCAAGGTGCTGTACCCAGGCGGGCGTATTTTGATCGCGATCCATCGGCGGCTTGCTGGGCAACTCGAAAAACGCAAGCACATTGCCATTGCCTGCGTCCAGAAAGACGTGCATATAGGGATCGGGCTCTTTGGTCGAGGGAACTTCGTTCTCTGCGATTGCAAGCACGAACTTCATGCCCAGATGCTTGCCGTACCACTCGACGGTCTCCTTTGCATCGATGCAACGATAGGCAACGTGGTGAACTTTTTGTACCAGCATGGTTGGCTCCTTGGCGGTTTGGCTTACAGGTCTTCGCGGGCGAGTGACATCGCTTCACGCAGCACGGCGATGTCACCGACGTGATTCGCGAGCAGCAGTATCAGCTTTGCATTGAGCAGGGCGCTTTGTTCTTCGCTGAGATCGCGATGGCTGTCGATCAGCAGTTGATAGAAATCGTCGCCCGGCGAAAAGTCGCGGAAATATCGTTTGCCCGTCTCGTGAAAGTTGGGCGCGAGTTGCAACGGCATGACAGGTTCTCCTCGCTTCAGTTGTTACAGGTTGCGCGTGCCACTGCGGCATGAACTCGAATGGGGTCAAGCATGCGCCAACGAGCACAGACATGCTGGTCCGGGCGTATGAGATAAACACTGCCGTCCTTCGCATCGTATCGCTGCGCGAATCGACCCTTGACATCGTGTAGCGAACGGAAACCCGGTAGCGGGTGATCGTGTGGCGCAATGATCACTGGTTCGACGTTGATGGCGGCTTTGCCAAGGGCCGCCAGTTTGGCGCCGTCGAGATGCGTCGGGTGTGCCGAGTAAATGAGCAGATGAAAGCTGTTCCCTGTTTCATCGAGCAGCCATGAATTCCTGCCGTCCACCTGAACCGGTGCATCGTCCATCGGTGCGCCGGGCTCCATGCTTCCCGCGAAGATATCCACATCTGCAGTGTTGAGCGCAGACTCGGAGTAGTAGGCTGGGACCGACAATCGGCCCGAGTTCACCAGTTTTCGTGCGAACGCGTGCTTTTGTGCCAGTTGCAGCGTAGCCGTCCGAAAGGTCTTGCTGGCTGCGCTCTTGGGGGTGATGAAGTCGGTGGAGCGCGTCGAATTCATGATGTTTTCGTCGGCGGCCCAGACGCGTTCGTCAGAGTAGGTATCGAGCAATCGCGCTGGTGCCTTGCCGTCCATCACGAGTTTCAGCTTCCAGACCAGATTGTCAGTGTCCTGAACGCCGGAATTTGCACCTCGTGCACCAAACGGTGACACCTGATGCGCCGCATCGCCCGCGAAGAGCACGCGACCGTGATTGAAGCGGTCCATGCGCCGGCACTGAAACGTGTAAACACTGACCCATTCAAGATCAAATTCGCGATCTTCGCCGAGCATTGCCTTGATCCGCGGAATCACCCGGTCTGGTTGTTTTTCCAGTTGTGGATCCGCATCCCAGCCGAGCTGGAAGTCAATGCGCCATACGTTGTCTGCCTCGCGATGCAGCAAGACGGACTGATTTGGATGAAACGGAGGATCGAACCAGAACCACCGCTCGGCAGGAAAATCCGCCTTCATCACAACGTCGGCGATCAGGAAGCGATCCATGAAGATTTTGCCGTCGATGTCGAGCCCCATCATGGTCCGGATCGGGCTACGTGCGCCGTCGCAAACGATCAACCAGTCGGTCTCAAGCTGGTAGACACCGTCGGGCGTTTCAACCTGAAGCGAAACGACATCCGCCGCGTCGGTTTTCACTGAAACGACCTTGTTCTTCCAGCGAATTTCAACGTCTTTTTCATTGCAGCGATCGACCAGAAACTGCTCAAGGTAGTACTGCTGCAGATTGATCATGCCGGGGCGTTTGTGGTCGGGCTCGGGCAACAGATTGAAGCTGTAGACCTCGTTCTCGCGGAAGAAGGTCCGTCCGACATTCCATTCGACGCCTTTGTCAACGACCGCGTCGCCAACGCCAATCCGGTCGAGGATCTCGAGCGCGCGCTTGGCGTAGCAGAGGCCGCGCGACCCGACCGACACAGTTTCGTCATCATCCAGCACAATGGCTGGAATGCCATTCAGCTGGCAATCGAGCGCAGCGGCGAGGCCAACCGGGCCGGCGCCCACGATGATGACGGGGTACCGCCTCGCAGCGCCTCCGCTGAGCTCAGGTGGACGCCGGTACTCGTACTTCGGATACGTGTATGTCTTGAGCAACTTGCTTTCCTCCAGCCGACCGATATCTCGCATAGCTCCTGTATGACAGGAATCCAGCGGCTACCTTATCCTTCCAGCGCCTGCCACATTTCCCGATCACGCTTGTCCGTCCAGATGCGCGGGTCTTTGTGGCCCGTTGCCAGATCGTACGCCCGTGTCACATCAAACGGCATGCAGTGGTCGAAGATGACCCAATGGCCGTACTTCGGTTTAAGCCGTGCAAACGTTTCCTTGTAGACAGCTTTCAAGTCCTTGCCCGCTGCCGCACCGGATTTCACCGAAGCGTATAGATCAGACACGAACTCACGCGTACCGCGCAGACCCGCAGCCACCTGTTCTGCGGTTTGCAGGGCAGCACCACGGCCCGGCACCAGTTTTTCCGGTTTGAGCGCAGCCAGTGCGTCCAGCGTTGCGGGCCAATCCTCGTAATACGCGTCGCCTGCGTAAGGTGTCGCGTCGAACTCAACCAGATCGCCTGAGAACAAGACTTTCTGCGACGGAATCCAGGCAATCGTGTCGCCCTTGGTGTGACCGCGGCCAACCTGCATGAGCTTCACTTCGAGTTTGCCGAGCCACAGGGTCATCTCGCCCTTGAACGTCATCGTTGGCCAGGTCATGCCCGGCGGTACCGATTCCACGGCCTGAAACAAACGAGGAAAACGCCCGATCTCGCTCGCCTTGTCCTGTTCGCCACGCTCGACAATCAGGTCGTAGGTGTCCTGGCTGGCGATGATGTGTTCCGCGCCTTCGGCTTTGTAGCCTGATGCGCCGAGTACGCGTACTGCGTGATAGTGCGACAGCACCACGTACTTGATCGGCTTATCGGTTACCGTGCGGATGTGCCGGATTACATCCTGCGCCATGATCGGCGTGGCCTGCGTGTCGATCACCATCACCGCATCATCGCCAATGATGATGCCAGTATTCGGGTCGCCTTCAGCGGTGTACGCATAGGCGTTGTCAGAGAGTTTGTCGAAACTCACTTTTTTGACTTCGAGGTCAGCTTGCGACGCGAATTTCTTTTGCGGAACGGACACGTGGAACTCCTGAACATTGCGCCAGCTCTGCTCACTAACGCTTGCTGATGCACGACTAACGCGATAAATGCGGTCGCCTGGAACAACGATTCAGGCGAGACAGCTTGCATATTATCGCAAGATTCGTTAAAAGTAAACCGATTCGTCAATAGCAAATTTACGGTCGAAGCCATGTCTAAACCCCAGCGCGGCATTCAATCCATCGATGTCGGCGGGCGCCTGCTGCAGGCGCTCAGTCGGAGTGCTGGCGCGATGATGCTCAAAGAGCTGGCAGAAGCCGCGGGCATGCCACCCGCCAAGGCGCACGCTTATCTGGTCAGTTTTTGCAAGCTGGGTCTTATGGAGCAGGACGCCGTCTCCGGTCGATACGACCTCGGGCCCCTCGCGCTGCAATTGGGACTTGTCTGTCTCAATCGACTCGATGCGGTCAAGATCGCAACCGCCGAAATGGGCGCGTTGAGCGTGCGTACCGGCCAGTCCACTGCGATTGCGGTGTGGGGCAACTATGGGCCGACAATCGTGCGTTTTGAGCAGTCGGTGCGCCCGATTCACGTCAATATGCGAACGGGGACCGTCATGGCGCTGACCCAAACCGCGACCGGTGCCGTATTTGCGGCATATGTTTCGTCAGCTGTGGTTGATTCTGCCCTCACCGCTACCTTTCCCGACAACACACAGCGCAGCGCCGCGAAAAAGGCCCTGCAGCAGCTGGCGCCTGAATTGGCGCAGGTGCGGGAGCGCGGGCTCGCGCGTGCACAAGGCAACCCGGTGCCTGGTGTCAACGCTTTTTCAGCACCGGTGTTCGATCACACAGGAGAAATCGCTCTGGCGCTAACCGCGCTTGGATCAACCGCTGAATTCGATTCCAGCTGGACGAGTCCGATTGCTGCCGACGTCAAAGCGACAGCACAGGCGATTTCCCAGCGCCTCGGTTACCGATCTCCATGAATCATCAGCTTTTTCTGGTTGCGCAAGCTGATGCGCAGTGAAATAGTGTCGATCTCGCAACACGTGTGATCAGGCGCAACGCGGGAACGTTCGGCGCTAGCGACAATCTGAAATCAGCCCGCGTTAAGACTAGGCAAGTTACGCTTCGGCCATTGTGATTTATGCGACCTCATTCGAATGACAGATATGCCGTGGCTCGATCGATCACCCGACTGGCGCGAATAGAGGCGCACACTGCAGACAGCAGCGGGAACGTCCTCAATGCAGATCAAACCACCAAAATCGCGTAACGATCCCTGCCCGTGTGGCAGTGGAAAGCGTTACAAGCAGTGTCATGGTCTGGCCGCGTCCTCCGGCGTTTCCGGGACGGTCACGGATCGTGCACGAGCATTGGCTGTACGGGGGCTCGAGGCTCATCAGCGTATCGACATGGTGACCGCTGAGACGCTCTATCGTGAGAGTCTGGCGCTTGAACCGGACAATGTCGACGTTCTGCATATGTTGGGTGTGGTGCTCATGCAGCGATTCGAACTGGCTGAGGCGCTTCCGCTCATTGCGCGGGCTGCCGAGCTGGTGGACTGGCAGACAGCGGCAATACGACATAACTACGGCTGGGCGCTCAGCGTGCTCATGTCGGCGCGTACGCCAGGCAATTTGCCTGCGCGGGCGCAACAGGTCGCGCAGTTGCGACAGGAACGGAGAGCGTTAAGCCCGTCGCAAATTCCGTCCGTGGCGATCCTTGCGCTTTGTCAGTCGCAGGCTGACGCCGAGGCATTGGTCGATCAATTGCGGGCGCAGACGCGCGCGCCGCGAGAGGTTGTTCTGTTGCTGCCAGAACCTGTGGCGTCAGCCATGAAAATTGCTGCTGCGAGTTGTAATTTCGCTTGCCCGATTGCGGTACAGGCTGCTGCCGTGCCCCAGTCGGTCGCAGCGATTTCATTTGCACTGCAAACGATTCGCAGTCGCTATGTTCAATTGGTCCATGACGCAGTGACATACGACCCGGTGCGCGTTCAGCGAATGTCTGACGAGCTGGCCTGTAGCGGAGCACGATGGGGTTTCACGCGCGTGAACGTTGGGTCCGATGAACAAAAGGGCATTCACGGTCCGCTGTCACTAATGCTTGATGCGCTTAATGGTCTGGATCGCCTGCAGCATCGCATGCGGCTGGGGGACCTGCTGTTGGAGCGTCCTGGACTTCCAATCACGCTTTCCAATTTCATGATTGACCGCGAGCTGCTTGCAGACGTGCTCAATGATCCGTTGTCCTCGCCTCCGACAGCGCTTGGATTTTCACTGGCTGCGTTGTGGCGCGCCGAGCCCGTTTTTGTCAATGCCGAAACGTTGCAGTTGAGCCGCGCGACACTTGAAGCCCGACAGCTGGAATGCGTCGGCGACGCTGGTCGGCTTATCCTGCGTACCTTTGTTGATCGCACGCTGGCGTCTGAACTCGCCGTCAATCCGCTGGCGCCGCATGTGTCGGTTGATGGCGTCGACATTTTTAAGCGCGCCCTGCGCGGCGGGCTTGGCAGCGCGCTAGACAAGCGTCAGTTGCTCCGGATTGAGCAGCTCACGCGGGAAACGCCTGGCCGCCAACCCCTGATTGAGGACGGCATCGAATTCATCGGTTTCGCGCGAGCCGAATCTGGCCTCGGTGAAAATCTCCGAGCACTGGTGCGAGCCAGTGCGACCACAGAGCTTGCCAGCGTGATTTCGGTTTCCGACGTTGACATCGACTCCGGTATCCGCAATGCCGACACCAGCATGAGTGCCTACATGGACGGGCGCATGTTTCAGACCCGCGTCATCTGCGTTAACCCCGATCTGCTTGGCGAAGCGTTTCACCATGATGGCTATGGCCGCTATGCCGACGCCTATCGCATCGGTTTCTGGTTCTGGGAGCTTGAGCGTATCCCGCGCATGTGGGTCGACCATGCCCGACTGGTCGATGAAATATGGGTCGCCACAGATTTTGTCGCCAGTGCAGTACGGCAGGATGTCACCGATCGGCCCGTCATCAAGATACGCACGCCCGTCACGGTGCCGATGCTCGACCGCGCCTACACGCGTACCGAGTTCGGCCTGCGCGAAGGCTGCTGTCTGTTCATGTTCAGTTTTGCCTTCGGTTCATTCTCAACACGAAAGAATCCCGAGGCCGCCGTTCGCGCGTTCCGGCAGGCATTTCCGCTGGGAACGGAGGACGTACAGATCGTGATCAAAACGTCGCAAAGTGAGCTCTATGCCAATGCGCGCGATGTTCTCATGGCGCTCGCAGGGGGCGATCCGCGAATCGTGTTGGTCAATCGCTATATGTCGCGTGCCGAGCTGATCGGCCTGCAATCCGCCATCGACTGCTACGTTTCACTGCACCGCAGTGAGGGGCTTGGGCTGGGTCTGGCGGAATGCATGGCGCAGGGCAAACCCGCGATTGCGACTGCTTATTCCGGCAATCTTGAGTTCATGAACAGCGACAACAGCCTTCTCGTTGACTACACCCTTGTCCCGGTGCGCGAAGGAGAGTATCCCGACTATGAAGGCCAGGTCTGGGCCGACGCGTCGGTTGAGCACGCTGCAATACAGATGCAGAAGGTGTACCAGGATCGTGAGCTGGCTCGTCGCATTGGCCAGTCCGGTGCGCAATACATTGCGCGGCACTTCAGCCACGAGGCCATTGGACGCGATATCCTCCGTCGTTACAAAGAGATCAATCGGGGCAGGAATGTATTGGCTGGCCTGTCCGTGTTGGACGTCCACGGTGCATAGCGGCGGTATCTGATGTTCGGCATCGCCGACAACAAACGTTGGCAATGCAGCCTTATCTCTGTTTTTGTGCGGGAGAAATTTTGACCCATTCCTTAGCGCCCGTACGCGTGCCGGCGAAACAACAACGGACGCTGATGACAAGTTATGCGCAAAACTTTGAGGACGTGATGCTTCGTCGGGCGCTATCTGATGTAGCACGTGGACACTACATCGACGTTGGCGCGCAGGACCCGAAAGCTGATTCGGTGACAAAGTGGTTTTACGACAGCGGGTGGTCAGGGATCAATATTGAGCCGCATCCCGTCTATTACGTCCGCCTGGTTGGTAGTCGGCCGCGCGACGTCAATTTGCAGATTGCAGTGTCCGACGTCGAAGGAATTTCCGAATTTTGCTTCGTTGATGGTTCCGGGCTGTCCTCGCTAGACATGAACGCGGCGACTGTTGCCGCCGAACATGGTCTGCGTAGCACGTCGGGAAAAGTCGAAGTAAAGACACTCAACACAGTGCTTGAGCGGTATCCGATGCCTGAGATTCACTTTCTGAAAATTGACGTTGAGGGTGCCGAGGCCGCGGTGCTTGCCGGTATTGATCTTGCGTTGCACCGCCCCTGGATTGTTCTCGTCGAGGCCACTGAACCCTGTTCGCCGGCGCCCGCCTGGGAGCGCTTTGAGTCATCGCTCACCAGCCGTGGCTACCAATGCGTCTACTTTGACGGGCTCAACACGTGGTACCTGCGCGATGAATCGAGTGAACTGGGTGAATTTTTTCGTCATCCTCCCAACGTCTTTGACGCGTTTGTTCGCTGGAAAGAACGCGAGTGGGACAGCATGCAGACGAACGAGTCCGCAAAAAACAGAGTCCTTCCAGTTTCGGGCGGATTTGGCGGTTTGTTCAAACGATAGGGCGCGGCATCGAGCATCCCCACGTCCGGCGAAAATAGTGGCAACTCAACTGCACAACCAGTCGGTTAGCAAGGAAATGGAAAGTTGGCGCCAGGGCGCCCGACATTGCTGTTGGAGCCTGCGTGACTATCGTGCCTGTGCGCCGATACTCGTTCTTGATGCAATCATGTGCCCGACCCAGTGACAAAGGAAAAAGTAATTTGTGAATGCGAACCTGAAACCCTTTAATCCCGACCACCTGACATTTCTGGATCACGGACCCGAGCCGACCCTTACAAACTTCTCGTCACAGTTATGTACAGCCAGTCAATTCGACGAGCCAGCCTACGGCAAGTGGTGCCGGGCGATTCACGAGATTCCCGCTTTCAGTCGAAAGCAATGGGAGTTTGTGTATATCGCGGAAGTCTTGTCGACGTTGGGTTTTCTGCGACCAGATGCTCGCGGTCTGGGTTTCGGTGTTGGCAAGGAACCGCTCGCCGCGTTATTTGCGCAGCAGGGTTGCGAAGTTCTGGCGACAGATCTGGACCCGACAGCCTCGGCGAGCGCGGGTTGGATAAAGTCTGACCAGCATGCCGCGCAGCTTGCGGACCTGAACGCGATGGGCATATGTGACGACGCTGCTTTCGCTTCACGAGTCAAATTTCGCGCGGAAGACATGAATAACATTTCGCCGGACCTGCGTGAATTTGATTTCACATGGTCGGCATGCGCTTTTGAACATCTCGGCAGTATTCGTCAGGGCATTGACTTCTTTGTCAATTCACTCGCGTGCCTGAAACCGGGCGGCGTCGCCGTTCACACGACCGAATTCAATCTGACATCGAATTTCCGGACCATAGAGGCACACGATCTGGTGGTGTTTCGTCGGTTTGATATTGACGAGCTGTGCAAGCGGGTCACGGCAGCGGGTTGTGAGATCTTTCCGATCAACTTCAATCCCGGCACCCGTCCACTGGATCGCGTCTATGACGTGCCTCCTTACAAGAACGAACATTTGCGATTGCAGCTGGATCGCTATGTGTTCACTTCCATCGGGTTGATCGCTCGCAAACGGTGATTCAGTAGCATCGGCGGCTAGCGATCTGTTGCATAAACATGCTCTCGTGTTAGCGGGAGCGATAGGGAGCCGTCCGCGCATGGTTTCCCAGCCAGCACCTGGTATATGGACATCCAGCCGCGTTCGAATGCGTGCGCTGAGCCCGCCATGTAGATTCGCCAGGTACGATAGCGTTCTTCGCCAATCAGCTTTATCGCTTCGTCCTGATTCGCTTCCAGGCGATTCACCCAATGCCACAGCGTACGCGCGTAGTGCGGTCGCAGACTCTCAACGTCGGCAACGTCCAGTCCGGCGCGCGACAGGTGTTCCAGCTCCCGGCTCAGGTGCACCAACTCGCCGCCCGGGAATACATACTTCTCGATGAACTCGCTGATATCGCTGCCGAGTCCGCCGGTGTTGTCGGGTGATCCTGCCGTGATGCCATGGTTCAGGAGCAGCCCGCCGGGTGCGAGCAGGTCGTGCAGGCGTCCAAAGTAGCGCGGCAGCTTTTGCATGCCGACATGTTCGAACATGCCAACACTCGCGATCTTGTCGAATTGCTCCGTCGCGGGCAGATCCTCGTAGTGCTGCAGGCGCACTTCCATGCGGCCTTGCAGCCCGCGGGCTGCAATTTGCGCCTTGACATAATCATGCTGCTGCTGACTCAGCGTAATGCCCACCGCGTTCACCCCGAAGCGTTCCACCGCGCAGAACAGCAGCGCGCCCCAGCCGCAGCCGACGTCGAGAAAGCGCTCGCCCGGCTTCAGCAGCAGCTTGCGGCAGATGTGATCGAGCTTCTGTGTCTGAGCGATATCGAGCGAATCGTCCACAGTCTTGAAGTACGCACATGAGTACACGCGCTGCTGGTCGAGCCACAGCGCATAAAAGTCGTTCGACACGTCGTAGTGGCGCGCGATCGCTTCCTGATCATTCAGGCGCCAGCGGAACCAGCCGGAGCGGCGCGCACCTGAGCGGATGCTGTTTGCCTGTTCTTCATCCGCCGCGCATAGCCGGTTGCCAAAGTCGATGACGTCCGCGATGCGGCCGTCGATGTCGATGATGTTCTTGACATAACTCTCAGCCAGTTTGCCAAGCTTGGGATGGATCAGCGCCTTGAGCGCCGACGGTCCACGCAGGCGCAAGCGAACCAGCGGCGCGTCGCCTGTCTGCAGGTGCCAGCCGTTCCAGCAATCAACGGCCAGCGGCATGCCGAGCCGCGACAGGCGTGTCTCCAGCAGCGAAAAAACACGTTCACGCAGCATGAAAACTCCTTTGCCCAAAAAGAGCGCAATCGTCGTCGTACGGGTGCCAGCGTCAGGGCGCGCACACTAGCAGGAAAACCGGCGGATACGCAAGAGGGCGGCGATGTGATTTGACGCGCGTCGA
>Ga0209023_10005738_pt1 | contig 13411 bp, 12 predicted proteins | sample LakOneMetagenome_FD_187468 | JGI IMG/M metagenome (GOLD analysis project Ga0209023, IMG submission 187468) | Freshwater and sediment microbial communities from Lake Erie, Canada (SPAdes) (version 2) | ecosystem: Environmental > Aquatic > Freshwater > Lentic | place: Lake Erie, Canada...
AAGAGCGCCGCCCGGGGGCCGCGCTCTTCGAAAACGCCCAGATGGAGCGATTACTTGAAGGTCGCCGAGGAGAAGTCGACCGACAGCGACGCCATGAAGCGGTTGCCGCACCAGCCGGACTTGCCGACGCCGATGAGGGCGGTCGAGAGGTTCGCGCCCGGATCCGACGTGTTGATCGCGCAGCCTTCCTTGCCGAGGCTCGAGCCGTAGTAGCGCAGATCGAGGGTCGCGACCTTGTAGTTGTAGGACACGCCGACGTTCCAGGTGTTGTAGCTGGCGAACTTGAAGCCGCGCGGCACGCCGTCGAAGAACTGACGGTTGTCGACGTAGCTGAAGCCATACTGCCAGGTTGCGCGGCCGAGGTACTGATGACCAAACGCGCCCGAGGCGGAGAAGCCGGTCTCGCCGAAGGTCACCTTGGCGTTCAACTCGTTATAGAGAGCCTTGGCGCCGTAGTTGTTCCAGTTCGGCGCGTAATAGGTCGCGGTGCCGATCGACAGGTAGTCGTTGATCGCCCAGGTCGACTTTGCATAGAACTCGACGAAGCTCGGGTTGGCGGCGGTCGTCGGAGCGGCGCCCGGCGTGAAGAAGGGCAGGACCGGACCGCCGGCGCCCGCGAGGAAATAGCGGGTCTTGTTGCCGGGATAGGCGTAGTAGATGGCGCCGAAGTCGAGGGTCAGCGAACCCCACACCGGACGGATACCGCCGTAGAGGTCGACTTCGCCGAACGGCTGCGTCGGAAGGTTGACGCTCCAGGGCTGCACGCCAGCGTAGAGCCAGCCATAGCGCAGCTCGCCATAAGCGGTGGCGCCCGGCTTGCCGGCAGTGTTCGAGATGCCGCGGTTGACGTAGTCGGTCTGGAACTTGACGCCGTAGGCGTAGTCGAAGCCGGAACCAAAGACGTCGAAGTTGGGCTCGGGCCATGCGATCAGCGGCTTGGCCGGCGGGGGCGCCTCGGCCTTCTTGCCGCCCATGTCGGCAGCGTAGGCGCTCGTGCTGAGGACGAGGGCCGCCGCGGCGGCTGCGAACTTCTTCATATGAATCATCTCCACCAAACCTGAATTCGATGTGGCCAAAATGCGTCTGGCGGGCGCGTTGCGGCAACGATGTTTGATGAGCACTCGCCCAAGTTTTAAGCAAATTCGACCCCTGTCACGCGATCGGCGCGTGCGCGTGGCAAAAACGCCACAGACCCAGACGGGCAACCCAGACAGAAATCAGAAATTTCCGTTGCGAAAGCGCCCCTTAGCCGAACCGCGGGTGCAAGTTTTGACGCAACCGTTTGCTGCCGACCGCGAAGGACTTGCCCAATCGTTACTTCGAATACTGACTGAGTTCGCGCGCAACTTAATCGAATTTGAAGAGCCTATCGCCATAATCCGGCTGACTATTTTTTGAAATGGCGATAGCACACATGACAAAGTCGGATATTCCAGGCAGAGGCTTTCGTCGGTTTTCCAGCGACACGCGGGGCGCGGCCGCCGTCATCTTCGCAATCGTGCTGCTGCCATTGACGCTCGCGATCGGCGCGGCGGTCGACTACGCCGCCGCGATGCGCGTGCGCACGAACCTGACCAGCAGCCTCGATTCGGCGGCGCTGTCCGTCGCCGTGGCGCAGTCTGCGGGACAGAACATAAATCTCGCCAACGCCGCGCTCTCGCAGGCGGTCCAGAAGTCCCTGCAAGGTTCGTTGGGCGCGCTCGCCGCGAGCGCCAATGTGACGACCACCGCCTCGATCGACGGCTCCGGCGCGCTGGTCGCCAGCGCACAGATGACCGTTCCCACCAATCTGATGGGGATTGTCGGCATCCGCTCGATGCCCGTGACCGCCACGACGCGCGTTTCCATGCCCGCCGGGCCGGTTGAAATGGCCATGGTGCTGGACACGACCGGATCAATGGCCGGCGCCAAGATCGCGGCGCTGCAGGCGGCGGCGACCAACCTGACCAACACACTGTTTGCGATTCCCAATGCGACGGCCAATGTGAAGGTCGCCGTGGTGCCCTTCACCGCCTATGTGAACGTCGGATTGGCCGACCGGAACGCCAGCTGGATCACCGGCGCGCAGGACTACACTGTTCCCGCCGTTGGTGCGTGCCAGGACCTGCCGAACATGGTCTGCACCGGCGGCTACACGACCGTGAATTCGACCTGCACCACCGACGGCATCACCTCGGCTTGCAGCTACCAGGACTGCAACGGATTTACCCAGCAAGGCACCTATCAATGGTGCCCGTCGGCCAGCACCTACACCTGGTACGGCTGCGTCGGTTCGCGCACGCTTCCGGCCGATGTCGGCGCAAGCGCTGATGTCGCCGATGCGACCAATCCCGTGCCCGCATTGCTCAATTACAGCTGCTCGACGCCCCTGCAGCGCCTGACCAACAATCAGGCGACGGTGCAGACGGCGATCAACGGCCTGACTGCATGGGGCGAGACCTACATCGCACCCGCGCTGTTATGGGGCTGGCGCGTGCTCTCGCCTTACACGCCCTATGCGGACGGCGCCGCCTACAACAGCCGCACGCGCAAATACATCGTGCTGATGACCGACGGCTACAACACGCATTCGCCGAACTATCCCGACCATGAAGGCACGGACACGGCGACCGCCAACAATCTGACGGCGCAGACCTGCACGGCGATCAAGGCCAAGGGCATCACCATCTTCACTGTCGCCTTCCAGGTGTCGGACACGACGATCAAGTCGATCCTGCAGAGCTGCGCGACCTCTTCTACCGGCTATTTCGACTCGACCTCGGCCAGCGATCTGATGACCGCGTTCCAGTCGATCGGCAACGCCATCACGCAAGTACGCATCCTCAACTGACAAAAAAGGGAGAGTGGTCATGATGAAACGCATTGCACTGGCTTCCGCGCTCGCGCTCGTTCCGCTCGCGGCCTCCGCCGAGACCTGGATGGTCGTCGAGGGCGCGGACGGCAAGGTCAAGGGTCCCTGGTCGGTGATGGCCGCAGGCCCCACGATCAAAGGCGCCGCAACGATGAAGGACGGCCGCGGCGTGGCGGTGAACTACCAGCTTGCCGGAAACAACCAGGGCGGCACTTACGTCATCCAGCGGATCAAGCCGACCGACGGCGTCGCCTGCACCTACGTCGGCAAGGCGTCAGGCCCCAAGGCGATCAGCGGCACGGTGAAGTGCGGGACGATCAGCGCGCCGTGGACGGCCGTGAAGACGAATTGAGGGGTGCTGGCCAAGTCCAGATAGCCGAACATTGTGAAAGCGCGGGCGCTGTCCCGCGCTTTTTATTTTTGTGGCCACACAACTAAAAGCGGCGCCCGTTTCCGGGCGCCGTGAGGGACCAACGTAAGGTCCAAGTCGGCGCTTCCGGCCTTGGCCGGAAGCGCTCTCGGGAGGAGATCAGTAGTTGTAGGCCCGTTCGCCGTGTTCGGTGACGTCGAGGCCTTCGCGCTCGGCGTCGGTGGGGACGCGCAGGCCGACGATGAGGTCGACGACCTTGTAGAGGATCGCCGAACCAATGCCCGACCAGATCAGCGTGGCGAGAACCGCGACGATCTGCGAGGTCACCTGCTGGCCGAAGGCGTAGGTGCCCGCGTTATTGCCGGTGATGTTGGTGTAGTCGGTGATACCGACGCCGCCGAGGGCCGGGTTGACCAGGATGCCCGTGGCGATGGCGCCGAGGACGCCGCCGACGCAGTGCACGCCGAACACGTCCAGCGCATCGTCGTAGCCCAGAGCCTGCTTCACCTTCGAGACGAAGATCAGGCAGACCGGGGAGACGATCAGGCCGAGCACGATCGAGCCCATCGGACCCGCGTAGCCCGAGGCCGGCGTGACCGCGACGAGGCCAGCGACGGCGCCTGAAGCCATGCCGAGCAGCGAGGGCTTGCCCTTGGCCATCCATTCCACCATCAGCCACGAGAAGGCCGCGGCGCAGGTCGCCACCATCGTGTTGACGAAGGCGAGAGCGGTCGTGCCGTTGGCTTCGAGGTTGGAGCCGGCGTTGAAGCCGAACCAGCCGACCCAGAGCAGCGAGGTGCCGATCATGGTCATCGTCAGCGAGTGCGGCATCATGGCTTCACGAGGATAGCCGACGCGCTTGCCGACCATGATGGCGCCCACCAGACCGGCGATGCCGGCGTTGATGTGCACGACCGTGCCGCCCGCGAAGTCGAGAGCGCCCGAACCGTTCATCAGGAACTCGCCGATGCCCTTGCCCTGGTTGATCCAGCCAGCGCCCGCGATCAGCTCGTCGATCTTGCCCTGAGCCGCAGCCTTCTTGGCAGCGTCTTCACCGGCGGCGGCCAGCGCCTTGGCGGCGGCGGCGAGATCGTCCGGAGCAGGCGTCGCCCATACCCAGTGCGCGATCGGGAAGTAGATGAACGTCACCCAGAGGAAGACGAACAGCAGTACCGCCGAGAACTTCATGCGTTCCGCGAAGGCGCCGACGATCAGCGCAGGCGTGATCATCGCGAAGGTCATCTGGAAGACCATGTAGGCGAATTCCGGAACGACGACGCCGTTCGAGAAGGTGGCCGAGACGGAGTTCGCGTCGATGCCCTTCAGGAAGGCCTTGCCGAAGCCGCCGAGGTAATAGCCGCCGCCGTCGCCGAGCGAGATGGAGTAGCCGTAGAAGCACCACAGAAGGCCGACCATCGAGACGATGGCCATCACCTGGGTGAGGACCGACAGCATGTTCTTGGAGCGGACGAGGCCGCCGTAGAACAGCGCCAGGCCCGGGATCGACATCATGAGGACGAGCAGCGAGGAGGTGAGCAGCCAGGCCGTGTCGCCCTTGTTGGGGACGGGCGCAGCAGGCGCAGCGGCGGCAGCGTCTTTGGCCACGTCCTTCGCGGCTTCAGCGGCGGCCTGGGCGAGCGCAGAGTCGAACGTGAACAGGGCGCCAAGCGCGCCTATGCCCACAGCCGCCAAAGCCGCCTTCTTGAGGGGACTGAATTTCATTTTCTTGGCTCCTGATTATCGGAATGTCTGTGGGCGGGGCTCAGAGCGCCTCGTCGCCGGACTCGCCGGTGCGGATGCGGATCGCCTGGTCGAGCGGGGAGACAAAGATCTTGCCGTCGCCGATCTGGCCGGTCCGCGCGACCGAGGAGATGGCGTCGATGACCGCCTGCACCTGGTCGGAGGTGACCGCCAGTTCGATCTTGAGCTTCGGCAGGAAGCTGACGGCGTATTCCGCGCCGCGGTAGATTTCCGTGTGACCCTTCTGACGGCCGTAGCCTTTCACTTCGGTCACCGTCAGGCCGTGCACGCCGATCGAAGTCAGGGCGTCCCGGACCTCGTCGAGTTTGAACGGCTTTATGATCGCCATTACGATTTTCATGTTGTCGCCTCTGTTTTCGCCCTGTTCTCGTGACGGGTTGCGCCCGCCCGGGATCGTTCCGGTCGGTCCGGCGCCGAGAGAACGGGCTGAACCGATCAGTGCGTTAACAAGATGCGTGCCAGACGGGCGAAAGCCCCGGACGCCCGCGCAAAATCAGGGCTCTGGCCGGGCCCTTGCCGATCCGGGCGTCAATTCGAGGGCAGTTTGATTAAAACGTAGGCGCCCCGGAATGGCAGCGCTCACGCCAGCTCGGCGGGCCTGGGGCCGCCGCAGGCCCAGTCCAGCAATTCGACCGTGTGGACCACCGGCGCGGGGCCGTTCTGGGCGAGCTGGGCGATGCAGCCGATATTGCCGGCTGCGACCGCCGCTACCTTGAGGCGGGCGATATTGGCCTGTTTGCGCGTCCGGAGCTGGCTGGCCAGTTCCGGCTGCATGATGTTGTAGACGCCGGCCGAGCCGCAGCAGATGTGGCTCTCGGGAATGTCCTTAACCGTGAAGCCCGCCTTGCGCAGCAAATTCTTGGGCAGGTCCGTGATCTTCTGGCCATGCTGCATCGAACAGGCCGAGTGATAGGCGATGGTGAGCTTGGGCTCGTTTGTCGGCGCCCATTCCAGGGTCGACAGATATTCGGTGATGTCCTTCGCCAGCGCCGACACACGCGCCGCCTTCTCCGCATAGGCGGCGTCTTCGCGCAGCATGTAGCCGTAATCCTTGACCGTTGTGCCGCAGCCCGACGCCGTGATGAGAATGGCGTCGAGGCCGCCCTGCTCGATCAGCCGCGTCCAGGCGTCGACATTGGCGCGGGCGAAATCGAGCGCCTGATGCTCGCGGCCCATGTGGTGGACCAGCGCGCCGCAGCAGCCTTCGCCAGGCGCAGGCGCGACTTCGACGCCGCAGCGCGCGAGCAGGCGCCTCGCGGCGGCATTGATCGACGGCTTGAGGGCCGGTTGCGCGCAGCCCTCGAGAATGGCGACGCGGCCGCGCCGCTCCGGCGCCAGCGCGACGGGGGCAGCGGGCGCCGCAGGCGCGCCCGCGGGCGCCAATTCCAGCATCGCGGCCATCCGCGGGCCGACGCCGGGCACAAGGCGCATGAGCGGCGCGAGCGGACGCGCGAGGCGGCCGGCTGCGAGCGCGAGCTTGAAACGCTCGGGATAGGGCAGCACGAACGCCAGCAATTCGCGCACGAGACGGTCGGACCAAGAGCGCGTGTAAGTTTCCTCGATATGCGCGCGGGCGTGATCGACGAGGTGCATGTAGTGCACGCCGGACGGGCATGTCGTCATACAGGACAGGCACGACAGGCAACGGTCGACGTGCTTCACCACCTGCTCCGACGCGGGCTTCCCGCCCTCCAGCATGTCCTTGATGAGGTAGATGCGGCCACGAGGAGAATCGAGTTCGTCGCCCAGCAGCAGATAGGTCGGACAGGTCGCTGTGCAAAAGCCGCAATGCACGCAGGTGCGGAGGATCTTTTCAGACTCTTTCATCTGCGGATCGGCAAGCGCGGCGAGGGAGAAATTTGTCTGCATGTCTAGAGCGCGCCCTGCCACGCCTTGATGGCGTCGATCGGATGAATGAGCATGATGATGTTGAGTGTGAGATTGTCGCGGATCATGTAGGCGAGACCAATCTCCATCGCGACCGCCGCCGCAACGGTCAGCCATGCCGGCGCCAGCGCCGCGAGACCAAAGCCCGTGATCATCGCCAGAATGTCGCTTGTCGAATTGAGAACGCTGTCGCCGTAATAGTCGAGCGAAATGGTCGCCGCGCGATAGCGTTCGATGATGACGGGCGAATTCTCGACAACTTCCCAAGCGCCCTCGATGACGATGGCGGCAAGAAGCGCGACTCCTGTGGGAATGTCCCGCCCGGTGAGGCGTCCGAGCAGTCTCGCCGCGCCGTAGAACAGGAAGCCGTGGATGATGTGGGTGAACGTGTACCAGTCGGTGAGGTGCTGCGAATTCTCGGCCGAATTCACGACGCCATGCCAGAGCTTCACATAGCCGCATTTGCAGATCAGCGGGTGGCCCATCGCGTAGACGAGGGATTCCGCGACGACAATCGCGAGCAGAGCGAGCACGAGAACGAGCGGACCGCGAGCCTTCAGGCTCGCAGCTTTCGCTGCGATCTGCGGCGAGCCTGAAGGCTCGCGGTCCGAAAAGACGTCAGATCCCGGCATACATCCGTCCGGGATTGAGAATGCCGTCGGGATCGAAACTCGCCTTCACGCCGCGCGTAAGCTTCATCACGGGTTCGGCGAGCGGCTGGAACACGTCTACGTGCGCCCGCACTTCGTCGGGCGCGCGCACCAGCGTGGCGTGGCCGCCGCAGGCAGCGACAGCTGCATGCACGTCATTCGCGCGCGCATCGTCGGCGGCGTCGACCGCGAGCCAGATCAACCCGCCGCCCCAATCGTAGAAATGCGCGACGGCGCCCGCGCGCTGGACGGACCGCACGAGATCGGGCGCGCGCGACGGCGCTGTCGAGACACGCCAGATGACGCGCGGATCTGGCGCGGCGAAGAAGCCGCATTCGCTGACGTCGCGCCACAGGGCGCGCGATGCGGCATCGTCGAGAACTTCGTCGCCGCCGATCAACTTGCGCAATTCGGCGATGCGATAGGCGACCGAATTCTCGAAATTCTCGATCCGCAGCAGCGTGCGCGCGCCATCGGCGCCGACGCCCGCCGGCAGATGCGCCGCGCCGCTGACCTCGAAGGGGGAGCCCAGCGCCTGCGCCAGAGCCTCAACTGCGCGGGTATCGTCCAGGCCGTGCAACACAAGTGTCGCGCTGGTTTCGGGCTTCGGCAGCAGCTTGAACGTGACCTCCGTCAGCACGCCGAGCGTGCCGTGCGCGCCGCAAGAGAGTTTCACGAGGTCGAGGCCGGTGACGTTCTTCATCACGCGCCCGCCATTCTTGATCGCCTCGCCCATGCCGTTGACGAAGCGCACGCCGATGAGCGCGTCGCGCGCCGCGCCGACGGAAATGCGGCGCGAGCCAGAGAGATTGCAGGCCGCGATGGCGCCAATCGTCGGCTCGCCGCTGGAGCCGTAGAGGCGGCGATGATCCGGTGGCTCGAAGGGCAGAATCTGGTTGCGCGCAGCCAGCAGCGCCTCGATTTCGGCGAACGGCGTTCCTGCGCGCGCGCAGATCACCATTTCGGCGGGCTCGTAGAAAACGACGCCGCTGAGCCCGCGCATCGAGACGGTTTCGGCCGTCTGCGTCGGACGGCCCAACCCCGCGCGCGTGCCGCCGCCCCGGATGGCGAGCGGCGTCTTTTTCGCGCGCGCTTCCGTAACGAGGGCGCAGAGGTCGGATTCGGTGGCGGGCGTGTGGGTCATGATTCCGGCAATGTCATTGCGAGCGCAGCGAAGCAATCCATCCAGTTTCTGAGAAGGCTCGGAGATGGATTGCTTCGTCGCTCCGCTCCTCGCAATGACGGCATTGGTGTTACGCCGCCCTGCCCTCCAGCGGAAACACTTTCGCGGGGTTCAGCAGCCAATCCTTGTCGAAGGCCGCACGCACGCGCATCTGCTGATGCAGGTCGGCGGTGTTGAACTGCCGCGTCATCAGATCGCGCTTCTCGATGCCGACGCCGTGCTCGCCGGTCAGGCAACCGCCGACGTCGACACAGAGCTTCAGCACGTCCTCGCCCGCCTTCTCGGCTTTTTCCTGCTCGGCGGGATCGTTGACATCGTACATGATGAGCGGGTGCATGTTGCCGTCGCCGGCGTGAAACACATTGGCGACGCGCAGGCCGTAGTGCTCGACGATCTTGTAGGTCTCGTCCAGCACATGGCAGAGCTGGCTGGTGGGCACCGTTCCGTCCATGCAGATATAGTCGGCCACGCGGCCGGTGGCGCCGAAGGCGGATTTGCGGCCCTTCCAGATGCGGGCGGCTTCCATCGCGCTCTGCGACTCGCGCACCGTCTTCACCCCGTTCTTCTGCGCGATGGCGACGATCTTCTTGAGCTGCGTCTCCATCTCCTCATCCGAGCCCTCGACCTCGACAATGAGAAGCGCGCCGGCGTCGAGCGGATAGCCCGCGTGCGCGAAGGCCTCGCAGATTTCGATCGCGAGCTTGTCCATGAATTCGATCGCGACGGGAATGATGCCGTGGCCGATGATGTCGGACACGCAGGCCGCCGCCGCCTCCGGCGTCTCGAAGCCGAAGAGAACGGGACGCGCGCCTTCCGCCTGGCGCAGCAGGCGCACGGTCGCCTCCGTCACGACGCCGAGCTGGCCTTCCGAGCCGATGATAAGGCCAAGCAGATCGACGCCCGCGGCATCCAGCCAGTCGCCGCCGATATCGACGATCGCGCCGTCGACCAGCACCATCTTCACGCCGAGCACATTGTTGGTGGTCACGCCATATTTCAGGCAATGGGCGCCGCCTGAGTTCATGCCGATATTGCCGGCGATTGTGCAGGCGAGCTGCGAGGACGGATCGGGCGCATAGAAGAAGCCATCCGCCGCCACCGCATTGGATATGCCCAGGTTCGTGACGCCCGCCTGCACGCGCGCGATACGGTCGGCGTAATCGACCTGCAGAATTTTCGACATCTTGGAGACGCCGACGACGACGGCGTCCTCCTGCGGGATGGCGCCGCCGGACAGCGAGGTGCCGGCGCCGCGCGGCACGACCTTCACGCCCTGCCCGTGCAGATAGGCCATGACCTTGCTGGTCTCCTCGGTCGTGCGCGGCAGGACGACGGCGAGCGGCATGCGGCGATAGGCGGTCAGCGCATCGGTCTCGAAGGCGCGGCGCTCATCCTCGCTGGTCACGAGACATTCCGGCGGCACGAGCGCGGCGAGGCCGGCGATGATCTGGTCGCGGCGCGCCAGTATCTGCGGGTCCGGCGCGGGAAAGGCGATTGCCGACATTCTGTTGCCCCGAAGCGTTTCACATGGCGGAAGGGATAAGTTGACGACCTGTATCCCGCCCTCCTAGATGTCCATATCAGACTAGCATGCAAGCTGTCGCGTGGGGAGATGTTCATGGCTGCGGCGCCGAGGGGCAAGAGGATCGGGCTGATGGCCACCTGCCTCGTGGATCTGTTCCGGCCGAGCGTCGGCTTTGCGGCGGCGAAACTGCTGGAAGACGCCGGCTGCACAGTGGATGTGCCGAGCCAGACCTGCTGCGGCCAGCCGGCCTATAATTCCGGCGACAAGGCCGACGCCCGCGCGCTCGCGCTGCAGGTGATCGACGCTTTCGAGGGCTATGATTATGTCGTCGCGCCGTCGGGCTCTTGCGCGGGCATGATGGCCAAGCATTATCCCGAATTGTTCGACGGCGATCCGGAATTGCAGCGCCGCGCGCGCGCCTTCGCCGCGAAATGTTTCGAGCTCGTGTCCTTCCTGACCGATGTGCTGGGCGTCGAAAGCGTCCAGGCGGAATTTCCGCGCAAGGTGACCTATCACGACTCGTGTTCGGGCCTGCGCGAGCTCGGCATTCAGGCTCAGCCGCGCAAGCTGCTCGGCACAGTCGGCGGGCTCGAACTGGTCGAGATGAAGGATTCGGACGTTTGCTGCGGCTTCGGCGGCACGTTCGCGGTCAAGTTCGGCGAGATCTCCGGCCAGATCGTCGAGCGCAAGACGCAGGACATCATCGCCTCCGAAGCGCCGGTGCTGCTGGCCGGCGATCTCGGCTGCCTGATGAACATGGCCGGCCGCCTGTCGCGCAAGGGTCGCGAGATGGAAGTGCGGCATGTGGCGGAGGTCCTCGCCAACATGACGGATGAAGCGCCCCCGATCGGCGAACCTGCGGGGGCTGGCCGATGAGCGTCCACGCCAATCCCACCACGCCGCAGTTCAAGGACAATGCACATAAAGCGCTGGGCGATCCGCAATTGCAGGAAGCGATGGGCAAGCTGCGCGTCGGCTTCACCGCCGCGCGGCAGATGGCTATTTCCAAACTGCCGGAATTCGAGGCGCTGCGCGACAGCGCGCGCGACATCAAGAACCATACGCTCGCCCATCTCGACCTCTATCTCGACGCCTACGAGAAGAAGGTGACCGAATCCGGCGGCCATGTGCATTTCGCGCGCACGGCCGAGGAGGCGCGCGAGGTCATTCTCGACATCTGCAAGGCGCGCGGCGCGAAGACCGTCACCAAAGGCAAGAGCATGATCTCGGAAGAGATCGCGCTCAACGACGCCATGGAAAAGGCCGGCATCACGCCGGTCGAGACCGATCTCGGGGAATACATCATCCAGCTGCGCGGCGAGATTCCGTCGCACATCATCGGCCCGGCCGTGCATCTGACGCAGAAACAGGTCGAGGGCGACTTCCGTCGCGTGCATACGCATCTGCCGTCCGATCGCGACCTGACCGAGCCGACGCAATTGCTGACTGAAGCGCGCGGCATATTGCGTGAGAAATTTCTCGCAGCCGACATCGGCATCACCGGCGCGAATTTCCTGATCGCGGAAACCGGCACGTCGATCATCGTCACCAACGAGGGCAATGGCGACCTGACGCAGATACTGCCGAAATGCCATATCGTCGTGGCGTCGCTGGAAAAGATCACGCCGACGCTGGAAGACGTCTCGCAATTGCTGCGCGTACTCGCGCGCTCGGCGACGGGCCAGGAAATGAGCGTCTACACGACGCTGTCGACCGGGCCGCGCCGTCCGGGCGATGTCGACGGTCCCGAGGAATATCACGTCGTCCTGCTCGACAACGGACGGTCATCGATGATCGGCACCGACTTCCAGGACATGCTCCGCTGTATCCGCTGCGGCGCCTGCATGAACCATTGCCCCGTCTATCACGCGGTCGGCGGGCACGCTTACGGCTGGGTCTATCCCGGACCGATGGGCGCGGTGCTCACGCCCTCGCTGATCGGCGTCGAAAAAGGCGGGCAATTGCCCAACGCCTCGACCTTCTGCGGGCGCTGCGAGAGCGTGTGTCCGATGCGCATTCCCCTGCCCGGCATGATGCGCCACTGGCGCGAGCGCGAGTTCGAGCGGCATCTGCAGCCCTCCGCCGCGCGCTACGGGCTGGGGCTGTGGGCCTGGGTCGCCAAGCGGCCGTCGCTCTATCGGTTGGGCACGCGCATCGCCATGCATGTCATGGGTTTCTACGCGCGAAAAACCGGGAAATTCCACGCCATGCCGTTTGCGGCGGGCTGGACGGACTGGCGGGACCTGCCGGCGCCGCAGGGCAAGACGTTCCAGAGCGAATGGAAGAAGCGGAGGGCGGGCAAGTGAGCGCGCGCGACGAAATTCTCGCCAGCGTCCGCCGGTCGCTCGGCGTCAATGGTACGGAAGGCCCGCGCAAGGCGGCGGTGCAGTCGCGCCTGTCCGGCGCGCCGCGCGGCGTGGTGCCTGCTCGCGGACAGCTCGATCCAAAGGAGCGCGTCGGCCTGTTCAGGAAGATGGCCGAGAGCGCCTTCGCCAGCGTCGCGATCGTGCAGAGCGCGAGCGATGTGCCGGGCGAAGCCGCGCGCTGGCTGCGCGACAATAATCTGCCGGCAACCCTGCGCATGGGCGAGGACCAGCGACTTGCCGGCATGCCGTGGAGCGCGACCGCGCTCGAAATGGCAAGCGGCCGTTCGGACGGGCGCGACCTCAACGCGGTCTCGCACGCTTTCGCGGCCGTCGCCGAATCCGGCACGCTGATCATGACGTCCGGTCCCGAGAACCCCTCGACGCTGAATTTCCTGCCGGACAATCACATTGTCGTGTTGTCGGCCGCCGATCTGCAGGGCGATTACGAGAGCGCGTTCGATCGCGTGCGGGAGAAATACGGCAAGGGCCAGATGCCCCGCACGGTCAACATGATCACGGGTCCCTCGCGCTCCGCCGACATCGCCCAGACCATGCTGCTCGGCGCGCATGGGCCGCGGAAATTGCACATTGTGATCGTGGACGCGGCCTGAACAATTCCGCTTCTGCCACGTTCTGACCCCATTGGAGGGTCACATGGGCGAAGCAAAACGCAGGCAACGCAAGCAACAAAGCGGCGAAAAGCGGAGGCTGGACGAGGGTCTCAAGGAAACCTTCCCCGCCAGCGATCCTCTCGCCGAAACGCAGCCAGGCGGCGGCATAACGGGCGACGAACCCGCCAGACCGGGCCAGAAAACAGG
>Ga0209023_10005740_pt1 | contig 13408 bp, 10 predicted proteins | sample LakOneMetagenome_FD_187468 | JGI IMG/M metagenome (GOLD analysis project Ga0209023, IMG submission 187468) | Freshwater and sediment microbial communities from Lake Erie, Canada (SPAdes) (version 2) | ecosystem: Environmental > Aquatic > Freshwater > Lentic | place: Lake Erie, Canada...
CAGCAGTATTAAAAAGCAGGTGCACAACAACAGGAATTGTTATGATCTCATTTGGAACTGTATCCCTGTCGTGACCAGCGATAACAGCCGGCCTTTGAGTTGATGGCCTGAAGTATTTCAGGGTATATGAAGTTGTTCCGCAATCACGCTGGGCGTGTACATTGCAAACAATAAAAGACATACAAAGTAAGCTGAACAATAATTTCATTTCTTAATAATAACAGGTAATTAAAAAATGATCTTACAAGAGATATTGCCGTGCTTAAACAGAGGATTGGAAATACAGGATCTGTACAAAAAAAATCACAATAAATTAAATCAATGGTGGGGTTACAACAGATATTAATCAGCTAAGCAGAGGATTGGAAATACAAAAACTGTATATAAGAGATATTCTAAGATATAACTTGGTTGGGATTACAATAGGTATCAATCAGCTAAACAAAGGATTGGAAATACAGAAATGGCTGTAAATAAATAAGTTCTGCAATAAAATTTTAAGCTGGAAACTTCTTTTGTTAGGGAAAAGCATGAAATCCGGCTCAGAGGGTAATCAAATGTAGAAATAATTTTTTCTATAACAAAATTTTAATCCATTTATTTTTAATGAATTAGGATAAACTATCAACTGTTTATTATTTTTGCCCTCCTAAACATTCAGAATGAAATATATAGCTGCTATTGCCTTAATTGCACTTATGGGTGCCTGTAACAATAATAATAATCCTGACCATGATACCTCAATTGAACCGCCTTATGTAGGCTTACCAGCTCCAAAGAACATAACCTATACCATCATTGCCCAGCATCCTCACGATACAAGTGCTTATACACAGGGCCTGCAGCTATTTGATGGCAAACTGTATGAAGGGACCGGGGATTATGAAACTTCTTCCTTAAGAATAACCGACTGGAAAACAGGGACTGTAGTAAAAAAACACCTGATGGGAAGCGATAAGATATTCGGCGAAGGCATTACCATCTTCAAAAACAAGATATACCAGCTTACCTGGCAAAGCCATATTGTATACGTATATGATCTAAACAATATTGATAAGCCTGTAAGTACATTTAAATGGGCCAATGAAGGTTGGGGAATTACAAACAATGGCACAGACCTTATCGTTAGTGACGGCAGTTCTAATTTATACATTATTAACCCGGATGATTTTAAAATAAAGAATACAGTGGCTGTAGTTGATAATAATGGCCCCATCAATGAGATCAATGAACTTGAATTCATCAATGGATTTGTTTATGCAAATGTTTACCAGACTGATGAGATACTTAAAATAGAACCAGAAAGCGGTCATGTTGTTGGTAAAATGAATTTCGCCAATTTACTCTCAGACAATGATAAAGTGGCAGGAAGAACAGATGTTTTAAACGGCATTGCCTACGATAGTACTTCAAATACCATGATCATTACAGGAAAGCGGTGGCCAAAATTGTTTGATGTGAAGCTTAATTGATGAACACGAATTTTTAAACACGAACTTTTCGAATTACACTAATTACACGAATTATTTCAGCTTCTTTTGGAGATGATATAAATGATAGAACTGCATTTTTGATGATTGAAGAAAGTTTTAATATTTGATATCAACCCGATCATGAATGCACTGATGATATTTCCTTTCCCGTTCTTATATTGCTCACTAAGCATGCTAACATAAAAGCTATCATACCACATTGGTTTCATTTTTTTTACTTCAAGGCCATGTTCATTCATCAGTACTTTCATTGAATCAGGAGAAAAATGATACAGGTGACGCGGCACATCATACGCTGCCCAGTTTTCCTTATAAACAGTTGCATCATGGGATGTATAATTGGGTACGGCAATGAACAAACGCCCATTTACCGCAAGCAGGTTCTTTAGCTGTTTTACATACTCATGCAGTTCATGCACATGCTCCAATACATGCCAAAGCGTAATAGCATCGTACATTTCTGGTTGAAGCGAATAGATCAGTGCTGAGGGCTGCGCTTCAATATTGTAAAGATACCGGGCTTTTAACCTGGCAGCTTCATCCGGTTCAAGCCCTGTGCACTTCCACCCTGCCTGTTGCATGGTATTCAGGAAGGCTCCTGTGCCACAACCAACATCCAATATATTACCTGAATGTTTACCTGTTTCGCTATTCACCAGTTTCAATTTAGCAGAAAGGGTTCGCTTGCGTATCCGGTGGTAAAGTTTATTGATAAATCCTTGCTGTGTATCGCTGTGAGAAACATAATTATCGGAAGCATAATAAGCACCGATCGCCTGCTGCTCAGGAATGTCCTGGGTAAACCTTGCACTGCACTGGTCACAATGCCAGACAGCAAAGATCGCCTGTGATACCGTATTATCTTTAGCTGATAAAAATGGTTTGATGGAAGTACTCTTACAAACGGGGCATTGGGAATAATGAATCATGCAACTGTAATTATGGCTGCAAAGAAAAACATTTTATTGCTACTCAGCAATGCTATATGTTTTAGCTTCCGGTAAAATTTCAATCTTTTGTGTGTTGCCAAAATGGTTTATATCCGGTTTGTCGTTAAAATAAAAGAATAAAACAGCAGATGAAACTACAGCAAGGGCAGCAGCCCATATCCACCACCTGTCTTTCGACATAGCTTCTGCATCGGAATAATATGCAGCCATTTCGGTTGAGGTTGTTTCTTTGTCGCCAACAACCATTGCATGCGATGAAGTTGGATGTATCACCCTTTGAACTGATATATCCGGTAAAAAAGCCTTTGGTAATTCGATCGTTTTAAACACAAGGTTACCATCCGCATTTACATAGAACTTTCCTGCATTGGGCAATTTTTTTTCATTGTAAGCATCCATATTCTGCAGCGTATTACAATATTGCTTTAATAAAGCAGATGATTCAGCAGCACTGATATTCCTTTTAGCGGCAATAAATTCTATAAAATCATCTGAAGGCATCGGCGTTTCAAACAATTTTATTGTTGGGAGCGGTGCATCGATCCTTCCTTCTGAAAACTGCGCAACTGCATTGCAGTCTATGATCTTCAATACGCCTAAAGAAGGCAAAGGGCATTGCTTATTTTTAAACAAATACAATTCTATCAGATCTTCCATAAAGCAGTAAAATATTTTTAAAAGTCAAAGCGGATACCGCCCACCAAATTTAATCCATAAACCTGGTAATTATGCCAGCGTTCATATTTATCATTAAAAACATTGTTCACATCAAGCCATGCGCTGAATTGCTTTGTGATCTTGAACTCTGCCCCAAGACTAAGGTCAGAGCCAGGCTTGAAGGTGCGGCTTACATCTCCCTTATCTATATAATTTCCACCGCCAAACATATAAAAATCAGCTTTAAGCAATACCTGTTTAAATGCATACCAGCGCAAAGCACCGTTTATTTCAACAGGAATAGTATTCCATGCTTTGCCATTGGATTTCATTCCTGTGTAACCATTAAATGTAACACCGCCTGTAACCGTAAATTTATCCTGCATGATATAACTCAGATCCCCATGAACCCTGAAATTATCCACACGGCTTTCATTGGCGATCACAAATGATTTATTATCGCCATTAACAGCCGAAGTATCATTAATAAAGAAAGGAAGATCAGTATATCTTACAATTCCTGCTTTTGCATTAAAATTAAAATGATTGCCAAGACTTCCCTTTATGCCACCATAAAATTCCACTTCCTTTGTATTGGTTTGAGATGTAATGGTTGCCAGGTATGGATTAACAGCAGTTAAATTCCTGTAAGTATTTTTTACATAACGCCCGATCCATCCTGCCTGCAATGAAAATACCTTTTCTTTTAACTGGTACTCTCCATAGATATTAGGGAGCCACACAAACTTGCTGTTGTTCCAGGTTGGACTTATTCCTCCATTGATACTAAACTTTGGTGAAGTATAAACAAGTGATGGCGACACCTGCACTACATTGTTATTGAAATTATAGTTGTTGGCAACATAGCCCTTTGTAAAATAATTGGTGAAGTCGCCTTTCGCTTCAACCTTGAGTGCAAAATTATCTCCGAACTTCTTCTCTATTGGAGCATTCACAGCAAATGTTGTTTCATTCAGCTTCCCGATATTAGAAAATATATTTACAGAAACACTTGGATTATAACTGATACGGTACTCCGTGATATTTGTATTACGGATGCCGGCCGTGACGTTGATATCCTGGAAATGTTGCTTCACATCTTCCTTCTTATAATCGAATAAAGTATGATCATAACCATAGAGGAAATAATTATTCTGCCTCACACTTCCTGATCCGTACACTTCAAATTTCTTCGCAAAATAACTGGCGGTTGCCTTGCCTTCAAATTGCGAGTAATCCTGGTTTTTTATCTTTCCTTTTGAAGAAATATAACTTCCATACAGGTTCAACAGGGCAGTTTTACCATTGCCGAAACTTAGCCCCGCTTTCACATAAGGCGTACTGTAATTACCAAATCCTGCTTTTACATAGTTTCGTCCACCAAGATATAAATTGGTATCCTGCTGCAATGCCAATGGCCTGAGTGCGATGGGTTGATAAGCATAAAATAAATTTTGAGCAGGTATGATATAAGGACGCACAGTTGTTGATGTATCTGCCAGCAACTGTGAACCAGAGAAATTTATTTTCACCGCATTACGCAATACCGGTTTGAACGATGATGTAATATTAATAGATTGCTTTGTTGTATCCCTTTGGGCTTTTAACGCAAGTGAGAAAAAACATGCTGCTGTTATTAATAAAATATATCTGTACATGCTTGTCTTTTTAAAGTATAGGAATTTTAAAAGGTTCATATTTTATTAATTACCGATTTTAGAATTTTGTTTTTCTTCTGCAATGGCTGCATCCAGTTTTTGCTGGGCTTCATTTTTCAGTTCCGGTATCAATGCATTCTTTGCAACACTTTCATAAGTTGCCTTCGCATTGAAATAATCTTTCTGCTTCATGAAAATATCGCCGAGTAATATGTATGATTTCGTTACCCAGTTATCATAAGAACCTGTTTCCTTAATAACTGCCATTGCTGCTTTTTCTGCTGCGCTTACATTACCGAGAGACAGATCACAATTTGCTATCTCATACCTGGCTTCTGCACCCCAGGCCGTTTTATTGATTGCTGCTGCTGATTTGAATGATCCGATCGCAGCATTGCAATCGTTGGCAACCTGTTGTGATTTTCCAAGAACAAGGAATGCAATTGATTTATCATCTGTACTGATCCCCTTTCTTGTGAGCAGTTCTTTTGCCGCATCATTTGCAGAACTGTAATCTTTCAACAAGTAATAACTGCGGACCAATCCACGCAAAGCCTCTAATAAATTATCCTGGTTCACCGAATTGCTTCTCAACGATTCGAAGTATTTCTTTGCATTTGCATAATCCTTCAACTCAAAATAATTTATACGGGCTGCTGATAAGGTAGCTTTTTCAAAATACCTGTTCAAACCTTTGCTATTGACAAAAGCATAACCCTGTAAAGCATTCTGCCAGTCCTTGGCTTTTTCGTAACAATCACTTCGCAGGTAATTCGCATCCAGGATAAACGCACCATCAGGATACCTTGTGATATAATTGCTGAACCCGCTGATAGCAGCAGCACAATCATTATTATTATATTTTAATAAGCCTGCGTTATATGTCAAAGAATCCGCTTCACTCACGGAGATATTGATTCCGTTCTTTTTCATCAGGTCGATATATTCATTAGGCCTTCCTTCCTCAACATATATATCTTTTATGATACCAAGCGCTTCATCTGCTTCAGGTGATTGCGGATATTTCTGAATAAGTGCCTGGTAACTTGTCAATGCATCTTTGTTGTTATTACTGTTATAATAAGCAAGTCCAAGTTTTAAATACGCTCTTGGTTTTAAACCACCGGCTTCATTGGATGCAATGATATTGTTCAGGTAAGGAACCGCATCTTTGAATTTTTCATCAGCAATATAGGTAAGCGCAATTTCCATATTGGCATCCTGTAGCAAATTTGATTTAGGATATTGTTTTGAAATACTGTTGAGTATTTTTATTTTTTCGTTGCTGTTCTTTATGCCGGCTATCATTGCCTTCTGAAACATCGCGTAATCACTTTGTATCAGTGCATTGTTGATGATGTTATCATACATGCCATTTGCTTTTGTAAAATCCTTCAGCATATAGTAACAATCAGCGCTTCTTACATACGCATCCTGTTCCATTGATGAAGAAGCTGCAGATGTTTTTGTTGATACCTGTTCGAAATAACCCAATGCCTGCTTGTAATTTTCCTTTTGCAGGAAACTATAGCCGGTATTATACCTGGCTGCTGCAGGGTTTGCTTCGCCTTGTGCAGGAACATTTGCCTGCAGATAAACAGCAAGGCTCCTGATCGCTTCATCATAACGTTGCTGCCTGTAGGCGATCTCCCCTTTCCAGAAATTTGCATATGGAATTATATTACCAGAATTGCTGTTGACAAGAACTTTACTTAGCAAAGCATCGGCCTTCGTAAGTTCCTGGTCATTTATATATTCAATGGCACGGCCATAAAGAATGCGTGGGTATGCTTTCTGCATGGCTGCTGTGGGCTTGTCAAATGATTCATACAATGCCAGTGCATCACTGAAATTATTTGTATTTGCCATCAGGTTCACCAGTATTTCTTTTGCTTCGGTGTCATACTCAGAATTCGGGTAATCCTTTATGTATTTTTTCATTTCATTCAAAGCCACATCCTGGTAACCCAATTCATAAGAAAGCTTTGCATAGTTAAATCTTGAAACCTGTTGTTGTTTTGCATTGCTGTTATTGTAGGCACAATACTGGAAGGCATTGCGTGCATTTGATTTCTGATTGGTCTTCAAATACAGGTCGCCCAAAAGGTACATACTGTTCTGCCCCATTGAATCACGTTCATTGCTCAACTGTTTGAAGCCATCAATTGCATCCTGCGTGCGTTCTTCCTTGTAATAACAATAGCTGAGTTCATACAGTACTTCCTTGGTGACTTTATTACTGCCCTTTACATAATCTTCCAGTAAGGGAAGCGCTTTTTTGTAATTCTTCTTTTCGAAATAAAGCTGGCCTGTAAGGAGTTTCAATTGCTTTTCATAATACAGGCTTGTTCCCCTTCCAAGTACGCTTTCACCATATGTAAGTGCTTCTTCTTTTTTCCCCTGGAAATAATATATCTCAGCAATATAATAAGGAACAACTCCTTTGTATTCATCAAAAGTTTCAACCAGTTTAAAAGACTTCAGTGCTTCACTGAATTGTTTATCGTGGTAAGAAATAAAACCATAATAATAATTTGCCGGGATATAATACTTATTGGAAGGAAGCTGAACGATCTCATAAAAAAGCGGTTTTGCCTGGGCAAACTGTTTTAAGTTGAAATATGAATAGGCTTTCTCAAATTTCGAATCTGCGATCTGCTCATTGCTCAGGTTATCGTAACCAGCAAGATCAAAACTCTCAACAGCTTTGCTGTATTCATCATTTAAGAAATAATAATGTGCCAGGTGAAAACTCATGATCTCCCTTCTCGGCTGATTACTTACTGCATCAATGTATTGAACGGCATCTTCCTTGCCTATTGGCTGCATCAGCCTTAATTCACAGATGATGTAACAGAAACTCGCATCTTCATTTACATAACTGTGATCACTCCCGGTATTTTCAGGATAGGCAGTTTTCAGTTCTTTCAACAATGGATAAGCAAGTGCATACTGTTCTTTTACGAAAAATTCTTTTGCTTCTTTGTATTTAATTTCGGGATCTGTAACAGCGTGTGTGGGTTGTGAAAATGATATAAAAAAAAGTGCTGAAAAAAACAGCGATAAAATTATTTTTTGCTTCATTGTTGGGTTAATTGGTTGTTTACCGGTGCAAATGTAAAATCTGTTGAGCATCAACAAACATTATTCCAAAAGAAATTGTTTCTGCTGATATAATTGTAAACAAAACGAATCTATCTTTAAAACGCTGTTAAAAGAATGATAAAAGAATTTTTATTATTTTAAAAACTGTACTCAGATTATAAACAGTGTTGCTTATTTTTACAACCAATCAACAAACCAGATACTAATGAAAAAACTTCTCACAACAAATTATTCTGCAGGTGCATTCAATACAGCCATGTTATTAATGAGACTGGTCTTCGGAATATTGCTCATGAACCACGGCTATGGCAAGCTTGCTCATTTCAATGAAACAGCACAGCACATGCCTTCCCTTTTTGGCATGAGCGGAACAATAACAACAGCGCTGGTTGTATTCGCAGAATTCTTTTGTGCACTTTTTGTTGTACTTGGTTTATTTACCAGGCTGGCCTGCATACCAGTTATCATCTGCATGGCGTATGCATTGTTCAAATCTCACAACGGGGATGTTTTCGGACAAGGTGAAATGGCTTCACTTTATTTAAGTGCATACTTTGTATTTCTTATCATCGGACCGGGAAAAGTAAGTGTGGATGGAATGATCGGGAAATAGTTAAAAGTTATAAGTTGATAAAGTTAGCAAGCATAAGTAACGAACTTTATCAACCTTATTAACTTTATCAACTCAGTTAACTATCTAACCGCTTTCACAAATGTTCATCACAGAAACTCAAATAAGGATCCACTACGCACTCACAGACCAGATGGGTGTGGTTTATCACGGACACTATGCACAGTTTTATGAGATAGCCCGTACAGAAGCCATCAGGCAGGTAGGTTATACATACAAAGACATAGAAGCGATGGGTATCATTATGCCGGTGATCGACATTCACAGCCGTTTTCTACGTCCTGCTAAATATGATGATTTAATAACAGTAAAAACGATATTGAAAGAATTACCCGGCCACCATAAGATCGTATTTCACCACGAAATATATAACGAAGCCGATGAATTACTGAATACAGGAGATGTTACCCTTTATTTCATGAATGCAAAAGAAATGAAAAGGTGTGATATGCCGGAGCAGCTGAAGGATGTATTGAAACACTATTTTTGATTTGTGATATATGATTTATAATGTATGATTTGCTGAGAACACTAAGCATTCCATATCATACATCATAAATCATACATCATAGATACTATGCTCTGTTATGATCTGCCTTCCAGTCCTTAATCGCTTTTTTAATTTCAGAAGGTTTCATATTTTCTTTTACTGCACGATGAGCTAATTCAACAAATTCACTGTTAGGTGCAAAACGAAGTGCTACAAATTGTCCCATAGTTAATTTACTGTCGGGAAGATTACCAGTAATTGCAAAATACCGCAAACTTTCTTCTGCACGGATGGCCCTGTCCTGTGCTTTCAATGCAAACACCCTCGCATACCAGGCTACCAATACAAGTGTAAAACCAATCAGTAAAAAGAGGACAGGTGTCATCAAACCAAACATTCCTGTTGAATAGCTACGGTATAATTTTATGGCTGATCCGGTGATGATGGCAATGATCAAAAGGAAAGTTACATAATGAAATAAAGGCACCATACGTGAATGGTTCTTGTAATTTTGTTCCTGCATAAAAAGTTAGTTTTGGGGTTATTTAAATTGGAAATTACTTTAAAAGATCCAGAATCTTCCACATTTTTTCCCTTACTGATCCGGGGCTACCGTCAAAATTATTTACAATGAATGAAAAAATGTATTCATTGCCGCTTTTACTTTTTACATAACCAGCATATGATCTTACACCACCTATATAACCGTCTTTCATTTTTATACCATTGATTTCGGGAAGCGCATTATAAAAAGAACTGAACCAGGGACGGCCTTTTGCATATTGCAATACTTTCACCAAAGCAATTGTTGTAACCCGGTTTGCAGGAGAAAGCCCGCTGCCGTCAATGATATTTAATGCAGATTTTTCAACCCCGTTCCTGCTCCAGAAATCTTTTATGATGGCAACACCGGTATCAGTTGACCCGGTTGTTGCTTTTTCGTAAGCAATTGTTTTTACCAACGCTTCTCCATATAAGTTCACACTCTTTTTAAGGAACCAGTAATTAATGCTATCCATTGGCGGTGAAGTAACGGTAAGGATTGTTTCCTCTGATGAATTACTGGTGCCCTGAATCAAAAAACCGGTATTGGAGCCTTCACTGATGGCGATATTATTTTGCATGAGATAACTCCTCAACCCTTTTATAAAAACTTTCCCGGGATCTGGCATTGAACCCGAGATGGTAAAATTATTTTGCCCCGGAGGAATTGTTCCTGTTGCAAAAGCAGTGGGATTGTAAGGTGCTGAATAGATATAAGCATTATCACCACTGCCCTTCTTTCCTGAGGTTATATAATTGGAGACGGGTATCTCTGCTGAAACAGGATCAAAGCTTTTTATTGTTGTCGGCGTCCCTTCAGAATTTGCAGATATTAATGCAAGTTCATATTGATTTTCATGCCAGTTGAATGGCCAGGCTCCTGCACCATAATAATTTCCGATATCCTGCCACACCCAGCCATCGGGAACAGGCTGATGCGTGAAACTGCTGTTATTGATAAGTACATCAGATCCAAGAAGGTTTATGTTGTTCTTTTTCAAAGCTGCCGTTATGTTCCTGTAAACATTATCCATTTTGGTTGATTCCCAGCGCCAGCTTCCCATTGTTGGATCTCCGGATGCATCTATGAGTAAACAAGTGCTGTCATTCGATTTACGTATTTTAATAAGGGTTTTATATTGATATTCTTTTCCCAGCAATTCAAATGCAGCAGCACTTGTAACTACTTTCTGGCAACTTGCCGGTGCCAAACCAACTTGGGCATTCTTTTCAAATACAGATCTGCCGGTCTTTCCGTCAACAATGTACAGGCTGATAATAGCGTGTTCAAACTGGCTTTCCTGTTCAAGCTGGCTTACAGATTTTCCTATCCGCTCACTGAGAGATTGCCCGAAAATAGTATTGAAAAATAATAAACTAAAAACTAAACAAACTGTTTTCATGATTGGTTATATCTTGCATTAAAATTAGAACATTTAAAAAGAAATAATGATAAATACAAGCATCATTACCATTGGAGATGAATTGCTGATAGGACAGGTTATCGACACGAACAGTGCCTGGATGGCCCAGCAATTGAACAAAGCCGGAATAAAGGTTAACAGGCGGATAGCCGTTGGCGATACTGCTGATGATATATTGAAAGCCCTGGATGAAGAAACCCTTCATGCCGACATTGTTTTAATAACCGGCGGGCTGGGCCCTACCGCTGATGACATTACCAAACCATTGCTGTGTAAGTATTTTAATGGGAAGATGATCGTGAATGAAGCTGCACTTGCCAATGTGAAATACCTTTTTGAAAAAGTATTTAAACGGGAGATCACTGAAAGAAATATAAAGCAGGCTGAAGTGCCGGATGTTTGTACGGTCATTCAGAACAAAAGAGGATCTGCACCCGGCATGTGGTTTGAAAAAGCAGGAAAGATATTTGTAAGTATGCCCGGCGTACCACATGAAATGAAAGGAATGATGGAAGATGATGTTATACCCGAACTGAGGAGAAGGTTCGACCTGCCATTTATCGAACACAGAACATTGATGACATTCGGCATTGGTGAATCTGCCATCGCCGACATGATACAGGAATATGAAGAATCACTTCCTGAAAATATCAAACTGGCCTACCTGCCCAATTATGGGATGGTGCGTTTACGGTTAACCGTAAGCGGATCAGATAAAGCTACTCTTGATAAAATACTGGATGAAAAATTCTCAACATTACAGCAACTGGTTTCTGCCAATATTGTTACCAACCTGGATGAGAAAATGGAGGGCGTGCTGGGCAAGTTGCTGGTACAAAAAAACAAGACCATGTGCACGGCTGAAAGTTGCACTGGCGGCTACATAGCCCATCTTATAACTTCCATACCGGGTTCATCTGCATTTTACGATGGCAGCGTGGTCACGTATTCCTATAAAGCCAAAGAAGACCTTTTACAGGTAAATCACGAAACGCTGGTTGAAAAAGGGGCCGTAAGTGAAGATGTGGTAAGGGAAATGGCCAAAGGTGCATTGCAGCATATCGGATCTGATTATGCCATTGCTGTTTCAGGAATTATGGGCCCTGGCGGCGGCATGCCCGATAAACCGGTGGGAACTGTATGGATAGCCGTTGGCAATAAAGAAAAGATTGTTACCCAAAGACTACATTTCCGTTTCGAAAGGCAATTGAACATACAACTTACTGCTGTCAATGCTTTGAACATGCTCAGGAAGTTCATATTGGATAATTGACCGTTTTCCCGAAAGATGCCATCCTCCGAATAAAACAGATTTACTTACATTTGCCCTTAATTAATCGATTATATTAATTTATTTGCAGCTATATGAGTTTAGTAGACCTAGTAATGCCAAAGCTTGGCGAAAGCATCATGGAAGCCACCATCCTGAAATGGCATAAACAACCCGGCGATAAAATAGCACAGGATGAAACCGTGCTTGACATTGCAACCGATAAAGTTGACAGTGAAGTGCCTTCCACAGCAGAAGGTGTTATAGAAGAGATCCTCTTCAAAGAAAATGATGTTGTTCCCATTGGTACCGTTATCGCAAGAATAAAAGTGGGCGCAGGCGCATCGCAACCTTTGAACCCGATCACAGCACCTGTAAAAGAATATGAGGAAGCAAAAGTGGTGGAAGAAATTCCATATCAACCTTCAAATTCAGGAAATAATGCAGCTTCAAATAACACACCCCGTTTTTATTCACCACTGGTATTGAATATTGCCGCAAGCGAGGGCATCAGCATGAGTGAACTGGAAAATATACCAGGCACCGGCCAGGATGGAAGGGTAAGCAAAAAAGATATCCTGGCCTATGTTGCCGGAAAAGGTACTGTTAGTCACAAACCAACAGCTATCAGCCAGCCACCAGCTGCTGAAAATACCAACACACAGATCGCAGTGGCAAGTAATCAACAGGTCGCTGCAAGCAGTTCTAACAACTACCCCGGCAATGTTGAGATAATTGAAATGGACCGCATGCGCAAGCTGATAGCCAAACACATGGTTGACAGTAAAGCAACGAGTGCACACGTTACCAGTTTTGCAGAATGTGATGTTACCAGCCTGGTATTGTGGAGGGAAAAAGTGAAAAAGGAATTTGAAAAAAGAGAAGGAGAAAAAATTACATACACACCACTTTTCATAGAAGCCATTGTAAAGAGCCTGAAAAAATATCCTTTGCTGAGCAGTTCTGTTGATGGCGATAAGATCATCATTAAAAAAGACCTCAACATCGGTATGGCAACGGCTTTACCAAGTGGAAACCTGATCGTTCCTGTTATTAAAAATGCGGATCAGTTAAACCTTACGGGGTTAACAAAACAGGTTAACGGACTTGCCAATGCTGCCAGGACAAATAAATTGAAACCCGATGATACCATGGGTGGAACCTTTACCCTGACCAATGTAGGAACA
>Ga0209023_10005741_pt1 | contig 13408 bp, 14 predicted proteins | sample LakOneMetagenome_FD_187468 | JGI IMG/M metagenome (GOLD analysis project Ga0209023, IMG submission 187468) | Freshwater and sediment microbial communities from Lake Erie, Canada (SPAdes) (version 2) | ecosystem: Environmental > Aquatic > Freshwater > Lentic | place: Lake Erie, Canada...
TGCTGCAGAAAGTCCATGCGCGGGTTTGAGGTCAGTCAAGCAATGTTTCGGGAAAGCTGCGGATTTGAAGAGAATCCGCGGCTTTTTGCTGTGAACAGTTCTCGCCCCCTTGCCATCTGCCCCGGCCTGCGCAAAAGGGGCCGTGAGCGGTAACAGGAAGCGCCGTCATGTCTCATGATAAACAGAACTTGCGCGGGGCGCTTACAGCGTTGCTGTCGATGGGCATCTACGCAACGCATGATGTCGTGGTGAAAAGTCTTGGTGCTTCCTATACGCCGTTCCAGATCGTCTTCTTCTCGTCTGTCCTGAGTTTTCCGCTGGTGACGCTCTTCATCCTTCAGGAAAAGGAAGGCGGCAGCCTGAGGCCACGCAATCCGGGATGGGTGGCGATACGGACACTATCGACGATCGTCACCACGGTTTCGGCGTTCTACGCGTTCAGCAAGTTGCCGCTTGCCCAGACTTACGCAATCCTCTTTGCGATTCCCTTGCTGATCACGGTTCTGTCGATCCCCATTCTGGGTGAGCGGGTACGACTGAAGCGCTGGATTGCCGTCATCGTCGGGCTTGCCGGGGTGCTGATCGTTCTGCGACCGGGGCAAGCTCCGCTGTCGATCGGGCATCTGGCGGCGCTGCTCGCAGCATTTACCGGTGCCATCGCCGCCATTTCGGTTCGCAAGGTCGGGACAGACGAACGTGCCGTCGTCATGCTGATCTATCCGCTTGTCGGCAACTTCTTCGTCATGGGAGCGGCCCTGGCGTTCGTATATGAGCCGATGCCCATTCAACATCTGGGACTTCTGGCGGTGATCGCCGTCTTCGGTCTGTGCGGCGCCGTCCTGTCGATCCTGGCCTATCAGATGGCGGAGGCAGTTATTGTTGCTCCGATGCAGTACAGCCAGATCCTGTGGGCCATCATCTATGGCTATTTCCTTTTTGACGAGCGCCCCGACACACCGACGCTGATCGGCTCTGCAATCGTCATCGCGTCGGGCATTTACATCGTCTTGCGTGAAACACGGGTCGGAAGCAGTTCCCAACAACCCGTGCTGGAGACCCGAGGCAAGAACGAGACGATTACTACGCCTCGATCGAGCCTGCTGCAGCGCCTTCTGAACCCGGTGGGCCGTTCCGGCCGCTGAGGTTCGCTCGGGGCTTGCAAATGGCCCCGCGAATCTGTAACCCCCCGCCCACGGTCGGAGCGTAGCGCAGCCTGGTAGCGCACCTGCTTCGGGAGCAGGGGGTCGGAGGTTCGAATCCTCTCGCTCCGACCAATTTCCCGATATCTTTCAAACGACGTCAAGCACATGGCCTTGCGATTGCACGCCCCTTCGCTCAGGGTGCGGCGGTGACGCATGAAACTCCGAGGAGACCATGAAGGTAGGTTTGGTCTGTCTGGCATTAGCTTACGTGCTGAGTCAGTTCTACCGGGTGTTCCTTGCAGTTCTGACCCCAACACTGATCAAGGATCTGGGAATAACACCGGGCGATCTCGCAATTTCGTCAGGGCTTTGGTTCATGGCATTTGCGTTGATGCAATTTCCAGTGGGCTGGGCGCTGGATCACATTGGTCCACGACGAACTGCAGCGTGGTTGATGGGTGTGGGAGGGGCGGGAGGCGCGCTCGTGTTCGCTCTGGCTCAAGGACCTATGGCGCTGCACCTGTCAATGGTGCTGATCGGAATGGGCTGCTCACCCACGCTGATGGCGTCCTACTACATTTTTGCCCGCATCTATTCCCCAAAAGTGTTCGGCACGTTGGCCGGAGCTACTGTCGGCGTCGGTTCACTGGGCAACATTCTTGGTGCGACTCCCTTAGCGTGGCTTATCGGGGCGGTGGGTTGGCGCGAAACACTGGCCGGGCTCGCGGGCGTCACGCTCATTGTGTCAATACTGATCTATCTGCTTGTCCGCGACCCGGATCGGCTGGGTGGAGAGCGCCGCGTCGAAGGCTCTTTGTTGGATGTCATAGGCATTCGGGCCTTGTGGCCGATCATGGCGCTGATGCTTGTAGCCTATGCGCCCGCTGCGGTGATCCGGGGACTTTGGGCGGGACCCTTCTTCAGTGACGTTTACGGAGCGGATACTCTAAAAATTGGAACGGCAACGCTGGTCATGGGACTTGCAATGGTTGTCGGCAATTTTGCGATGGGGCCGCTTGATCGGCTTACGGGATCACGCAAGTGGGGTGTCGTGGCAGGCGTGTTCCTGTCAGTGATTTGCCTTGCTGTATTGGTACTTTGGCCTGATATCGGGCAGTGGTCAGCGATCTGGTTTCTGGCCGGGCACGGCATGTTTGGTGCAACATTCGGGGGCATCATGTCACACGGGCGCAGTTTCCTGCCGCCGCATCTGATCGGACGTGGCGTCAGTTTCATTAACATGTTTGCTATTGGTGGGGCTGGCATCTTGCAATTTGCATCCAGGCCGGTTTACCGGATTGCATCAGAGGCGGGCGATCCGGTCCACACCTTCCGCATGGTGTTCCTGACATTTCTGGTGCCGTTGTGCATCGGGCTGGTTATCTATCTTTTCAGCCGTGACAATCGCGTCTAGTCAGAGCCATGGCGAACATTTCTGCAAATCTGACCGAGATTGAGGTTATTGCGCCGAACCTGAAGCGGCGGTTGTCTGGTGTCACCACGACCGTTGTGCGGTTGGTGCCCTTGCAGGCCAAGAGTATCAGAATAGTTACGACTGGGCCGGGGTTGCCCGCAGACCTGCCACATGTGGCCTTGGCGAAGATGTTCCTTTTGCCGCGTGGGCGCTGGCGCGTTTGGCATGCCCGGCGCAACACTGAAATGGCGCTAGGCTTGATCTTACGCCACATTTTCAGGCGCCGTCTGCGGCTTCTGTTCACATCTGCGGCGCAGCGCCATCACAAGCCGTTCACCAGATGGCTGATCCGACGGATGGACCGGTTGGTGGCGACCTCGCCACAAGCGGCGGGCTATCTGGAGTGTCCGGCGACAGTGGTGATGCACGGGGTAAACTGCGATACTTTTCATCCGGCCGAAGACAAAGTGGCGCTGCGTAAGGCGCTTGGCTTGCCTGAGAACGCGCTTCTGATCGGTTGCTTTGGCCGGATCCGGGCACAAAAGGGCGTAGACCTGCTTGTAGACGCGGCAATTGATCTTTTGCCATCTCGACCTGATTTGCAGATCATCTTCACCGGGCGAGTGACAGAAGATCAGCGCGGTTTCTACGACGAACAATTGGCTCGTCTCACGGCTGCTGGCCTGCAAGAGCGGGTCACCTTTGCAGGAGAAGTACCGTGGGAGCGCATTGTCGATCTCTACCGGTCCCTCGATCTGTTTGTGGCACCGGCTCGCTGGGAGGGTTTTGGCCTGACGCCCCTTGAGGCAATGGCCTCGGGAGTGCCGACAGTCGCTTCGCGCGTTGGAGCCTTCGATGCCTTAATCCGCGATGGCGAGACGGGGAGCCTTGTTCCCCGTGATGACGCGAAAGCCCTTACTGAGGCGATCCGCAGTTGGGTCGACGACCCACAACGGCTGAGGAGTGCATGTCCCATGGCGCGCGCGCATGTGCTGGCCAACCATCGAATTGAGAGCGAAGCCGAAGCATTGGTGAGCATATACCGTGAGATGTTGAGGGTAGAATGACGCGGCTCGGGTTTCTGATCGCCCGCACCTTGCGGCAGGAAACGCCTATCTCATCGCTTTCGGTCGGCAGACAGAGACTGCTTGCCGACCTGCACGGGCGTAGCGTTGCATTGGTTGGGAATGCGAGATCGCTTTCGGAGAAAGCGCTTGGTGCTGAGATAGATGCTGCTGACCTCGTCGTCCGCATCAATAGGGCGCCCACTCCTTCGGCCGTGTCTCACGGTACTCGGACCGACTGGCTGGCGCTTGCGACGTCGCTGGCGGATGGCGATCTGGAGCGCATTAGGCCCAAGCGCATTCTTTGGATGTCTCACAAGCGCAAGCGCCTGAGTTGGACCGTCGCAAGTTCAGAGGGCTTCTACTTGCATCCTTTGGAAGACTACGAACGTTTGAAACAGCAATTGGGATCGCCGCCGACGACGGGAGCAATGATGATTGACCTTCTGTCGCAAAGTGACCTCAGGCGGCTCACGCTTTGCGGCTTCGATTTCTTCGCCAGCCTGTCTTTGACAGGCAGCCGTACAGCAGATCAGGTTCCACACGATTTCGGCGCCGAGAAACGCTTCGTCGAGGAACTGGTGGCGAGAGACCAGCGGATTTCGCTGACCTGAGGGTCACAGGCAATTTCCCAAGCGCAGGACTGCCGCATCTTTCGCTTTTATTGCCGGAAACGATCGTTTAAGTGGCCTCTTCGGAAGTAAAGGAGACCCCAGATGGGCTACAAGGTCGTTGTTGCCGGCGCCACGGGGAACGTGGGCCGTGAAATGCTGAATATCCTGGCGGAACGTGAGTTCCCGGTGGACGAGATTGCCGTACTTGCATCGCGTAAGTCGCTCGGCACCGAAGTCAGCTTTGGCGACAAGACCCTGAAGACAAAGGATCTGGATACTTTCGATTTCACTGGATGGGACATTGCGCTTTTTGCAGTGGGCTCGGACGCGACGAAGATCTATGCGCCGAAAGCGGCAGCAGCAGGTTGCGTCGTCATCGATAACTCGTCGCTCTATCGCTACGACCCGGAGATTCCGCTTGTCGTTCCTGAGGTGAACCCGGAAGCGGTTGAGCAGTACAAGAAAAAGATGATCATAGCGAACCCCAACTGCTCAACCGCGCAAATGGTGGTGGCGCTGAAGCCGTTGCACGACCGCGCGAAAATCAAGCGTATCGTCGTAGCGACCTACCAGTCGGTGTCTGGCGCGGGCAAAGCTGGGATTGACGAACTGTGGGACCAGACCAAGTCGATCTACAATCCGGTTTCGGAAGTGCCGCCGAAGAAGTTCACCAAGCAGATTGCCTTCAACGTGATTCCACATATCGACGTCTTCCTTGACGATGGCTCGACCAAGGAAGAATGGAAGATGGTTGCTGAAACCAAGAAAATTCTCGACAAGTCGATCAAGGTAACGGCGACCTGCGTGCGTGTGCCGGTGTTCGTTGGGCATTCGGAAGCGATCAATATCGAAACCGAAGAATTTCTCGACTGGCAGGAGGCTCAAGACATCCTGCGCGAGGCACCGGGGATCATGGTTGTCGATAAACGCGAGCCGGGCGGCTACATCACGCCCATCGAGTGTGTCGGCGAATATGCCACCTACGTCAGCCGTATCCGTCAGGATTCGACCATCGATAACGGCCTGAATCTGTGGTGCGTTTCGGACAATCTGCGCAAGGGTGCGGCTCTGAATGCCGTGCAAATCGCCGAGACACTTGGGAAGCGCTGCCTGAAGAAGGGCTGAACCTAGGCAACCAACATATTTAGTGAAGAATGAAGAGGGCACCCCACGCGGGTGCCCTCTTGCTTTTCTATCGCGTAAGGCGAACTTTGATTGCAGTCGTTTTGGAGTTTCAGATGCGATTTGTTTTGGTACCCGCTCTGCTAGCGGCCCTCCCCGTTCACGCGGAGACGATCGAAGCAATCGGTCATGTCGACCGGGTTACGCTGTTTCCCTCAGGTGCTGCCGTTGTCCGAAAGGTTGATGTGACTCTGCCAAAGGGTGCAAGCACGCTGGTGGTTTCGGGGCTGCCTGCCGAAACTGATGCTGCAAGTTTGCGCATTGCGGCGCCGGATGGTGTGAACGTTGAAGCAACGAGCCTGATGCAAGACAGGCTGCCGGCTGTCGCAGACAGGCCCAGCGCCGATGTGCAGGCTGCACAGGCCGAGGTTGACCGCCTTGGCGAAGTGTTGCGCACCAAGGAACTTGGAGTGGCGGGGATCAGAGCCAAGGCCGAAGCGGCACAGCAACAGTTGTTGTTCTTGCAAGGGCTTGGCCAGAACCGGGCCGTTTCTGGGTCATTGGAAGACCTTCGCGCCTTGACATTGATGGTTGGCGAGGAGGCGCTGGCAGCACGGCAAGCCGCAGTCAATGCAGAAGCGGAGGCCGTCGCGGCGGACCTGGCTTTGAAGGGTGACCGTGAGGCGCTCGAGAGCGCCAGACAGGCGCTGGCTGCTTTGACTGACGACACTGCCAATGGCGAACTTCTTAGGCTGGATGTGGAGGCGACAGCGGACGGGCCAGTCGAGTTTGAGATAACCACATTCGGGTCAGGAGAGTGGGCGCCAATCTATGACGTCTATCTGACACGCCAAGGCGGTGCAGCGTTGACGATCAAGCGCGGAGTCATGATTGCGCAGGACAGCGGAGAAGATTGGCGAGGTGTCGATTTGACTATTTCGACAGCTCAACCTGGGCAGCAAAGTGATCCCGGCAGGCTTTGGCCCGACCATCGAAGCATCATCAGCAAGGAGGAACTGGAGAAGTATCGTGCAGGGTTGGATGAAACGGGAGGGATGGCAGAACCGGTTTCCGAACCTGTAATGGTTGAAGCTAAATCCATGGGTTACACGCTCAACTATCAGGGCTCGACCGTTACGTATCATTTCCCGCGCCGTGTTGACCTCCGGTCCGGAGCTGAAACACTGAGGCTGCCATTGGGCGAAATGGTTTTGGCACCAGAGATCAGCGCCGTCGCAGTGCCAATGTACGAACAGTCCGCATTCCTTCAGGCTGAGTTCAAGAACGACAGCTCTGAGATAATCCTGCCCGGACCTGCCATGCTTTATCATGATGGAGCGATGGTTGGTCAGCACGACATGCCCCTGATTGCGGCTGGCGATAGGGTCAAACTCGGCTTTGGAGCCATCGAGGGCATTCGGTTGAAGCGTACCAAACCATATCAAATGCAAGCGCAGGAAGGGCTGATCACCTCGTCGAACAGGATGGACGAAGTTTCGTTGATTTCAGTCGAAAACCTGACGAACGAGAATTGGCAGGTTCAGTTGCTGGATCAGGTCGCCTACTCCGAGCAAAGTGACCTGGCCATCTCCTACAAGGCAGCGCCGCCAGAAACCCAGTCAGACGTCGAGGGACGGCGCGGCATTCTGAGGTGGGATTTTGACCTCGCACCCGGAGCAAAGCAGGAGATCAGGCTTGAGCAGACATTGAGCTGGCCGGATGGGCAGGTTCTTCAGTAGGCAAGGGGGACGCGGCAGATGCTCTCCAGCTATCCGCGGTTCTTGAAAAGACTTTCTGCACCGTCATGCGGAACTCGCCTGTATCGCTGGCGCAAATGTTGCTGAGCCTTACGGTCGTTTTTGAAATGTCGAGCAGGTTGAAACTGTTCCCGACGCCCCGAAGACGGTCCGAGAGGCCGGTGCCCGCCTGAACGAACAGCACGCCAGGACGTGCCGTAAAGGGTGCGACATGGGCAGTATGGATATGCCCGCTAAGTACTATGTCGGTGCCGTTTTCCGCTAGAGCGTGTAGCGCCCGTGCCGCCCCTCGCATCGGGGTTTTGTTGCTTCCCGGCAGTTCCTGGAGCGGATGGTGCATCACTGCGATGCAGGTTCGTTCCGATTCAGTCGCAAAAAGGCTGTTTACGCGCGCGAGTGCACGCCGCGACAAACGCCCCTGTTGCCAAGCGAAACGATTGACGGAGTTGAGACCGACAACGACGATTTCTTCGTCCGACCAGTTAGGCTCCAGATCGGTTGCGATATATCTGCGGTATCTTCGCCAGGGAGCCAGAAAGCGTACGAATAGATTTTCTAGCGGGGTGTCGTGATTGCCGGGAACCGACAGTGTCGGCGCGTCTAGACGACTTAGAAACTTCGCCGCTTCCTCGAACTGCCAGTGGCGGGCACGTTGCGTATAGTCACCGGAAATCACGATGAGATCAGTTTTCAACCCGTTGATGGCTTCCACCAACGGCCCGACGAGACTCTGCGATATTCGGCCAAAATGAAGATCGGACAGATGGACTATGCGCCTCACCCGGTCTTCTCCGGAAGGATGATCCGGAGCGCATCATGGCGGATGCTGAATTTCAGCGGCGTCGCCATCCGGCGCTTTTCGCCGTCGAAAGCGACCAACTCGCGACGGCGGCGCGTTGTGACGACGATTTGCTCAGCGTCAATCAGGTCAACGTCGCGACCAACGACCAGCTTCTTTCTCACCAGCCGCCAGGCAAGGCGAAACAGGGCGGTGCGGCTGGACCCGTGAGCGATGAACATCGCAAATCGGTCGTGACTAATGGTTTTTGCTCCGGTCAGCCCGTACTGCTCAAGCTGATAGGCGGAGCGGGCGATGAACAAGAGGGGACTGCGCACTGTGCGGGTTTGGCCATCTGCGGTGATCGTCAACCTTCGCGACGATTGAAACCTGATGAACGTCTTGATCACCGACCAGTAGGCAACCATCCGGCTGCGGCCAAACCGCGCATAGGTATTTTCGCGCTCGCGGAGAATCTGGGGATAGATTCCTATGCTGGCATTATTGAGGAAGGGTTGACCGTTGACTTCACCTACCGAGATTTCGTGGGGTCTACCGGACAGGATCGCAGCTGCCGCCAGAGCCGGGTCTTCTGACATGCCAAGACCTCGGGCGAAATAGTTGAATGTTCCGAGGGGAAGCACGGCAAAGTGTACGTCCTTGTCGAGCAAAACGGAGGCGACACCTACTGCTGTTCCATCGCCGCCCGCGGCGACGATGGTGTCAAACCCATCTGCCAAGGCATTTTCGACAGCTTTGCCGATAGAATAATTTTGATCCCATTCGCGCCGAGTTGTGCCTGGGCCAAAGACTTCCATTGCATTCTTCACCGCTTCGCCGTCGCGGCTGTTAAGTCCGGAGCCGGGATTGGTCAAAACGCAGATTCGTTCGTTTGTCTTTAACGGCATTCCAACCCGCACGACGAGGATTTACGGGACAACAGTCGAAAGCCATTTTCGGTTCCACGCATTGCGTGTGTCAGTTTCAAGCAACGAGACGAACGGCCGCAGTAGGCTCGGCACATTGCGCCGATTGTGAAGTGGGAAATGGAAATCTCGTTTTGAAGCGCAAAGTAAGTTCGAGAAGGTCCAGGCCTGCTTCGGCGGCTGGCATCAGAGGCCGAATCTTCGGCCATGTACACAATTGCAGCCCCTGCTCGGCGTGAATCCGGAGCGCAAACCCCTCGATGCGCAAACGATGCTGGAGTTCAACCCAGTCTGATGCTTCGCGGCCTATATTCGCCAAGCGCTGCTCCACTGTGAGAGGGGTGAGAAGAACTGCTCGAAGAATCGCGTCAAGTTCGTCCGATGGCCTTGTTCCACGTGCGTGTGCAAGCCTACCCAGCGCGAGCAGCAGAGTGTCAGATAGACTGACGGAAACAGGTACATCCTTCGCCATAGGCAAAGGATGTCCGATTCTGGTTAAGGAAATCTGGGCAACAGAGGTCAGACGGCCGCCCAATATTGCTGCACGCCTGAAGTGACCTATCAGATCGGCTGGAACTGCAAAGTTTGGGGGTCGTATTGTTCCAGACTGCCATCACCAATGTCGTTCCAAAGTCCGTGCAAGGTCATTTCGTCTTTCTCGACGAGCGACCTCACAAACGGGAACGACATCAGGTTTTCAAGGCTGATCAGAATAGCTTCCTTTTCAAGCGCCTCGGTTCTGGTCGCCGTGTCGACAATATCTTTGACGCGCTCGTAACCAGGGCGCAACATGTCCATCCAGCGACCTACAAAGCTAGATTTTTCTTCGAGATGCGGCGCATGACCGGTACACATTGCCTCACAGCCTTGGACCCCGCCACAACTTGAATGACCCAGCACGATGACATGCGCGACCTTGAGGGTCGTCACCGCGTACTCAACAGCAGCAGAGGTACCGTGGTATTCTCCGTCCGGATTGTAGGGGGGGACGAGGTTTGCGATATTTCGATGAATAAAGAATTCGCCTTGGTCAGCACCAAAGATTGACGTGACATGCACGCGCGAGTCGCAGCATGAAATGACCATTGCTCGGGGTCTCTGGCCGTCTTCGGCCAGACGTTTGTACCAGGCCTTGTTTTCTACCCAAGTTGTCGCCTTCCAGCCGTGGTAGCGCTGGATGAGGTAGGTCGGCAAAGGTTTGGCTTTGTCCATCGTCAGTCCCTTCCTGCTTCGCGCACATCTCTAAGGTTTGCGACGCTCAAGTTCGAGTACATTCTTTGCGAAACCCGCAGGAACCGGGAATCTGGGAATTGCGGCTTCTGACTTTGGCCGCCCTTGGCAGACTGCCCTTGCAGACGGCGATTGACGGGCTAGGTTGGAAGCAGTCTGATCAAATACCGGGATATCATGACCGATTTCGCCTTTGCGACCTCCGACTCCCCATCATTGCCTCTCTACCTTGTTGAGGAAGTGGATGCGCCTGATTTTGCAAAAGGTCTCCCGGCACCTTCGCGCCGCTGGCTTGAAGCTCTTGCGTTCAAGGGAACTCTTGGACAGGTAGGGGTGCTTCCGGGAGAAACTGGCAACCCCGTTGGGGCGGTGTTCGGGATGGGCTGCGGGCGAACGCGCAGCAGAGGTCGCTTCCATTTGGCACAGGCCGCGGCGCTGCTACCGGACCGTATTTGGCATCTTGAAGGAAACTTTTCTTCAGATGAGGCGGCAGAAGCTGCATTGGGTTGGGCGCTCGCGTCCTATCGGTTTGATCGGTACAAATCCGCGAAGCCTCAGAAGGCCAAGCTGAAATTGCCCGCAAGTGTCGATGCGGCGCGGATCAGCGCTATCGCCGGTGGTGAATTCCTCACGCGCGACCTGATCAACACGCCGGCGTCCGATATGAGCCCGATTGAACTTGAGGGCGCGGCCCGTAAGTTGGCGTCAGAATTCGGCGCGAGCTTTGAGGTCATCACGGGCGACGATCTGATCGCTCGGAACTTCCCGATGATTCACGCAGTCGGGCGCGCGTCTACGCGCGTACCGCGACTAATCGACATGCGATGGGGCGACAGCGGGCCAAGCCTGACCTTGGTTGGAAAGGGTGTCTGTTTCGACACCGGCGGCCTGAACATCAAGACCGGCAACTTCATGACATTGATGAAAAAGGACATGGGGGGAGCTGCGACGGTTCTTGGTCTGGCCCGAATGATCATGTCGCTCAACATTGCTGTCCGTCTCCGCGTACTGATCCCGGCGGTCGAGAATGTCATATCCGGCAATGCCATGCGTCCGAAGGATATACTAACAAGCCGCAAGGGGCTGACGGTAGAGGTCAATGACACTGATGCGGAAGGAAGGCTGGTTCTTGCTGACGCGCTCGCGCTTGCCGATGAGGAAAAACCTGACCTTATCATCTCGATGGCGACGCTCACTGGGGCGGCTCGAACCGCCGTCGGTCCTGACTTGGCACCTTTCTATGCGGACGACGATCAAATTGCGATGACGCTGTCACGGGCTGGTGCGCGCGTTGCCGACCCGGTTTGGCGGATGCCATTCTGGACACCGTACGAAAGTGTGATCGAGCCAGATATTGCTGATCTGGACAACGCGCCCGGCTTTGGTTTTGCGGGGTCGATCACAGCAGCCCTGTTCTTGCGCCGGTTCGTGACGAACAGCCCTTCGTACGTACATTTCGATATCTATGGCTGGCAACCGACTTCCGCGCCTGGTCGTCCCAAGGGCGGTAGTGGGCAAGGGGCACGCGCTTTGCTTGAAGCCTTGCCCGAGGTTCTGAAGCTATGACCGATCGCCGGATCACGCCCTCGAACGATCGTGTCGCGCATGTGTCTCTGAAGGGCAAGGTCGAGGGGCTGGAACTGGCAGAGGGCGCTTGGGCGACCGTTGGGCAGCCACTTGTTGATCTACTTGCCGCTCCCGGCGGCGGGCGTGACCGACAAGTTTTGATGGGTGATCGACTGCTGGTCTTGGACCGTCACGACGGTCACGCATTTGTTCAGGCCGAAAAGGACGGATACTGCGGGTATGTTGCCGAGTTAAGCTTGGAGCCGGATATCCAACCTACGCATTGGGTCTCCGTTCCTGCAAGTCACATCTATGCAACCCCATCAATCAAAAAAATCGAACTCGGCCTTCTAAGTCTTGGGGCAAAGCTTTCGATAAGGAAAATCGAGGGAAAGTTCGCGGAAACGTCGGACGGACGCTTTGTCCCGACGATGCACTTGTCGCCAATGACCAGCCGGCTTACCGATCCCGCCGCAGTCGCGGAGATGTTTCTTGGCACACCTTATCTGTGGGGCGGTAACAGTCGGAGCGGTATAGACTGCTCTGGGGTGGTACAGGCTGCGCTGCTTGCCTGTGGCATTCCGTGCCCAGGAGACAGCGATTTACAGTATGACGCAGTAGGCACTCGACTGCGAGAAGGCGTGGACTATCGGAGGGGTGACCTATTTTTCTGGAAGGGTCACGTTGCCATGGCTGTCGATCGAGAACGTATTGTTCATGCTAATGGCTTCCGGATGGCCGTAACCTACGAGGGTATTTCCGAAGCTCTTATGCGTATTTCTGAACAAGAGGGCGCGGACTCATTCCTCGGAGTGCGTCGGCTGTAGTGGCAGAGGATTTCGCTTTTATATCGGGGATCAGTCTACTGGCCGGATCAGCTTGCGTTCAAGATCCCGCAAAACCGTCGCGAGGTCGTGGCCGCGTTTCAGAATCTGCCCATCCATGCCGTACAGAGCATACATACCCTGCCGGGATCGAAGTCGGGGTGCCTTTTCGATGCGGTAAAGCGGGTATTCGGCTGTGCGCCGAAAGACCGAAAACACCGCCCTGTCCCTTAGAAAGGACATTGCGTAATCCCGCCACTCTCCTGCGGCGACCATTCGGCCATAAAGACCGAGGATCGTGCCAAGTTCCAAGCGGTCGAACGCGACCTGCTCGGGCAAGGGCATAGCGGAAGGAAAGGGCGTCGGCGACTGAACCGTCATCATTCAATGTTACGCCGCTTTTCGATCAAATCAAGTCGCCCGAAATTAGCCACAAAATGACCTTTGCAGGGCCGCGATCCCACCCGCGAATCGCCGCCATCGGCAGCGAATTTTAAATCAGCGAGAGACGCTAGGTTCCGGCGGCGCGGCCAACAGCCCCCACCCAGATCGCACCGTCGGAACCGTTCTCGCCAAGCCCCGCTCAGGCACGGGCCTAAGCGGGGTTCTTTCTTTTTGTGACAGGATCAACCGCAATAGACTCTGCTGATGACGCCGTTTGCGTCGATCACAAAGTTGATCCGCTCGCCCGAGTAGTCCATCGTTGCAGCATCATTCGGGTGCAGGATTCTGACCGGGCCAGTAAATACGGATCCTTTCAGAGCCGCTTCCGGCTGGCCAACAAGTGCTTGCATGTTCTCGGCACCACATACGTCTGTTGGCACCGGCGTCCCGCCGCCTGCGACGCAGGCGGTCAGGGACACAGTTGCTAAGGCAACAAAAATTCCTCTCATGATATTACCTGTCCTTGCGTAAAAGCCGCCTTTCGAAGATGGTCGGCGACAATAGAATAGCAGGGAGAAGCCAGATGA
>Ga0209023_10005742_pt1 | contig 13408 bp, 13 predicted proteins | sample LakOneMetagenome_FD_187468 | JGI IMG/M metagenome (GOLD analysis project Ga0209023, IMG submission 187468) | Freshwater and sediment microbial communities from Lake Erie, Canada (SPAdes) (version 2) | ecosystem: Environmental > Aquatic > Freshwater > Lentic | place: Lake Erie, Canada...
GACTGGCGCTTCGCCGTGCTCGCCGACGGCGAGCCGCTGTTCGCATTCGACCAGGGCGACCTCGACGACGGCGACGGCCGCAACGTCGCGACTCCGCGCGGTGCGCAGGGCGTGCTGCATTTCCGCGGCGGAAGCGAGGTACGGATCGAGGTGCGCGGTTGGCGCGAAAGCCGGCTGCGCCTCGGCGCCGGTGCGCCCGATGCGACCGGGCAAGGCGTGGTCGGGGCGGGCACCGCGACCCAGGCGATCCGCGTGGCCGCGGGAGACACGGCCGCGGGCGCGTTCGTGTTCCACTTCGGCGTCGAGCGACGCTGAGGCCGCGCCACGCCATTCGCCGACGGCGCTAGAATCGCGGCATGAAACTCTGGTCGATCCGCGGCAATTCGCAGAAGCTCGACGGCGGCGCGATGTTCGGCAATGCGCCCAGGGCCATGTGGGAACGATGGTCGCCGCCGGATGACGAAAACCGCATCGACCTCGCGTGCCGCGCGCTGCTGGCGAGCCCGCTGGCCGGCAAGACCGTGCTGTTCGAAACCGGCATCGGTGCGTTCTTCGAGCCGAAGCTGCGAGAACGCTACGGCGTGCAGGAAGCGAACCACGTGCTGCTCGAATCGCTGGCCGCAGCCGGGTTCTCGCATGCGGACATCGATGTCGTGGTGCTTTCGCACCTGCATTTCGACCATGCCGGCGGCCTGCTCGCCGCCTGGGAAGACGGCGCAGCGCCGCGATTGCTGTTCCCGAACGCGACCTTCGTCGTCGGCCGCGAACACTGGCGGCGCGCGTGCGATCCGCACCCCCGCGACCGCGCGAGTTTCATCGCCGGATTGCCCAACCTGCTCGAAGCCAGCGGCCGCCTGGAACTGGTCGATGGCGACTGGTCGAAGGCGCTGGGCCGCAGCGTGCGTTTCCATCACAGCGACGGGCATACGCCGGGATTGATGCTCGCGGAAATCGTCGGGCCGGAAATGGTGGGTGGCGAGGCGCACGGCGGCGTGGTGTTCTGCGCCGACCTCATCCCGGGGCGACCGTGGGTGCACGTGCCGATCACGATGGGCTACGACCGCTGCGCCGAAACGCTGATCGACGAGAAGCGCGCCTTCCTCGAGGACAAGCTCGCGCGCAACGTGCACCTGTTCTTCACCCACGACCCGGGCTGCGCGCTGGCGCAGGTGGTGCGCGACGAGAAGGGGAAGTTCGGCACCGCGCACGAGGTGGCCGAACTGCACGCGCGGAACCTGGCCGCATGAGGTTCGCGGCGCTGCCGTTGCTGCTGGCCCTGGCCGGCGGCGCGCATGCGCAGGCCGCGGCGCAGCCGCAGGGCGGGCCGGTGACCGCGCATCCACCGCGCGATTCGGAATTCGGGGTCACCACGCGCGGTTTCGGCCTCAAGCGCCAGGTCGAGATGCTGCAGTGGCGCAGGTTCGGTCCGGGTTACCGCAAGGAATGGAGCGAACAGCCGATCGACTCCGCGGGCTATGCGCAGGCGTACCGCAATCCCGGCGATTTCCCGATAGAAACGCGTTATTGGATCGCGGACGCGACGCTCGACGGCAAGGCCGTCGACGACGACGTGCTCAAGGAATTCGGCGAATGGCGGGATTTCCGCCCCGGTTTCACGGCTTTGCCGGCGAACCTCGCCGCGACCTTCCAGCCCGAGGGCGATGGCCTCGGCACCGCGGACAATCCGGTCGATCCGCAGATCGGCGACCTGCGGGTGCACTGGCGCGTGCTGGAATTGCCGCCGCTCGCGGGCAAGGTCGCGCTGCAGGGCGGGGTGTGGATTCCGGCGTCGGACGCGGTGTCCGCGGACGTCGTCGCGGGCAGCGACACCGTTGCCGATGCGACTGCGCCGAAATCGCCGCGCTGGGCGTGGTGGTTTGCAGCAGTCGTCGTGCTATTGATCGGCGGCGCGTGGTCGTTGCGCCGTCGCCGGAGTTGAATTCCTGAAATAAATGCTTAGGCGCTTACCGCTCTGAGGTAGCGTTCAACGGCTTTTGAAAATGCCTCGTCTGAATCGAACGCTTTCCAAAGTCCAATCGGTTCAAGTACAGCCCTCGCGGCGTCTAACTGCCATTGCCCGCGATCCTTGGTAATGCTGATAGTGGACAGACCGTTAGAGAAAGTGGCGATGCCAGAGTCCATGCCGCCCGCTTCCTGACGCACAAGGCCAAAGCCAAGCGATAGGAAGGTTGCTTCTATAGTTTGGATGCCACGGATCATCTATTTATTCGCCTTACGCAGCATACGCCGCAGCGGACTGCTCCACGCGCGGGCCCTCGAGCAGCGCGTGCTTCACCAGCGACACGATCAGTTCGAGTTCCTCTTCGCCGATCGCGAAGTGCGGGGTGAAGCGCAGCGAGTTCTCGCCGCCGTGGATCACGCCCAGGCCGCGTTCGCGCAGCCATTCCTCGGTGGAACCGGCGCCATAGCCCTTGAACTGCGGCGCGAGTTCGCAGGAGAACAGCAGGCCGGTGCCCTGGACCCGGGTGATCAGTCCTCCGAGTTCGGCTTTCAGCGCCTCCAGCATGGCGATCGCCTGCGTGCCGCGCTCGCGGATGTTCGCGCGCAGTTCCGGCGTCAGCTGCGCAAGCACCGCGCAGGCCACGTCCAGCGCGCGCGGGTTCGCGGTCATGGTGTTGCCGTACAGGCCGCGCTTGTACGCGCCCGCGGCGTGCTCGGTCACCGCCAGTACCGACAGCGGATACTGCGCGGCGTTGAGCGCCTTGGAATAGGTTTCCATGTCGGGCGCGTCGAGGCCTTCGAAACCTGGATAGTCCACCACGGAGAGGTAGCCGGTGGCGCGCAGGCCGGCCTGGATGGAATCGACCAGGAACAGCGATCCGTGTTCGCGGGTCAGTTCGCGCGCAAGCCGGTAGAACGCCGGCGGCACGCTGCGGCCCGGGTCCCCTTCGCCCATCACCGGTTCGAGGAACATCGCCTCGATGAACCAGCCGTTGGCGTCGGCGTCGGCGAATGCCTGGCGCAATGCGTCCTGGTCGTACGGCGGAATCGCGATCACGCTGGATTCGCCGCGATAACTGGCGAGGTATTGCACGTAGGTCTTGCGGCTGGAGTCCGAATACAGCGCCGGCTTGTCGGTGCGGCCGTGGAAGGCGCCCTTCACCACGATGCGCTTGATCGCCTTGCCGGCGTGGCGCGCGCCCGGGTCGGTCATGGTCTTGGCGTTGGCGTCCACGATGCGCGCGGCCAGCGAGACCGATTCCGAACCCGAATTGAGGCACATGAAGCTGGCGTAGGGGCAGCCTCCGCGGGTCGAACCGATTTCCCGCTTCAGCGCCCGCGCGAAGCGCAGCTGCGACAGGTTCGGGGTCATGATGTTGGCCATCGCCTGCGGCTTGGCCATCGCCGCGATCACCTGCTCGGGGGTGTGGCCGAAGCCGAGCATGCCGTAACCGCCGGTGTCGTACAGGACCGCGCCCTTGAGCGTTACCAGCCACGGACCGCGCGCGGCCAGCGCCACGTAGGGATTGGCCGCGTCGTGCGAGTAGAAATTGACGAAGCCCGACTGCACTTCCACGGTCTGGGCGTCTTCGTCCATTTCCAGCAGTTCCGGGAACTCGGCGCGCACCTGCGCGTACTCGGCCGCCGCGGCCTCGATCGCCGCGACGAGCTGCGGATCCTCGGCGGCGAAGCGGGCGAGGGTGGCCTCGTCCAGGCCGACGGTGCGGCGCGCGCCGCCATGGGCGCGCAGCGGGGCGAGAAGTTCGGTCGCGAGGGCCATGGGAATCTCCTGATGAAAGGCGGCCGGTTTCGGGCCGCCAAACCTCCATTATCCGGAGAAATCCGGCGAAAGGTAGCTGTCATTCCGACGCAATGCGGATATATTCCGTCGAATCGACGGGAAGAATGGTGCGGAATGAAGCTTTCGGAGACCGACCAGCGCCTGCTCAGCGCCCTGCGCGAGAACGCACGGGCGTCCACCGCCGAGATCGCGCGCCGCCTGAAGCTCTCGCGCAGCACCGTGCAGGGGAGGATCGAACGGCTCGAACGCGAGGGGGTGATCGGCGGCTACACCGTGCGCGTGCACGAAGCCGCCGAACGCGGCCACATCCGCGCGCACATCATGATCACCGTGCTGCCGCGGCAGATGGCGGCGGTCGCGGACGCGCTGCGCGCCATGCCCGAGATCCGCGCGCTGCATTCGGTCAGCGGCCCGTTCGACCTGGTCGCGATCGGCGTGGTGCCCGCCATCGCCGACATGGACGAGCTCACCGACCGTATCGGCGGGCTGGACGGGGTCGAGCGGACGACGTCGTCGATCATCCTGTCCGCCAAGTTCGAGCGGTAGGAAAAGGGATTGCGAACCACGGGCAGGGATCGGGGCGGCGTGGCGAGCAGGGAAGGGAAGCATCGCGAGCGGCGATAATGCTGGCCGATTCGTCTTTTCCCCGACTCCAAGTCCCCCGATCCCGGCCCCTGCCTTGAAGAAATCCGATTTCCATTACGAGCTTCCGCCGGAACTGATCGCGCAGGCGCCCTTGCCGCAGCGTTCGGCCAGCCGCCTCCTGGTCGTGCCGCCGGCGGATGGCGAGTTCGTCGATTCGCAGGTGCGCGAGCTGCCGTCGCTGTTGCGCGCGGGCGACCTGCTGGTGTTCAACGACACCCGAGTGATCCCGGCGCGGCTGTTCGGGCAGAAGGCCAGCGGCGGGCGCGTGGAAATCCTGATCGAGCGCCTGTTGCCGGACAATGCCGCGCGCGCGCAGCTGGGGGTGAGCAAGCCGCCCCGGCCCGGGAGCCGGATCGCGCTCGATGCCGGCGGCGAAGCCGAAGTGCTGGCGCGCGAGGAGGGCGGCTTCTGGCGCCTGCGCTTCCACCTGCCCGAACCGCTGGAAAACTGGCTGCTGCACGCGGGGCGGATGCCGCTGCCGCCGTACATCCAGCGCGAACCGGGCGCCGACGACGCCGAGCGTTACCAGACGGTGTTCGCGCGCGAAGTCGGCGCGGTCGCGGCGCCCACCGCCGGCCTGCATTTCGACCAGGCTTTGCTGGATGCCTTGCGCGGGCGCGGCGTGCATTTCGGCCACGTCACCCTGCACGTCGGCGCCGGCACCTTCCAGCCGGTGCGCGTGGACGACGTCCGCGAGCACCGCATGCACAGCGAATGGCTGAACGTCGGCGCGGAACTCGTGCAGAAGGTGCGACGCACGCGCGACGCGGGGGGGCGCGTGGTCGCGGTCGGCACCACCGTGGTGCGCGCGCTCGAGAGCGCCATGCAGGGCGGCGAATTGCAGCCGTTCGCCGGCGAAACCTCGATCTTCCTGTTCCCCGGCGTGCGCATCCGCAGCGTCGACGCGTTGATCACCAATTTCCACCTGCCGGAAAGCACCTTGCTGATGCTGGTGTCCGCGTTCGCCGGCAGGGAACGCATCATCGCCGCCTACCGACACGCGGTGCGGGAGGGCTACCGCTTCTTCAGCTATGGCGATGCGATGCTGCTGTGGCCGGAGGATTCGCAGCCGTGAGTCGCATGCAGTTCCGGCTGCTGGGCACCGACGGCGTTGCGCGCCGGGGCCGCATGGCCTTCCCGCGCGGCACGGTGGAAACGCCTGCATTCATGCCGGTCGGTACCTACGGTTCGGTGAAGGGCATGTTGCCCGGGCAGTTGCGCGAGCTCGGCGCGGAGATGGTGCTCGGCAACACCTTCCACCTGTTCCTCCGCCCGGGGCTTGAGGTGATCGAGGCGCACGGCGGCCTGCACGGCTTCATGCGCTGGAATGGGCCCATCCTCACCGACTCCGGCGGCTTCCAGGTGTTCTCGCTCGCGCATCGGCGCAAGGTGAGCGAACAGGGCGTGACCTTCGCCGCGCCCACCGACGGCAGCAGGGTGTTCCTCGGGCCGGAGGAATCGATGCACATCCAGAAGGTGCTCGGTTCGGACATCGTGATGATCTTCGACGAATGCCCGCCGGTGAACGCGAAGGACGGACAGCCCGTGCATCCGCGGGTGGTCGAGCAATCCATGGAGCTCTCGCTGCGCTGGGCGGAGCGTTCGAAAAAGGCGCACGAAGGCAACGATGCCGCGCTGTTCGGGATCGTGCAGGGCGGTGTGCATCGCGAGTTGCGCACGCGTTCGGCCGAAGGCCTGAAACGGATCGGGTTCGACGGCTATGCCATCGGCGGGCTCGCGGTGGGCGAAACCGAGGCCGAGCGCAACGCGATGCTGGACCACACCGCGCCGCAGTTGCCCGGGGATCGCCCGCGCTACCTCATGGGCGTCGGCCGCCCCGAGGACTTGGTCGAGGCGGTGGCGCGCGGAGTGGACATGTTCGATTGCGTGATGCCGACCCGGAACGCGCGCAACGGCCACTACTTCACCTCCAGCGGCACGGTCCGGATCCGCAATTCGAGGTACGAGCGCGACCTGCGCCCGATCGAGGAAGGCTGCGGCTGCGCGGCCTGCGCCGGCGGCTACAGCCGCGCCTACTTGCGCCACCTCGACCGCTGCAACGAGATGCTGGCCCCGGTCCTGGGCACCCTGCACAACCTCTGGTACTACGAAAAACTGATGGCCGGCATGCGATCGGCGATCGAAAGCGGGACCTTCGCCGCGTTCCGGGGGGCTTTCCACGCGGCCCGTGCCGGGGGTTGAAAGCCCCGGGCGGCGGACGCATGGCATAATTCCCTGCTGTTTTCCGCCCCGGACCGATAACGATGGATCTGCTCGACCTGCTGGTCTCGCCCGCCCACGCCCAGGCCGCCGCGCCGGCCGCATCCGGTGGATTGTTCGGGGGCGGCGGCTTCGGCCTGCTGTTCCCGCTGATCCTCATCGGCATCATGTACTTCCTGATGATCCGCCCGCAGATGAAGCGGCAGAAGGAACACGTGGCGATGCTCGGGAAGCTGGCCGTCGGCGACGAGGTGATCACCAACGGCGGCATCGCCGGCACGGTGCGCGAACTCGGCGACCATTTCATCGCGGTCGAGATCGCGGACAACGTCCGCATCCGAGTGCAGAAGTCCGCCATCGCCAACGTGCTGCCCAAGGGCACGCTGAAGTCGGCCTGATCCGTTCCGCCAACCGAAGCGCGGCCCAGGCGGGCCTGCGCGGGATGCCCCGATGCTCGAATTCGCTCGCTGGAAATATTTCCTGATCCTGGTCGTGGTGCTGCTCAGCGCGGTCTATGCGCTGCCCAATGCCTACCAGAAGGATCCCTCGGTCCAGGTCACCGCCAACCGCAGCGGCAAGCTGGACGCCGCCCTGGTCGCGCGCGTCCGCGACGAACTGGTCAAGGACGGACTGCACCCGAAGGGCGTCGCCATCGAAGGCAAGAGCCTGATGGCGCGGATGAACAACCTCGACGAGCAGAACAAGGCCAACAACCTGCTGCGCAATTCGCTCGGCGAGGACTACACGGTCGCGCTGAACCTGGGGTCCACCGTGCCGGGTTGGCTGGCGGGGCTCGGCGGCAAGCCGATGGTGCTCGGCCTCGACCTGCAGGGCGGCGTGCACTTTGTGCTGCAGGTCGACCAGAAGGCGGCGTTGCAGAAGCGCGTCGATTCCTTCGCCGAGGACGTGCGCGCGACCCTGCGCGACAACCGCATTCCCTACCAGGGCGTGGAGGTCCGGCCCGGCAACACCATCGTCGCCACGCTCGGCCCGTCAGCCGGCGCCGACGGAGCGACGAAGGCCCGCAACGCGATCGCGCAATCGCAGCCCAGCCTCGGCGTGGACGTGACCGACGGCCGCGTCGTGGTCGGCATCCCCGACGCCGAGCTGCGCAAGATCGGCGCGGATGCGATCGAGCAGAACCTCACCACGCTGCGCAACCGGGTGAACGAGCTTGGCGTCGCCGAGCCGATTATCCAGCGGCAGGGCGTCGACCGGGTGGTGGTCGAACTCCCCGGCGTGCAGGACACGGCCGAGGCCAAGCGCCTGATCGGCGCGACCGCGACCCTGGAGTTCCGCTCCGTCGTCGATGGCGACGTGCAGGACGCCGAGCGCACGGGCAACGTGCCGCCGGAGGCCAGGCTCTACCACGTGCGCGGCACCAACCAGCCGGTTCTTCTGAGCAAGCGCGTGCTCGCGTCGGGCGACGAGATGGTCAATGCCCAGGTGGGAACCGACCAGAACGGCCTGCCCGCGGTGAACGTCACGCTCAACAGCGCGGCCGGCCAGCGCATGTTCGATTTCACGAGCAACAACGTCGGCAAGCTGATGTCGGTGGTGTACATCGAGCGCATCCCGACCGTGACCATGGTCGACGGGAAGGAAGTGCGCAGCGTCAAGGTCCGGGAGGAGGCGCTGTCGCCGACCCGCGTCGCCGGCGTGTTCGGCAAGAATTTCCAGACCACCGGTCTGGAGAAGGCCGAGGCCGACAACCTGGCCAAGTTGCTGCGCGCCGGCTCGCTGGCCGCGCCGATGGACTTCGTCGAGGAATACGTGATCGGCCCTAGCCTGGGCGCCGAGAACGTGGCCCGCGGCATCAAGGCGGTCGTCTTCTCGTTCCTGTTCACCCTCGCGTTCTTCACCGTCTACTACCGCATGTTCGGCGTGATCACCTCGATCGCGCTGCTGCTGAACCTGCTGATCGTGGTCGCGGTGATGTCGCTGTTCGGCGCGACCATGACCCTTCCCGGCTTCGCCGGCCTGGCGCTCTCGGTCGGCCTGTCCGTGGACGCGAACGTTCTGATCAACGAGCGCATCCGCGAGGAGCTGCGGCACGGCATGCCGCCGAAGACCGCGATCCAGCACGGCTACGACCGCGCCCACAACACGATCTTCGACGCGAACACCACCGGCCTGATCGTGGGCGTCGCGCTGTACCTGTTCGGCACCGGGCCGCTGAAGGGCTTCGCCCTGACCATGGTGATCGGCATCTTCGCCTCGTATTTCACCGCGATCACCGTCTCCCGCGCGATCGCCACGCTGCTGTACGGCCGTCGCAAGAACCTGAAGACCGTCGCCATCTGACCGGCTGGAACGCATTCGATGAAACTCTTCCCGCTCCACCTCATCCCGAACGACACCAACATCGACTTCATGCGGCGTTCCCGGCCGGTGCTGGCGTTGATGGCGCTGCTGCTCGTGGCGTCGCTCGCGGTCATCGGCCTGAAGGGCTTCAATTACGCGCTGGAATTCACCGGCGGGACGATGGTGCGCACCCACTTCTCGCGGCCGGTGCACGTGGACCGCGTGCGCGACCAGCTCGCGCGCGCCGGGTTCGCCAACGCCGAGGTGCAGAGCGTGGGCGGCGGCAACGACGTCATCGTCCGCCTGCAACCGGAGAAGGAGCACAACAACGCCGCCGACGCCGGGCAGCAGGTCGCCCAGCGCGTGCGCGAGGCGGTTTCGACCACGGACAACCCGGCGACGGTGCAGCCCGGGGAATTCGTCGGGCCGCAGGTGGGCCGCGACCTCGCGATGAACGGGGTCTACGCCACCCTGTTCATGCTGGTGGGGTTCCTGTTCTACATCGCGTTCCGCTTCGAGTTGAAGTTCGCGATCGTGGCGAGCATCACCGCGTTCTTCGACCTCATCCTCACCGTCGCCTACATGTCGCTGCTCGGGCGCGAGTTCGACCTGACCGTGCTGGCCGGCATGCTGTCGGTGATGGGTTTCGCGATCAACGACATCATCGTGGTGTTCGACCGCGTCCGCGAGAATTTCCGCAGCATGCGCGCGGAGCCGGTGGAAGTGCTCAACAAGTCGATCAACCAGACCCTGTCGCGCACCATCATCACGGCGGTGATGTTCTTCCTGTCCGCGCTGGCGCTGTTCATGTACGGCGGCGAGTCGATGCAGGGCCTCGCCGAGACGCACATGATCGGCGCGATCATCGTCGTGGTGTCCTCGATCGTGGTCGCGGTGCCGATGCTGGCGGTGGCGCCGTTCAAGGTGACCAAGCAGGATTTGCTGCCCAAGGCGAAGGACGAGGCGGCGCTGGCGCGTCGCCCCTGACCGATCGTTCCGCGAAACGAAAAACCCGCGCCTGGCGCGGGTTTTTTGATGCCTGCGCGCGCCCGGGCCGGGGCTAGTCGAACGCCTTGGCGTACCCGCTGGACACGATGGTCTTCTGCAGCGGTTCGACCAGCTTGACGTTGCCGGCCACGACCTGGCGACCGCGTGCTTCCGCGATGTCCATCCGGGTCAAGCCGGCGCCGCGGTAGTCGCACACGCGTCCGCCGGCCTCGCGCACCAGCAGCACGCCCGCGGCGATGTCCCAGGGTTGCACGCCCGCCTCGAAGTAGCCGTCGAGGCGGCCGCAGGCGACGTAGGCCAGGTCGAGCGCGGCCGAACCCGTGCGGCGCACGTCCTCGGCCTGTTCCAGCAGCGCGTGCAGGCAATCGAGTTGCGGTTTCGCGCGCGCGCGCTCGCGCGGCGGGAAGCCGGTGCAGAGCAGGGCGCCCTCGAGGTCGCGGCGTTCGGACACGCGGATGCGCTTGTCCTCCAGCACCGCACCGCTGCCGCGGGAGGCGATGAACAATTCGTTGCGCAGCGGGTCGAACACCACCCCGTGCACCGGTTCGCCGTTGTCCACCAGCGCGATCGAAACGCACCAGTGGGGAATTCCGCGCAGGTAGTTGCTGGTGCCATCGAGCGGGTCGATGACCCAGGTGAGCCTGGCCTTCCTGCCGCCGCGCGCGGGCTGGTGCCCGCCTTCCTCGCCGAGCACCGCGTATTCCGGCCCGGCCTTGCGCAGTTCCTTGACGATCTCGGCCTCGGCCAGGCCGTCCACTTCGCTGGCGTAGTCCATGCGTTGCTTCTCGACCACGTTCAGCGCATCGAGCTTGTGCATGTTCCGCAGCAGCACGTTGCCGCCGGCACGGGCCGCCCGGATCATCAGCGTGACGGCGGGTTTCTGCATGGAAAACGGACCTCGGGACGGGCGGTTGGGATCGTGCCGGTCGAAGCGGCGGCGGGCGAGGGCAAAGAACGCGCCGGCGCAGGGGCCGGGCCGCGGAGTTTACCATTCGCGCCATGAGTGACGATTCGAACCCAGCGCCGGCCGGCGCGGCCGCTTTCGCCCGCGTGCGCATGGTGCTGGTGGGGACCCAGCATCCGGGCAACATCGGTTCGGCCGCGCGCGCACTGAAGACGATGGGGTTGTCGCGGCTGGTGCTGGTCGCGCCCGAGCGCTTTCCGCACCCGGACGCGGATGCGCTCGCCGCAGGCGCCGGCGACCTGCTCGAAACCGCCCGGGTGCTCGAGGATCCGGCCGACGCGGTGGCCGATTGCCGACTGGTCATGGGTTGCACCGCGCGCGACCGCCGCATCGCGCTGCAGGTCCTGTCCCCGCGCGAGGCCGCGGCACGGGTCGCGGCGACGGCGAGGGCCGGCGGGGAAGTCGCATTGCTGTTCGGGCGCGAACGCACCGGCCTGGACAACGCCGAACTGCAGCTTTGCCACGCGGCCGTGCATATTCCGGCCAACCCGGACTACGGATCGCTCAACCTGGCCGCGGCAGTGCAGGTGCTGGCCTACGAACTGCGCCTGGCCCTGCTGGCGGCGGATCCGGCGGTGCGCCCGGTCGATGAAGCCGATCCTCCCGCGACCCATGCCCAGCTCGAGGGCCTGTTCGCGCAACTGGCCGAGACCCTCGATTCGATCGACTTCCATAAGGGCCGGGCCCCGGATTCGGCGTTGCGCAAGCTGCGGCGTGTATTCCTGCGCGCGGGCCTGAACGAGCGCGAGGTTCGTCTGTTGCGCGGCGTGCTGGCCGACGCGCAGCGCATGGCGCGGATCGCGTCCGGAGGTTGACCGTCCTCGCGCCGGGGGCGGCTTTCCGCTAGGCTCGCGGCTGCCGTCCGACCCGCAGCCGAGCCGCCCGAGCCACATGCACTTCCGAGTCCTCGCCCTGCTGGGCTGCCTGCTGGCGTGCTGGGCCAACCCCGCGATGGCGTCGAGCGACGATCCGCACGTGCTCGTGCTCGGCCGCATCAGCGACGATCCCAAGATCCATTACGAACAGCTCAAGCCGCTGCTCGACTACATCGTCCCGCGCATGGCCGACCTCGGCATCGAGAAGGGCGAGATCCTGATGGCGCGCAACCTGCAGCAGATGGGCAGCTACCTGCGCCGCGGCCGCGTCGACTGGGTCAGCGAGACCTCCGCCAGCGGCATGTGGCTGGAGGCGCGCGCGGGGGCGATGCCGCTGCTGCTCACGGAGCGCTTCGGCCATGGCGCCTACCGCACCGTGTTCTTCGCCCGCCGCGATTCGGGGATTCCGGGCATCGACGCGCTGCGCGGGCACAGCATCGCGTTCCAGAACGCATCGTCGACCACCGCCTATTTCGTGCCGGCGATGCAGTTGCTCGACCGTGGCGAGTCGCTGACGCTGCTGCTCTCGCCGCGCGACAAGCCCGACCGGGGCACCGTCGGCTACCTGTTCGCCGGTTCCGAGCGCAACATCGCCACCTGGGTGCAGAAGGGCCTGGTCGATGTCGGCGCGATCAGCAACACCGACTGGGACAACCCGCAACTGGTTCCGCCCGCGTTCCGGCCCGACCTCGAGGTGATCGGAACGACGCCTGCCTACCCGCGCGCGCTGGAAATGGTCCGCGGCGACCTCGACGCGCGCATCCGCGAGCGCCTCCGCCAGTTGCTGCTCGACGCCGCGAACGACCCGGAGGCCAGCATCGCGCTCGCGCAGTACTTCCACACCACCGGCTTCGTCCCGGTCGATCCGGCTTCGCGCGACAACCTCAGGCAATTGCAGAAGGGCGTGCTGCGGGTGAAGGACCAGGTGGAATGAAACCGCTGTTCGGGCTGCAGGCGCGCTTCATCCTCATCGTCGCGGTGTTCCTGCTGCTGATCATGGCGGCGCTGGGGGTGCTGCTGTTGCGGCAGAGCGCGAACCAGGGCGAGATCCTCGTGCAGAGCGGCAACGAGATCCACGAGATGGTCTCGGGCAGCCTGCGCAGCCGCGGCGAATCGACCGTGTCGCAGGCCGCGGATTCGCTGGTCAACCCGGTCTATTACTTCGACCTCGACGCGATCGGGCGCACCGCGCGCACCCTGCTGCAGCAGCCGAACGTGCGCTACGTGTACGTCTACGACAGCGACGGCAACATCCTCCACGACGGTTCGGTGGACATCCCGACCTTCGGCCAGCGCATGCCCGACCCGCTGGCCTACGAGGCGATGGCCGCGGAGGGCCTGCACGTCCAGCAGGGCGACGGCGTGCTCGAGGTATCGAGCCCGATCCGGCTCGGGCAGGAGCGACTCGGCGGCCTGCGCGTCGGTTATTCGCTCGACCAGCTGCGCGCGGCGGAAACCGCCTCCGCGAAACGCCTCGGCGCGCGCCTGCGCGAAATCAACGCACGCCACGTCATGTTCATGGGCGGGATCCTCGGCCTGCTGTTGCTGCTGGCGGTCGCCGCCAGCCTGATGGTGCAGCGGGTGCTGATCCGGCCGATCCGTTCGCTCGCGCTGGCGGCGCAGGACATC